>Ga0209123_1000390_pt1 | contig 59628 bp, 52 predicted proteins | sample BarGraIncu00431A_FD_184500 | JGI IMG/M metagenome (GOLD analysis project Ga0209123, IMG submission 184500) | Arctic peat soil microbial communities from Barrow, Alaska, USA - Barrow Graham LP Incubations 004-31A (SPAdes) (version 2) | ecosystem: Environmental > Terrestrial > Soil > Wetlands >... | reverse complement strand
AGAAATGCAAAGGATGCGGGCTCTGCGCTAAAAACTGTCCGACGACTTGTATTACAGGCGAGAAGAAAAAACCGTATACAATTAAAGAAGATGATTGTATCAAATGCGGAACCTGTGTGGATAAATGCAAGTTTGATGCAGTGATTCGGCTATAAATTTAGAGGAGGTATTTTAAATTGATTACATTAACAATTGATGGAAGCGAAGTGAACGTCCCCAAAGGAACGACTGTGCTTGAAGCTTGTAGGATGAATGATATCCAGATTCCCACCTTATGTCAGGACAAGGAACTTACCCCATCTGGAGCCTGCCGATTGTGCGTGGTTCAAATCGAAGGGATGCGCAATCTACCCCCGTCTTGCGTTACTCAAGTAGCTCAAGGAATGAAGGTAGAAACCCAAAATCCCAAAGTCCGAGCAGCACGTAAAACGATTCTGGAGCTAATGGTAGCCAATCATCCGTTAGATTGCATGACTTGCCACAAGATGGGGGATTGTTCTTTGGCAGAGTATGCCTATGAATATGGTGCCACTGGAAAAATTTATAAAGGTGAGCAACGGGACCTTCCGATCGATAGCGGGAATCCTTTCATTTTGAGAGACCCCAATAAATGTATTTTATGCGGGAAATGTATCAAAGCCTGTACTGAAATTCAGGGAAAGAGCATTCTGGACTTTTCGTTCCGGGGCTTTGATACTCAAGTCGGACCCGCTTTTAACCTTCCCTATAACGAATCCGCTTGCGATTTCTGTGGTTCTTGTGTCTCGGTCTGCCCAGTAGGCGCGTTGGTCGAAACGAAGATGGTGGGTCAGGGACGTCCTTGGAAAGTTTCGAAAGTTCAAACAACCTGTCCGTTTTGTGGGACAGGCTGTAGCTTTGACTTAAATGTTAAAGACGGAAAAGTCATTGGAGTGACTTCTAATCCAGATGCACCGGTTAATGGCAAAGCCTTATGCGTCAAAGGTCGATTCGGGATGGATATGATTTATAGCCCTAATCGGGTGACAACGCCTTTGATTCGAAAAGATGGCGTGTTGGTACCTGCGGAATGGGATGAAGCCTTAGATCTCGTGGCGACGAAGTTTCGTGAAATTAAAGATACCTACGGAGCGGATGCCCTTGCGGCGTTAAGTTCTGCCCATTGTACGAACGAAGAAAATTACCTCATGCAAAAATTCATGCGCGCGGTCATCGGGACCAACAATGTTGACCACTGCGCCAGAGTCTGCCACGCTCCTACAGTAGCCGGTTTGGCAGCATCCTTTGGTTCTGGAGCTTCAACGAACTCCTTCGAAGAAATTCCTGATGCCAAGGTTATGTTTGTCATAGGGTGTAACGCCACCGAAGCCCACCCTGTTGTGGGGACAAAGATGAAGCAGGCCTTAGCTAAAGGGGCCAAGCTGATCGTCATAGATCCTCGACAAACACAGCTGGCTGAGTGTTCGGATCTATATTTAAGACTTCGTGGCGGGACGGATGTTGCCTTGATCAATGGTATCATGAACATTATTCTTGCTAATGGCTGGGAAGACCGCGCCTTCATTGAAGCACGGACGGAAGATTTTGATAAATTCTATGAAAATATTCAAAAGTATCCACCAGAATTAGTAAGTCAAATCACCGGAGTTCCCGAGGAACAGCTTGTGGAGGCCGCCAGAATCTATGCAACCGCTGAAGACGCCATGATCTTTTATACCTTAGGGATCACGGAGCACACTACGGGCACAGATAACGTGATGAGTTTGGCCAATCTTGCTATGTTAACAGGTAATGTAGGTAAGCGGTGTTCTGGAGTGAATCCTTTGCGTGGGCAGAATAATGTTCAAGGTTCTTGTGACATGGGAGCATTGCCTAATGACTACCCCGGTTACCAAAAGGTCACAGATCCAGCCTCGCAACAAAAATTTGAAAAAGCTTGGGGCGTACCACTCAGTCCCAAAACGGGAATCATGCTTTCAGATATGTTTTCGGCCGGCATTAACAAAGAGATACGAGCCTTGTACGTGATGGGCGAGGATCCGGCGATCACAGATGCTGATGCGAATCACGTGCGCAAAGGTTTAAAAGCCTTGGATTTCCTCGTAGTGCAAGATATCTTTATGTCGGATACGGCTAAAATGGCGGATGTTGTGTTACCAGGGGCCAGTTATGCAGAGAAGACTGGTACCTTCACGAATGCAGAACGACGGATACAATTGGTCCGACAGGCTATCAAGCCCATTGCCAACACAAAGACGGATGGGGCGATCCTGTGTGAACTTGCCAACCGCATGGGTTACCCATTTCCCTACGAATCTTCAGAACAAGTCATGCAAGAAATAGCAAGTCTAACGCCTTTGTTTGCTGGAGTAACCCACGAGCGTTTAGGAACACAGGGATTACAGTGGCCGGTAACGTGTATGGATCATCCCGGGACTAGGATCTTACATCAAAACACCTTCACTCGTGGTAAAGGACACTTCATAGCGATAGCTCATCAGGAAGCCAACGAACTACCGGATGAAAAGTATCCATTCTTACTCAATACGGGGCGCAAACTTTCGCATTATAATATTTTTACCCAAAGCTCAGAAGCTCTCTTAAGCTATTCGCCCGAGGAACTAGCCGAGATTAATCCGCTGGATGCCAAGCGTCTCAACTTCATAGATGGTGAACGGGTAAAAGTTACCTCCCGGCGAGGAGAGCTGGAAACGAAAATCGTCATAACGGAACGAGTGCCAGTGGGAGCGATCTTTATGACATTCCATTATTACGACACTCCAACAAACTTCTTAACCAATGGAGCGTATGATAAAGTCACTAAAACGTATGAATATAAAGTCTGTGCCGTACAAATCTCAAAAATCGCTTAGTATAAGACGGGCCTTCAATCAATGAAGGCCCATTTTTCGTATTAGTCAGAAAGTATATATTTTAGGTATCCCTTTACTTGTGAAATGGGTATTGTAATAGCATGAAAGAAAATATATTAAGAGAAATCATTTATTGAAAACGGGTTAAAGGAGTAAGGATAGGCATGGAAATTATGATTGAATTAGAAGAAGCTATGGAATCGGTCCTTTCCCGCATCCAACCAGTCGAAAAGGAAAGTGTTTCAATAGCAGATGCCTATCATCGTGTGTTGGCCCAGAACGTGACATCGCAAATTGCCATGCCCCCGTTTGCGCGTTCACCGCTGGATGGGTATGCTTACCTTGCCACGGCGTCTGATCCTAGACCGCTCCAGCTTAAGGTAGTGAGTGAAATCCCAGCCGGGACTTTCCCAGAACGGGAAATTTTCACTGGAGAGGCTGCTAAGATATTTACAGGTGCCCTATTCCGCCTGGTGCCAACTGTGTTGTCAGGATGGAAGACACCGAGTTTGCTTTGGATGAAGTGACGATTTTTCGTCCTGTGTTACCTGGCTCAAATATTGTACATAAAGGGGAAGAGATTGCAGAGGGAGAGACTATCCTTAGTCAGGGCTTCTATTTAACCCCACCGGCAGTGGGGTTACTTGCTGCAGTTGGCTGTGATCAAGTTGATGTCTATCGTCGACCACGTGTGGGGTTACTCTCTACAGGAACGGAACTTATGGATGTGGGGCAACCGTTACTCCCAAGTAAGATTTATAATAGTAACAGTTATACGCTGCGAGGAATGCTTCAAGAAGCTGGGTGTGATGTCTCGGTGATTCCTATTGTTGCTGACGAAATTGAGGAGACCCTTGAAGCGTTAGAAAAGATTGTGGATACCGATGTGGTCATTGCAACTGGCGGAGCCTCGGTGGGGGATTACGATATAATGCGCCATGCCCTTGCTCAGTACGGCTGTGATATGTTGTTTTGGAAGATCAACATTAAGCCTGGAACGCCGGCCTCGGTCGGACAAAAAGGAAAGAGGTTCTTCTTTTCTCTTTCGGGAAATCCAGTAGCAGCCATGGTAACGTATGATCTGTTGGTTCGTCCGGTCCTCCGCAAATTGGCGGGTCGATCTATGATCGAAGAAGGAACGTTCTTAGTCAAAATGGCCAGCAGTTTTCATCAGACAGGAAAGCAACGACGCTTCTTGAGGGCTCAGGCAGTGTTGAAAAATGGAGAGATCTGGGCTGATCTTGCTCCGGCGCAGGGATCAGGAATTCTACGCTCGATGATTGGTAGCCACATTTTAGTGGATGTGCCAGCGAATCATGGGTCGGTGGTACCGGGGGAACTCTTGATTGCGCGTTGGATTGCGGAATGGGAGAATTAAGATACGAGGAGGTCTCGAAAATTACTAATTCACTGCAGGACTCCGGGAAACAACTTCCAAAGCTGAAGGCGACCGGGATTTTATTAGCAGGTGGAAAAAGCTCACGCATGAATAAAAATAAGGCCTTCCTTGAACTTGAAGGCAAGCCTTTGGTGGAGCGGAGTTTAACAGTCCTACAATCAGTGTTTTCAGAAGTTTTGATTAGCAGCAACAAGCCTGAATTGTATGCAGGCTACGAAGTACCGGTCATACTAGACGGAATTCTTGGTCGAGGCCTTTTAGAAGGGCTTTATCAGGGCTTAAAAGTGGCAACCTATGATGAGGTCTTTTTTGTGGCCTGTGATATACCGTTTTTAAGGGCGGAGCTTATCCGTTTTTTGTTTTCTTGGATTTCCGCGTATGATGTTGTCGTTCTGCAGCTTCAATCCGGTCTCCACCCGTTACATGCCTTTTACCATCGGCGTTGCCTTCCCTTAATCAAAAATAATCTTGAGGCGGACCGCAACATGGTGGGCAAACACTGTAAAGTCAATATTAAAAAATGAGAAATATATGGGTGAGGCTCTGCTTCAAAAGACTCATACCGTCGATTTCTTGACCAAGAAACGGGTGAAAAATAATGGGATTGTTCAGCAATAATGTGCAAAACTCCCACCCACCGATTATTAGTAAGGAAGAGTTTTCTGTAGTACAGGCCGAGTTTAAAAGACGCTCGAGTATGCGAGGCTATTCACAGACCGGCAAGAGCGCTTTTACAAATCTGCATTAGCCTAGAAGATGACGGAACTAAGAGGTAATCAGACTGTCAGAAACGACCTAATTTTGTATTTTTATAGCAGGACTCAATTTCATTCAACAAAATTATTAACATATTTCGAATAAGGCTATATGTTATTATTTCCTTTGCTATTGTAGCTCGGCCGCTCGGATCATCAAAATACCATTTCAGAGTTCTGAACCGATATATTCGCCATTATTAGTGGCTACCCCCAAAATAGAACAAACAGTGACGAATAACTAAATGAAGACATGGGGATCATCGGGAAAGGAGCAGGGGAGGCAACCAAATAAAGTAAGCTACACTGAATGTAATGATTTAAAAATAATTGGAAGGGTGATTTTAATGTTGAATATTAAACATACTTTAATGGTAAGTACACTATCTCTAGGCCTGGTAATGGGAGGAGTGGCTGTCGTTAGTGCAGCAACATCTGCAACTGACACACCACAAACGGCCCCGACACATGTCACCACAGCGCGTATCACCCCGGTAGTTGCTACTCCAGAAGTTGTCATCTCGGCAGTTGCTACTCCAGCGGTTGCTACTCCAGCGGTTGTTACTCCGGCAGCTGTTCCTAAAACACATGATACTACGGCACCTGTCAAAACAATACAAAACAATTATCACTACAGTGACGGGCATTCAAATATGAATTCCCAACAACACCAACAAATGCATGTTACTCAACCGAGCGAAAATCATCAGTCTGGTAGCGAATCTGGTCATAAATCCGGTCATGAATGATAAGATCTCTAATGAATAGGTTAAACTGGGCTGCAACAATTTGATGCGGCCCAGTTATTTTTATAATCTCACTTCAGTTCCTTCACGTTTTTACTGTTTATATCAAATAATATAAACAAATGGATATTTTTAATGTAACAATAATATAACTTAACATTAAATAAACACAAAAACTTAATGGCTACCCCCAAAAAAGGACAAACAGTGACGAATAACTAAATGGAAACAGGGGGAATTGTTAAAAGTCGAAGGGAAACAAAAAAGCAATCTACATTGGACTCATTTGCAATTTATAAATAATTGGAAGGATGGTTTTATTTAGAAGTAGTGAAGATATGTTGACGGTAGTACTAAACTCAATAGTAAGGGGGATGAAATCTATGAACAACTATTCATATGAAGTTGAAAACATGACATGTGTTACGAATTGTCCAAGCCATGGAGTTTCTCCAATACCTGAAGAAGCAAAATGGGTGAAAGTTAAAGAAATTTCTGATATATCAGGAGTATCACATGGTATAGGGTGGTGCGCGCCTTTACAAGGATGTTGCAAACTCACACTAAATGTTAAAGAAGGCGTAATCGAAGAGGCTCTTATTGAAACAATCGGTTGTTCAGGGATTACTCATGCTGCCGCCATGGGTGGAGAAATTTTGGGAGGAAAAACAATTCTTGAAGCACTGAATACTGATCTTGCTTGTGATGCTATTAATGTTGCGATGAGAGAAATATTTAAACAGTTTGTTTATGGTAGAACCCAGACTGCTTTTACAGAAGGCGGACTTCCAATTGGTGCAAGCCTTGAAGAGTTAGGTCGAGGCCTACGTTCTCAAGTTGGAACCATCTTTGCAACTAAGGACAAGGGGGTAAGATATCTTGATATGACAGAAGGCTATATCCTTAAACTTGGACTTGATGAGAACAATGAGGTTATTGGATATAGATTTCTTAATCAAGGAAAAATGATGGATGATTTAAAAAGGAGTGTGGATGTTAAGGATGCTTATGAAAATAATATAGGGACCTATGGCCGATTTAATGAAGCAATTAAGCAAATAGATCCCAGACGTGAATGATGAAAAAATAGTGAGGTGGATACAGATGATTAGATTTGAAGGATATGAACGAAAAATTGATAAGATAAATAAATGTTTGACTAAATACAAATTTAAAAGTCTTGAAGAAACCAAGGAACTCTGTCTCTCAAAAGGTATAGATGTTGAAACAATTGTAAAAGAGATTCAACCAATTGCTTTTGAAGATGCGGTTTGGGCAAATACTTTAGGGTGTGCCATAGCTTTAAAAAGTGAAGCTAGCAACGCTGCTGATGCCGCAGAATATGTAGGTATAGGATTACAGGCTTTTTGTGTTCCGGGTTCTGTCGCTGACAACCGAGCAGTTGGCTTGGGACACGGGAAACTTGCTTCTATGCTTCTAAAAGAGAATACAAAATGTTTCTGCATACTCGCGGGTCACGATTCGTTTGCTGCCGCTGAAGGAGCTATCGGCATAATTAACACGGTTAATAACGCAAGGATAGTTCCCTTAAAGGTTATCTTAAATGGTCTTGGAAAAGATGCGGCTTATATAATTTCACGATTTAAAGGTTTTACATATGTTCAGACGGAGTATGACTATTATTCTAAAGAATTGAACATTATTCAGGAGAAAAGTTTTTCTAGGAGTACAAATGCTTCAGTAAGAGTATACGGGGCTAATGATTCAAGTGAAGGTGTAGCGATCATGATGAAGGAAGCTGTTGATATTTCAATCACTGGCAATTCAACGAATGCAGCAAGATTTCAACATCTTGTTGCAGGTATTTATAAGAATTGGGCAAGAGAGAATGGTCATAAATACTTTTCCGTTGCTTCTGGTGGAGGTACGGGTAGGACTCTCCATCCTGATAATGTCGGAGCAGGACCGGCTTCTTATGGACTAACAGATTCCATGGGAAGGATGCATGGGGATGTTCAATTCGCTGGTTCATCATCAGTTCCGGCACATGTTGAAATGATGGGTTTCATTGGTATGGGGAATAATCCAATTGTTGGTGCTACAGTGTCACTTGCTGTTGCTATTGCAGAGTCAGCGCAAGAATATTCCGATATTCAAGAAAAAACGGCTTAATATAACTAAAAGAGTTATAAATAAAAAAAGGTGGTAATTAATATGACAAAGGCAGAATCAGCGGTATCTTTATTTAAAGAAGGCTATTGTTGTGCACAATCAGTACTGGCAACATTTGGTCCTTCACTTGGCGTAGACAAGGAAACTGCCTTAAAGCTTGGTACACCCTTTGGCGGTGGTTTCGGAAGGTTGGGCGAAACTTGTGGTGCTTTAATAGGGGGTTACTTGGTTATAGGGTTAATGCATCCCAGATTAGAAGCCAGTGATAAAGCTGCAAAAGAAAGAAATTATGTATTTGTGCAAACCTTTACTCAGAAATTTAAAGAGAAGAACGATGATTGCGTTACATGTCGTGATTTGCTTAAATGTGATAAAAGTACTGAAGAAGGAAGAGTACTTGATCGTAAACTGAATCTTACCCAACTTAATTGTCCAAAGTTTATTGCAGATGCTGTAGAAATTTTAGAAGAAATATTGTAAGGAGTTTTTTCTTTGAATAATAGGCCTCAAATTCAATATTCAAAGATTGGTATACTATCGTTAGCCCACATGCTCAATGATATATATAGCAATTTTCTTCCTCAGATGTTACCTTTTTTAATCGTGCTACATGCTGATTTTACAGCCACTCGTGCAGCTATTTTAGTTGCTGCTTTTACGATAACGTCATCGTTTGTTCAACCCATTTTTGGCTATTTCTTGGATAGTCGAGGTAAACGTTGGTTTGTTTATGTAGGAACGTTATGGATGGCGATTATGCTTAGTTTAACGGGAACCGTCCAAAATTACTGGATACTTGTTATTCTTGCCGCTTTAGCAGGTCTAGGCACGGCTGCTTTCCATCCTCAGGCATCCAAAATGGTAAATATTCTAAGTGGTGACCGAAAAGCCGTTGTACTTTCTGGTTTTATAGCTTTTGGAAATTGTGGTTTTGCGTTAGCACCACTCTTACTAATTCCCTTGTTTGAATTCTATGGTCTAGAGGCTACTGTCTTCACCGTCGTTCCAGGGATTTTCGTAGCCATTTTGCTGCTACTTTTTGCACCGCGAAATGATCTTTTATCGGGTGCTACTACGGATCTTTCAGCAGTTTTGGACTCACTGAAAGCCTCATCAAGAGAACTTGTTGCCATTATCAGTGTTATTGCCATTCGTTCGCTGGCTTATTTTGGGATGTTAACAATTCTACCCTTATATTTAAAATCCCAAAATTTATCTAATATTGCGGCGAGTCATCTTTTGACAATTATGCTCGCTTCTGGGGCGATTGGAGGGATCGTGGGTGGCTTTATCTCTGATTACTATGGACGAAAACGTTTAATTGTTGGTTCTCTTATGATTTCGACACCTCTATTTTTTGCGTTCCTCTATACAAATGGCACTGTGAGTACAATTTTCCTGGCCTTAGCTGGGGCAGCCTTAATGTCTAGTTTTTCAGTCACTGTTATAGCTGCCCAAGAGGCAATCCCCGATAACAAAGCGTTGGCAGCAGGTTTAACCATGGGGCTTGCAGGTGGAATCGGTGGTCTTGCGGTAGTCGCTATTGGTCGAATCGGTGATATATGGGGTCTTTCAGCCGCGGTTTTTGTTCTCTTTCTTCTTCCTATCTTGGCCGGTTTACTTGGCTTAGGCATGAGAAGTCGCCCTGCCGCGCGTCTAGAGCGCAAAGTAGCACAGTAGCATAGTAGGTTGAAACTTTGCTGTCAACAAATTGGAATAGCTTCGGTTAATATTATGACAGGTGATTAGGTGCATACGCACGATGTAGCAGTTACTTATCAAGTGAAATAATTTTATAGAAAGAGGTGCAGGTAAGTTGCTCTTAACAAGACAAGAAGAAGATATGGCTTCGGGGAAATATGGTCCTGGCATGGAAAAATCAATCAAAATGTTAATTAAATTCGGCGACATCTTTAAGGCTGACAAACTTGTAGAAATTGCTAGTGCTCATATTATGCCCAAGGAACCGATAGAACTTTTGCTGGAATTTACGGAGGGTGTAGAGAGTACTCAAGTTTTCACAACGACACATCCTTTAATGTCTGCTTTTGACGCTAACAAATGGCAGAAGCAGGGTATCGACGAAGAGTTTGGTGTCAAAGAGGAAGCTTTGTATAAACAACGGTCTGCAATCTATAAACGATTAGGTATTTACGAAACGTATACTTGTCTCCCTATGTTGGCCGGGAATTTGCCTCTTAAGGGACAGCTCATATCTTGGATAGGAACTGGTAATCAAGTGCTTGTTAATTCGTTGCTCGGAGCACGTACCAACAGGGATGGAACGGTTGTCAATTTATGCGCGGCGATTACTGGTAGAGCGCCAAATCTCGGACTATTTTTGGATGAAAACCGTTATGGTCAGTTCTTGGTAAACATTTCTTCGGAGATAAATCCGCATGAGCTATCTCCTATTGATGTTGCTGCTATAGGCTATTATGTCGGTAGCAGAGCGGGCAATTACCCCGTCGTCATCGACGGCTTGCCAAGCAATTTTAGCTTTGACGATATCAAAGGGCTAGTATCATTATCTACCAGTGGATCGACCTGTATGTGTCATATAGTGGGCATTACTCCCGAAGCGCCCGACTTAAAGACTGCTTTAGGCGGTAAAAAGCCGAAGGAGACCATGACGATCGGTAAGGCGGAAATACAAGAAGCAAAGGCGATGTATCAAAAGGTGGGCACCTTCAAGGTTGATATGGTCATAATTGGATGTCCCCATTGCACTATTGATGATGCTAAAAAAATAGCTTCGCTGTTGGCTGGGAAAAAAGTAGGCATCAATCAAAGACTGTGGCTTGGTATGGGAGCGCAAACTTATACACTTGCCAAAATCATGGGATATACAGATATAATTGAGCGAGCGGGTGGTGTAGTTGCCAACGCTTGTATGGCCACTACACCTGATTCGCCCCTTCCCAAGGGCGTCAAAGTGGTAGCCAGCAATTCTTTCAAAACGGCTCATTACGTCACCGGATTGCAGAAAGGGAAGGTCCAGGTGGTGCTTGGTTCCCTGGATGATTGTATTAATGCTGCCATTTCCGGGAAAATGGAGGTGAAAAATTGATGCAACTAAAGGGGCGCATTTTGAACAAAGGTTATGCAGAAGGCAAAGCGGTGGTACTAGACCGGGCCTTTTCCTTTATCGGTGATTTTGACACTTCAACCGGCGAATTAACGATTGACGGACACCCTCTATTCGGAGTCACTATTGCCAACTGTATATTTGTGATACCAACGGGTAAAGGAGGGACTATCGCGCCATTTATGGCTTATGAGGCCAAGAAAAATAGTAAAGCACCTGCGGCCATCTTGTGTAATGAAGTGGAGCCGTTAACAGCTGAATGTGCTATGACCATTGACATACCACTTATGGATGCATTTGGTGACGATGTGACAAAGGTAATCAAAACCGGCGATTTTGTAAAGGTTAACGCCAATACCGGTGTCGTCGAGATCGTCAACGCAGTGTAAATAGAGAACCTCATTTTGCCCCCCACATTAGGAGGAAATAAAATAATGGAGTTTCAAATTAACCCCGAAGCAAAACAACTTATTTTGAATCGAGGTTCTCATATAACGGTGAGTATAGAAAGAGAGGAATGTTACTCTTGTGCCGGACAAGTCGTGATACCTTACCTATCTGCACGATTGGGAAGACCCAACGATTCGCAAGTGGACGAATATGATATAGTACCTGCGGATGATATTAGGGTATATGTGCATAAAGGTCTCAATACCTTTGACATATCATCGGCTATATTTGCTCTCGAACTAAGTGATGCACGTTTGGAAAGCAAACTCAATGAAACTTTGGTCATATATGGAGTTGCGAACAAACCCCACAAAAGAACAAACAGCGACGAATAACTACATGAAGCATCGGGTTCCATTGCCAGAAGGCCGGCAATAGAATCCGCTTTTTTCTGCCATTAACTTAACAAGTGCGTGGGCTTATCAGAAAAGAGGTATCGAGATGATTGATAAAAGGCATGATGTTGATAGTTGAGATTGTAATGTAATACATCAGGAAATTGAGCGGTGTATGCGGATGCCGGTGGTATAATTTGAGTAATGCATTTGAGATTTGGTGATGGGGTAAATAGAAAGGAGAGCCACCTTGAAGAATAAGATTCTAATAGCAGACGATGACGATCGGATTAGGGAAGTTGTGCGCATCTTCCTTGAAGCGGAAGGTTTTGACGTGTACCAGGCAGAGGACGGAAAAAGGGCGTTAGAGATGGTTCGAAAAGATAATCCAGATCTTGTCATCCTCGATCTAATGATGCCTGGATTAGATGGCTGGACGGTTTGCAAGATATTGAGAAAGGAAACCAAGATTCCTATTATCATGCTAACCGCCAAGGGAGACGAGTATGATCGAGTGTTAGGGCTTGATTTAGGGGCTGATGATTATGTCGTAAAACCGTTTAGCCCGCGTGAACTCTGTGCCCGAGTCAAGGCAGTCCTAAGACGGTTGGAAGGGGAAGAAAGTAAGGAACATATTCTTTCCTACCCTGGTCTTGAAATCAATCAGATTACTCGTGAAGTTGAGGTTGATGGACTAAATATAAACTTAACGACGAAAGAATTTGACCTGTTGCATTGCTTAGCAAAACGACCGGGGCAAATCTATAGTCGAGACCAGTTACTTAGCATGGTCTGGGAAAATGATTACTGCGGAGATTCCCGTACTGTTGATACCCACATCAATCGTTTAAGGTCTAAGCTCGAAAGTCAGGTGGGTTACAGTGACTTTATTCAGACCGTTAGAGGGGTGGGTTACAAATTCGAATTAAGTGGTCTTTAAGAAATAGCTTAGTAAGTAAGCTTTGGTTGGCAATTGTACTTATAGTACTAGTAGTTTATCTCTTCTCCATTGTTATACAAGCTCAACAGATTACAGGCTTAGTTTATAATCAACAAGATCGCTTTTTCACCCATGAAGCGGAAGAAACCGCACAACTATTTAATGAATTTGAAGACACCGAGAGATCAGCTATTAATGAAAGACTTAATATTTTAACTAAAATATTAAGTGCTCATACTGCGACCATTGATAGACCTGGAAACGTTTTATACGGTCAGGTCTTAAGTGCTCATACTGCAATCATTGATATAAATGGAAAAATCCTGTACGGGCAAGTCGCTAATGATCCGTCAACAAACAAGATGCTTATAGAGCCAAGTTTTAAAGACAAGGTCCTCAGTGATAAAAAAGTCGTTTTCACAGGCAAGATCGATGGAGCCACTGAAGAGATGTTTCTTGTGGCTGTTCCTTTAAAAAAAGATAACAAGATTATTGGTTCGGTTGTTATCTACAGTCCATTAACTGGCTTGAAGCAACATATTAACAGTATTTTGGGAATCGCTCTTATAGGCGCATTGATAGGGATTGTTTTAGCAACAGTGTTGAGTATCTTTGTGTCTCGAAAGCTGATCCGGCCCCTCATTAAAATGGAAGAAACAGCACGCCACATTGCAGAAGGCGAGTTCGGTAGGCAAATCGAGGTTTCCTCGGAAGATGAAGTGGGACGTCTAGCCCGAACGTTTAATCGCATGTCTACGCAACTTAAAGAAAAGATTGAGGCTATCGAGAGACTTGATCGTTTAAGGCAGGAACTGCTTTCAGATGTTTCACATGAGCTGCGTACTCCTTTAACGGTTATCCAGGGCTTTTCCGAGGCAGTGTTGGACGGGCTAGTCAAGTCGAAGGAACAGGAGAAAATCTATCTAAGCAACATCATTGACGAGTCAGAGCGTCTTAGGCGCTTGGTGGATGATTTACTCAACTTAAAAGAAATGGAAGCCGCTAAAACCTTTGATGAAATGGAATATGTAGTTTTGAATAAACTCGCACAAGTCACCGTTGAGCGCTTAAAGCAAATGGCCGATTCTAAAGAGATTAGATTAACACTCACTGTGCCAGAGCCAAAAATTACCGTGTGGGGAAACATTGATCGTCTTAAACAGGTTCTTACGAATTTATTGGACAATGCCATTAAACATTCAGAAGCTGGCGGTGCAGTGTGTGTAGAGCTGGGTATGAAAAACAATTACACATATATATCTGTGAAAAATTCCGGTCCCGGCATTCCAAGTGAAGAACTCGAAAATATTTGGGAGAGGTTTTATAAGGTTGATAAGTCCAGATCGAGGCGTGGTACAGGAACGGGTTTAGGACTTTCTATTGTTAAAAAAATTGTTGAAATGCATGGCGGAAAAGTATCAGTAGAAAGCGAACCTGGCCATGGAGCCATTTTTATCTTGTACTTACCATCAACTGAGCATGCTTAAAAAGTGTGAATTAAGATCAACTATGTTAAAACCAGAAGAGAAGGACAGGCGATTTTCGCATGCCTTCTCTTCTGGTTTTATTACCATGAACCTGATCTGAATGATTTTTGTGTCCAATTGGACTGGAGTTAATTATCATAATCATGCTTTTCCATCATGGTATTTTAATGGCCTATTTCCCCTGTCGGGGTTGGTGACGTCGTGTGTGGAGCAGTTTCGGGTTCATGGCCTATTTCCCCTGTCGGGGTTGGTGACGTCGTGTGTGGAGCAGTTTCGGGTTCATGGCCTATTTCCCCTGTCGGGGTTGGTGACGTCGTGTGTGGAGCAGTTTCGGGTTCATGACCTATTTCCCCAGTTGGGGCTGGGGGCGTAACCTGCGGCGTTGTGTGTGGAGCAGTTTCGGTTTCATGACCGGTTTCCCCAGTTGGGGCTGGGGGCGTCACCGACGGCGTTGTGTGTGGAGCAGTTTCGGTTTCATGACCGGTTTCCCCAGTTGGGGCTGGGGGCGTCACGGTCGGCGTTGTGTGTTGAGTGGTTTCGTTTTCATGGCCCATTTCTCCTGTATTGGGAGGATTCGTAGAACTATGGTCCTCTGTAGTGTTTGATTCCATATTTGAAGGATGCTCGTATTCTGGACCATATTTAACATTTGGATCTCTCTTGTTATCAGTGGAGTTACCTTTCCGGTCTTGTGCTTTTACTTCGAAACTTTCCTCAGGGAAAAGGCTAGATACACTAACCTTGGCATCTACTAGAGCTTTTTGTGCATCATGACGGAGGGTATCCAGTTGAACAGCGATACCTTTCTCTTCACATCGATCATAAATTAAATAACTGTTGACCGTCATTCCCTGTTGATTGGCTTCCTGTTGGATTTTCTGGTTCGTTTGGCTGACAACCACACTTCCAGACATGTTCCTGCGAATCATTTCATCACGGATTGAGTTTCGAAGTTTTCCTGTATCAATAATGTAGTTTCCCCACTTATTTACCGGTACCACGCTGGCTAAGATCAGATTGTGAGTTTCGTTGAGCGTTCCTTTATGATTGGCATTTCCTAAGATTAAATCAACGGCTTGATACACGTCCAGTCCTTTGATGGATAGCCCATCCACTATACTTGAACCGCCATTGACATCTTGCACTTTAATAACCTTACCATCCTTGTTAATCATTAGCTCTACGCCTTTATTGATATCTAGAGCGACCGAAGCAACGGCCATATTTGGAATAAATAAGTAAAAAACACTGATGCTTAGAACGAAGAACAAAACTGCTGCAACGGAGGCATACTTCAAGGCGGAATTATGAAAAACAAATAGACGCCTAGGATTTATAGTGACTTCAATAGTCTGGCCTACGACAGGTGGCTCCTTAGGAGTAGGAATTTCTAAAAAGTCACCTTCTTGCGTGAAGATGGCAGTAACCTTTGGAGAGGTACGCATCACAAGGCCTTTGGTTTTCTTCATTTTCGCTACACCCTCTCTCCCAGTTCTCCTGGAATCTGCATGAAAATCTTTAGCGGATGAAAATCTGGCTTAGATAGAATGAGGGCCAAGGCGATAAGATATTTTCGCCCCTTTTCCAGCGCTTTGCGTTTTATGCCGGTCATTAATTCTAGTTCTTTGATGGGTAAAAGTCTATGTGTTTGAAGATGCGCCATAAGCTCAGGACTATTACTTAAAGCTAAGGCCGCCCTTGTGAGAATTTGCTTTCTCTCTGTGTGTTTTGGGGAGACTTTAATCAAATCATCTAACGTTACGCTATAGTCACATAGCACACGGACGAAGTGTTCAAGGACTCGCGCAAAGAGCTCTTGGTTCTCGTTTTCTTGATAGTTCTCTAGGGATGTGTCAAGCTCGTAGCGGCCCAACTCTTCATCTTCTAGGTCCACGGGCGAGAGGGAAAGATGTTGATGTTTGCTTTCTTTGCGAAAATAGTCCACTAATCTTCGGCGTATCACCAATTGAACAAAGCTGTGAAAAGAAGCTTCGCCATGAGGGTCGAAGTTGTCAATCGCTTCATTAAACGCTAATAGAGCAATGCTGAGCTCATCGTCATTGTCCCAAGTTAAATACCTACCGCAGGCTTTGGAGCTCACTCTAGCAATAAATGCTTTATGAGAGCTTATAAGATCCTCCCGTACTAGGGCATCACCGTTCTTGGCTAATATTAAGGTATCTCTCAAAACCTCTTCTTGCACCTTAATCACTCCACTTAATAGTATTTCGTAAAACTGAAGTCGTTTTTGGGGGTAGAAAAAACATTCTATACCTATTATAGGGATAGAATGTTACAAGATTGTCACATTGGAAGGATTTGAACCAATCCATAAGGTCAAAATAAGATAAATGAGTCAATAGCGGTTTGTAGCTAAAACCGAGAATATAATAAAGTTTTTTGGATCTACCCCTAAAAAATGGTCTCCTTCTGTTTCCACATTGCGAGAATTAGTAACACAGGCTCGAAACATTTCAGAGTTCTGAACCGATATATTCGCCATTGTAAGTGGCTACCCCCAAAAAAGAACAAACGGTGACGAATAACTAAATGAAGACAGAGGGGGTCAATATAAGCATCTACTAAGAAGGGTGGTGTCCTTACATGCATCATTACATGAATTATTGCTATCAATGGTTAAGATGTTGTGGTTGGTAGAGGTTGGGTTTGTTAATTCGCTTAGCCTAACGGGTAACGTAAGTAACTTATGATCAGGTTTTTTATAGAAACAAGGGTGTCGGAAAATCGATCTTCCGACACCCTTGTTTTACTCCTGGGACCTATCAAGTCACGGTCATGTTTACTTTGCCTGTCCCACTCGAATATCATCTTTTTACCTGCGTCCGCAACCGTTACCGTTACCGTTACCGTTACCGTTACCGTTACCGTTACCGTTACCGTTACCGTTACCGTAGTATCCATTTGGAGTTGATTGATTTGGTACCGGAGGTTGAGGAACAGTTTGTTGTGTACCGCTTTGCGGTGTTTGATTTTGGCTACTGGGGGAAAAGGCGGCGATAATATCAAAGCCTTACCTATCGTTATTATAATAACGGTTTGGAGTTAATATTTTGAGATAGGGTGCGACCGCGGAAACATGTCGCGTATGTAATTGTTTCCAGTAGCGTTGGTGATTTTTTCTTCCTGCCAAAAGGGAACTAGTGAACATGTACATGAGGGTCAGATCGTTTCTAGGACGAACGAACTGACCTTTTTTGTTTTTTTTTGGAATTTATCAGTGATCTTGGAAGGAAATAAAGTTAAAATGTTGAAATATTAGAAAAGTAAAGTTTAAACGCTCAAACTTATTGACTCATTGATATGGAGGTATAATATGACTGAAAAAAGAGATGACAATTGTAGTCGCGAAGACCAAAATAACTACTTTGACATTCTTGCTGAACAAAATGAGGACTCCATTGTGCAGAGAGATTTGTGCAAACTTAAACAAGACACTCCTAACATGACAGACGAAAGCTTTCGATTGTTATTTGAAAACATGATGGATGGGTTTTCCTATCATAAGATGGTCTATGATGGTGAAGGAAACCCGACTGACTATGTGTTCTTGGAGATAAATAGTGCATTTGAAGAGCAAACAGGCTTGAGAAAAGAAAATCTTATTGGTAAAAGTGTTCTAGAAGTATTACCTGACACTGAAAATTATTGGATAGAAATATATGGCAAAGTTTCTTTATCAGGAGTCCCAGTGAAATTTGAAAACTATTCACGGGAACTTTGCAAATGGTATGCTGTAAGTGCTTATTCCCCAAAAGTAAATTATTTTGCGGTGATTTCAAGAGATATCACAGAGAGCAAAGAAAAAGAAGAAACAATAAGAAAAATTAATTTAGGGCTAGAAAATAAAATAATAGAGCGTACACTGCAGCTCCAGGTATTGAATTCTGAACTAGAAGAGACTAATGCAGAGCTAGAAGAGATCAATGCTATGCTTGAAGAAGAAATTAGTAAACGTCAAAAGGTTGAAGAAGAACTCAATAAATTTAATGAGCAATTAGAAAACAAAGTTATTGAGCGCACAAACCAGTTACAGGAAATGAACGCTATATTGGAAGAAGAAATTACCGACAAAATACAGGCAGAAAATGAGTTGAAAATGGAAAAATATTTTACAGATGCAGTTATTGATAGTGTTCCTGGATTTCTCTATCTTTACGATGATCAGGGTAAATTGGTTAGATGGAATAAGAAACACGAAGAGCTGACAGGGTATTCGTCTGAAGAGCTATCTAACATTACTGTCTTAGACTGGTTTAGGGAGGATGAAAAAAGTATACAGGATATTACAGAAAGGATTCAAAAAACCCTTGAGGATGGGTTTGGGGAAGCAGAGGCCAATTTACAAAGAAAAGACGGAACAATTATCCCGATGTATTTTACTGCGGTTCGTTTAGATCTTGATGGTAGAACTTATTTTACAGGAATAGGAATTGATATCACCGACCGTAAAAAAAAGGAAGACGAAAATCTTTATTTAAGTTATCACGATGTATTAACAGGCCTTTATAATAGACGATTCTATGAAGAAGGAATTAAGAGACTGGACACTAAAAGAAATCTTCCAATTTCGATAATAATAGGGGATGTTAATGGGCTAAAGCTTGTAAATGATGCCTTTGGCCACGATAAAGGGGATGAGCTATTACAGAAAGCAGCAATGGTTATTCAAAGCGCGTGTAGAACAGATGATATAGTCGCCCGCTGGGGTGGAGATGAATTTGTCATTCTGCTACCAAAAACTAATACAAAAGAAGCAGAAGAAATTGTTGATCGAATCAAAGAACTATATTCGGATGTCTATGTTAACGCCATTCGTGTCAGTATCTCATTTGGTTGGGATACAAAGAGAGAAACCGATCAAGATATACTAAAGGTCCTCAAAAGCGCTGAGGATTATATGTATCAACATAAGATTATTGAGAATGAGAGTATGCGGGATAATACAATAAGTACAATTATTCGTACCCTGCACGAAAAAAATCCCAGGGAAGAGCAACACTCCCAAAGGGTAAGCGAGATATGCCAATATATAGGAAAGGCAATGGGCTTGTCTGAAATTGAAGTAAGTAGGCTTAAAGTAGTTGGTCTCCTCCATGATATAGGAAAAATTGCAATTGAAGAGGGTATACTTAATAAACCAGGAAAACTTACAGAGCAGGAGAAAAGTGAAATTAATCGGCATCCTGACATTGGATACAGAATACTAAGCTCATCGTTTAGCATGTTAGATTTAGCAGATTGTATCTTAGCACATCATGAAAGATGGGATGGTGCAGGATATCCGAAAGGTTTGAAAGGTGATGCTATCCCTATGGTGGCAAGAATCATTGCTTTGGCTGACACTTATGATGCAATGACCAGTGAACGATCATACCGAAAAGCATTGAGTGAAGAAGAAGCTCTTGCAGAAATTCGAAAAAACATTGGTACCCAGTTTGATCCGGAAATTGCCAGAATATTTATCGAAAAGCTATTGGACAAGCAATTGGATAGTGCGATAATAAGGGAAAATATATTGCAATGAATCTGAATAAACTTTAATTGCTTTTGAAAAACGGCCTTCGGTTTGAGGATCATTACACCTTAAAACGAGGCCGTGATTTATTTCAGGGAGGTTTTTGAAAAATGGCAAATGTGACAGTGATCCAGCAAAACCAAGACAAGAATTACAGGGACTTGACGCAACGGCAAAACTGAGGGTTTGCGCGTACTGTAGGGTTTGGGCCGATAATGAAGAGCAGTTATCAAGCTACGAGGCGCAGGTGTCACATTACACAGACTATATTAAACGCAATCCAGAGTGGACTTACGGAGGAATCTTTGCAGACGAATGCATCAGCGGCAAACCCAAGCATAATCTGAGGATTCTTACCACTTTTATGTAGATAAGTCCCAGAGAGTGGTAATAGTTGGACATCTAGCTCCTGGGCGCGATTGATAAGTTCCTCTTCAGTAAGGAAATTACCAACAAGCTCCAAAACGACGTGGAGCCCCGCACCTTGCCCAATGATATTAAATCATCATATGTATTAGAGTGCGGACGTGAGTGCACAATAATTATGACTTCCTCTGACTGAGTCCGTCGTCAATTAACTCTTCTTTAAAAGAAAGGATGTATTATTATGCTTAATGAAAAATTACTGGACGTACTTTCTCATCCCGTAGATGGAGCCGTCACTATAGTGACCAACGGCTCTGATGGTGCGCATTTGGTTAATACTTGGAATAGCTATATAGTGGTTACACCAGAGGATAAACTATTAATTCCAGCCTACGGTTATAACAAAACAGAAAGAAACCTCGGCGTTCATAACGAGGTTACTCTTTCGATTGCTAGTAAGGAGATCGAAGGATTCAAAGCGAAAGGAACAGGTTTTATCGTGAAAGGAACTACTCGTTTCGTGAAATCAGGTGAGGATTTTGATCGCATGAAAGAAAAATTCTCATGGGTTCGTGCAGTATTAGAAATAACGGTGACTGCTTCGCAGCAAATGCTTTAAATTAGGTTTATAATATAGTCTATTTTGCTAAATGTTGATAATTTAGTAATTATCAGTATATAGCAAAATTACGTAATTGAAATTCATGGAGTCAATTGAAGAATCGGGGGACAGAATATGCGTGTAGAGGTCAAGCTCCTTATTCCGTTTTGTGCATGCATTGAGTGAAACGAAAGGAATGATTATACTATGAGGAAAATTCGTGATATTAACAAGCAAGTAAGCCATGATGAGGCCATGAGTATTTTAAGCCGTGCTGAATGTGGGGTACTTTCGACAGTTGATAGAGATGGACAACCCTATGGAGTGCCGTTAAACCATATAGTTTTGGAAGATGCAGTTTACCTGCATTGTGCCCTTGAGGGCCATAAATTAGATAATATTTCAGAAAATAGCAGAGTGTGTTTTACGGTTATCGGTTATTCTGAAATGGTCCCTAGTTCATTTACTGTAAATTACGAAAGTGTCATTGTTTTCGGGAAGGCTAGTTTGGTGGGAGAACTGCAAAAAACTAATATATTAAAGGAATTGTTAAAGAAATACAGCCCCGAATTTCAGGAAAGTGGCTTAAAAGTAATTGATGCTTACAATGATAAATGTGCAGTTATTAGAATCGATATAGAACATATAACTGGTAAGCGGAAGAGATAATTAGATGTGGTGTCGAGCTGGGCTGGTTATAGAGATACATGAGGAATGACATATAAAGAATCTCTATACAAAAGGGGCCGTAACGAAACTTGAGTTTTGTTACGGCCCCTTTTGCTTGCAAATGAGAACAATTGAGCAATAATTGAACGGTCAGATCGTTTGAACAAATATTTAATGCGTTGGTTGAGAAGAAATTCTCATACCTACGCATTAAATATTTGAATTAAATTGTGGGATGAGGGTAGAGGAGATGGCGAACGAATATTTGTCATAAATAAAAGGAAGTTAAAAGTTAGTGTCGAATAATAACGATTAAGACATAATTATAGCAAAAATGTTCAACTATCTTAATCCTGGGATTAAGGGTTATAGGCGAATTTGAAAAATATTCGATAATTGATAAGAGAGAGGGGAGGATGGATTTGAAGTTTTCAATTTTTTTTATTTGCCTTGTTAACACTTTAATAATACATTCTTTGCTTACAAGAAAAAAAACAATATTTTTTTGTACAGTTGTTTTTGCATTAAATACAATAATTGTTTTTTATGCTGTGGACTATACACGTAATCCGGAAATTATTAAATTTTTAGCATATTTTATTACCTTCACAAATATAGTGTATATTTGGTTAGTATTTGGAGAATCAATACCAAAAAAAATATTTGCGTTATTTAGTATTCTGATGTTTTCAATTATTTGTCAAGCTTTTTCGGTCTTATTTACACAATTTTTATTAGAGATTTTTGATGTTAAGATTGAAGACCTTATCAGCATTTTTAGAATCTGTATTCAAGTTTTATTAGTATTAGCGGCTTATCTGTATATAAGTAAACCTTACAAAATAATTCTTAACATAGTATCTGATAAAGCCATAAGTTTTATGTCTTTGTATCCAATTGTGGCATTTATATTGCTAATTAATAACGATATAATAATCTTTCAATGTTCAGGAAGCCCTATGTGGTATATGTTGTTATTTTTAGTATTTATTATTTTGGGATATGTATTCTTATTTGCAGGGATATCGTCAGCATCTCAAATAATATCTATGCAATATAATATGGAGAAACTGGAGTGGGCTTCAACGACAGATCCCTTAACGGGGCTATATAACCGAAGATATATCATGGAAAAAATAGGAAAGTTAATAGTGGGTTATAAAAGATTTTCACTCATTATTGCAGACATTGATTGCTTTAAGGGGATAAATGATACCTTCGGACATGACTGCGGCGACCGGGTGCTAAAAATAGTATCCAAAAGTTTACAGGACGCAGTGCGAGAACAAGATGTTGTATCTAGGTGGGGTGGGGAGGAATTTTTACTCTTACTTCCAGAAACGGAAATCGAGGGCGCCCATATACTGGCGGATCGAATTAGGAAAATTATAGAGGAACAAATTATTGTGTATAATGGGGTTCAAATGGCAATTACGATGACCTTCGGGGTAACCGTTAATGAAGATTATGAAAGGATTGAAGATACAATGAAAAAGGCAGATAATGCACTATATGAAGGGAAAAGCCGAGGAAGAAACTGTGTTATTCAAGCATAAGATAAGTTACACTCAAGCGTTTAAGATCCTTGCACAATAGAATTTAAATTATATCCCTTTTAACGTGACAGGGCACGTGGTGTTGAGGGCAAATTAGATTATCCCTTCTTCGAACGGCCTGGCTTTTTTGTTTTTCGAGGCAGTTTCTGCTATCCTGAAAGGAATTGAAGAAAGATGTTGAAGACTGAAGTAGAAAAATGGGAAATCTAATTAAGTTTTAGGAGGAGGCTAGCAAAATGAGCTTAAAAATCTTTAAGGGTTTTGAGCGTTTTGGGGATCGTTACCCGACAGAGGCTGTAAACTATGTTTTGGCTAATAAGGAGGAAGCGATTCCGGAGCTACTTGAAATATTAGAACATACGCTGAATAATGTGGAAGATTTATCAAAAGACGGAAGATATCTAGTTCATTTTCCAGCGATTTATATCCTAGCATACTTTCGTGAGAAAAAAGCTTATGAAAGTCTTATTAAGATCGCATCGCTGCCAGATCAACAGGTATTTGATTTGTTGGGTGATGCGGTCACCGAGGATTTTAAGAACATTCTTTCCTCGGTTTGCGATGGGGATATAGAACCGATTAAAGGAATTATTGAGAATTCTGCATTGGATGAATACGTGAGAGCAGAGGCGTTAGAATCTTTAGTGATCCTATTGAATCATGGGGTGGTTACGAGAAATAAACTCGTTTTCTATTTTAAAGAGCTTTTTAATGGAAAACTTGAGGAATACAGCATTTTATTTGATACACTTTCCAGGTGCTGCTCGTTGATACACCCTGAAGGACTAGCGGACGAAATAGTAAAAGCGGTAGCGGATGGGAAGGTTTTGGGGATTTTTGCTGATCAGGCTTTCATGAATCACCAATTAGAAAGGTCAATCATAGAGGTTCTGAATGAACTAAAGAGAAACGAAGAATTTTCTTTTGTATCTGAAAAAAAAGTATATTCACTGGAAAGATGGGTTGGAGGCTTTTTCTTATGAAGCGGACGATGGTGACGAATTTCTGGTTGATGAAGATGAAGAGGATGGAAATGAGATGGAAGGTGAGCAGTTGATGCGAAGTTTTTTGAACGAGTTATAGTTAGGTTAGGTAAATGGTTTTGCAAATAAGAATATGGAGTTCTTAAGCCAGGCCACATATCCTATGAGTGAAATTAGCCCCAAGGAATGTGGATATCATGACTGGTACAGTAACTGATGTCATCAGCGGACGCACCACGCATGCAATCGCGGCTGAAATTAACATGATCAAATACAGGCTGAGAGGATCTACCTTGCCGCCGCCGTCGAGATCGGAAGGCAGCTGACGGAGGCCAAGGACCTGCTCAAGTATGGAGAATGAGGCAAGTGGCTGGAGGAGTCGGTCAATTTCTCCCAGAGCAGGGCCAATAAACTGATGCGTATTTTCAAAGAGTACGAAGCCGGACAGCTTACCTCCTCAAATTCGGATTCGAATCCGAATTTGAACTACATCCAGGCGGTGCTTCTTTTAGGTATCCCAAAGGAGGAACGGGGGCTGATAAAGTGATTGACACCATATCAAATTTCCATGACCTATGACTGTGAAGCTGGTGTACTTAATGTTGCACGTCTTTTCGTTTAAGATCCACACAATTTCGCCAGTTTTTCGGAAAAGAGCTTGATATGAAACTCCTCATCCTTAATAATCCGGGCAAGAAGGGCTTGAATAAAGGGATCCTGAATCATTTGGATATGGGCCTGATACTGTCGAATGGCTTCATGTTCGGATTGGATATCCGCACGAAGCTGTGCACACGGGTCAAAGTCGTGATAGGCGATATATTGAGGGGTCCAGGGCTGTTGTCTGCCGTCGTAGTAGCAGGGTGATGCGCCTAAGTTAATAATTATTTCCCCTAACATTTCCAGATGAAGCATCTCAACAATGCTAATCCCTTCTTCAAGGTCGGATACTTCCTGCCAGGAAGGGATTTTTTCCATCTCCATATGGTGATGGATATACTGCATGATGGCTGTTATTTCGCTCACTTTTCCGGCATAATCATCTAATATGAGTTGAGCATAGTAGGGACTTTTACCGGCAACACGTGTTTCAGGGTAAGGATCAGGCAGACGATATTGATTAGATAATTGCGAACAACTGCTTAGGGGTATTGTAATTCTTTGCCCGGGAGAAATGTGCTCGGGGTTATTAATCTGAGGATTGGCTCTTATCAGTTCATCTAGCGGTATATTATATTTTTGCGCAATTAAATAGAGCGAATCACCGGGTTGGATGGTATAATACATTTTTACATCCCTCCAATTATCTCTAATGTTTATTCGAAGAGATGAATGATAATGATTCAATTTTGGATTTTTAGAATTGCTTTTAGATAACACTGATTTTACAGATTTTTTTATTTCTTCGTAGCTGGTACATCTACAAAGATTAGATTGTAACCACTCTTGAATGACTTCGTCATTTGCATTCGGGTGGATTATTGATAATGCATAACAATTCATGATAAATCCGGATGTACAATAGCCGCATTGAAAAGCCCAATTTTCTATAAAAGACTTTTGAATAGGAGTATCTTTAAGCCCTTCTATTGTCGTTATCTTGTGCCCTATTGCTTCAACGGCCAGCATCAAGCATGATTTAATTGGCCATCCGTCTACAAGAACTGTGCAGGCTCCACAATCTCCATTCTCACAGCCTGGTTTGGCACCTGTGAGACCAAGCGGATCACGTAGTACGTAAAGCAGAGTATCTGCAGGTCTTGCCATAATATTTTTTATTTCACCATTAATGTCAATTTCCATAGGGAATTTATCTTTGCTGCGGGATACCAGCATATTAACTCCTTTCAAGTGCCTTAATAGTATCTGATAATGTATTTTTAAGGACAAATTCTCTGTATTCAGCGGATGCTTCAATATTATTATTGATAGGAGCCGGAAGGCTGGTCAGTGCCTTATTTATTCTGAGTTCCAAAGGAATATTCTTATCGTTTAAAATTTGCTCTATAGTGGATGATCTAAAGGGAAAAGGACAGACAGCGCTAAATGCAAACCGGATTTGCCCGTCTTTTATTACTGCATCTACAGAAATAAGAGGATAAGCAGACTTTTCCTGCTTTGTTTTTTTGATACTCATAAAAGGAAATTGACTATAGCCTATATCTGTTACGAGCTGAACTAAAAACTCTCCTTTTTCCAGATTTAATGTTTTATTAAATACTTGATTAATAGGTAAATTTCTTATTCCTCTTTGTCCTGCCAAAACTACCTTGCTGTCTGAAAGTAAAAAAGGCAGAACAGTTTCTCTAAAGGTTATTTTGCCGCAAATATTGCCGCCCACAGTTAATTTGTTGCGGACCGTATGATCTGCAACCTTTCTGGCTGCTATTCCTAGAAGGGGAAATATTTTGGACTCTTCAAGCTGTGTAAGCGTTATTGAGGCGCCTATTACAAGTTTTCCATTTTGCACATTAAAGGTATTACCTTCAGGTATTCCTTTTATATCAATTACAGCTTTGGTGAATATTTGGGATCTTCTTGCCATGGTTATGATTTCTGTTCCGCCGCAAAAATATAAAGGCGCTTTTCCCTGGGTATTCAATATTCTAAATGTATCTACTGCTTCCATAATTGAAGATGGTTTATAATATTCAAAGTCAAATGGAATCACTCCTTAACCCCCCTTTTTGTTTTCCAAATGAATTCTGGTAAGAGAGGCATAAAATTAAGTGGTACCTGTACGGCAGCAGATAGGCTGTTTGCCAGTGCCGCCGGCATTCCAATAACACCATGTTCACCAATTCCCCGGGCACCATAGGGAGCATCCATCTGAGGTGTTTCTACAAAATCCACTATGTATTCAGGGTTTTCTCCACAGTGAAATATCTTGTATGTACGTAATTCTGGGTTCTGAATGATACCATTATCATTAAAAATGAAGGATTCTCTGCTGGCAAAGCTGAGACCCAGGCTCATACCACCTTTAATCTGTCCTTTTGCAGCTTCCGGATTCAGCACTTTGCCAGCATCTATGACCGATACTGCTTTCAAAATTTTATAGGTATATTCTTTCAAGTCCAGTTCTACTTCAACAGCTTGGGCGCCTACCGTCCATTCAGGACCTGGATTTCCTCTGCCGGTTTCAGGATCAAGACCGGTTAGGCCTTTCATAACAAAACGTCCCCGTCCGATTACCTGACTTCCAGCAGTTGTGCCGTTAGGATACTTATAGCCAAAGGCAATACTTTTAAAACCAAGGCCTACCCTTGGATTTTGTCTCAAAAATACCCTGCCTTCCGATACATCCAGATCTTGAGTGGCGGTGTTTAAAACTCTAGAGGCCGTAGTTTTGAGCTGATGGATTGCATCTTCTGCAGCTTCCAAAACTGCGCCTCCAACGAGATAAATAGTCGTGCTTGCAGCTGTTTTCCAAAGATATGGATCAATTTTCGTATCAACCTCCATATCAACATGAATCTTAGATATATCCATTTTCATTCTTTCGGCTAGTATTTGAGCAAGTACTGTTTTTGTTCCCTGGCCAATTTCAATTGCTCCAGTATGGATATTGATGCTTCCGTCGTGATTAAAGGTAAGAATAGCCCCTGCACTTGCCTTTGCGGGTGTATTTGAGTTTTTCCAAATACAACTGACACCCTTTGCTCTGACTTTGTTGTTTCCAATTTCAATTCTTCTTCCTTCATCCCAATGGATAAGTTCTCTTAATCTTTTTAAGCATGCCGGCAAATTCCCGATATTACTGCGGTTAAGCAAAGTTTGGGTAGGTGTGGTATTTCCGGGGATAATCGCGTTCTTCAGTCTTAATTCTAACGGATCCATATTTAACTGATCAGCTAAAATGTCCATTGCTCTTTCTATAGCAAAGGTAAGCTCAAGGTGACCAAAACCTCTGAAAGCTACAGCATTGGGATGGTTTGTATATAGGCATAATGAATCACACCATAAGTTATCGATATTATAGGGACCGGTGCAGTCTACTGCTGCAGCCCTGCTTATAATTACTCCTCTGTCTGAATAGGCACCACTGTCGAATAAATGGGCGATTTCTGCTGCCACAAATTTCCCCTCTATTGTACATCCAAGTTTAACTTTTGCATCAAGTCCTATATGAACGGGGGAGGTGATCATGTCTTCTTCCCGGGAGTTTAACATTTTAACAGCTTTACCACCTACGGATTTTGAAGCAATGTAGGCTAAAATCTCTAACTGGACACTTGTTTTGCCACCAAAAGCCCCACCCACGAGAGGCGTTTTCACTGTAACTTTTCGCGGCTCAATATTAAAATATAAACTGATTAATCTTTTTACTGAAAAAGGGGTTTGGGTAGATGTATGAATGATGATTTCTCCATCAGGCTTGATTTGAGCGATAGAGCACCTGGTTTCCATTGCTACATGGTCTGATTGTGGGAATGAAATATTTGATTCAATAGTAATTTGACTTTTAGCCCAGCCTTTTTTCAGATCCCCTTTTCGGATTTTAGTACGATTGGCAATGTTTGTGCCGGGTTCTGGATAGGCATCTTCTAACAACTTATAATCTTTTAGATTTTCATGAATGAGTGGAGCATTACTTCTTATAGCATCCTTCGGGGAATTTACAACATCTAGAGGAATATAATCTACCTTTATTAAAGCAGCTGCTTTTCTTGTGGATTGTTCACTATCAGCTACGATTACTGCTACCGGCTCTCCGTGATATCGTACTTTACCTAAAGCAATAGGTGGTCTGTCTAATATAACAGAACCTGTGAGGAGCGGGCACTGTTCTCCGGTCACAATAGCACGTACGCCAGGTACTTTCCATGCTTCAGAGGTTTCAATTTGTTTGATTTCAGCATGAGCATAAGGACTTGCAACAATGCTGGCATGCAATAGTCCGGTAATATTATAATCACCTGTATATTTAGCTGCGCCTGTAACTTTAGCCAAGGCTTCTTTTCTAAATATACTTTTTCCTATTATATAAAACATGCTTATGACGCCTCCTTAATTTTTGACGTCGCTATAACATTTATATTAGAATGTACTTTTGTCCCATTACTTCAAAATTTATAACTCCAACATTATTATTGCCAAGCTGCGGTATGGCGATGGACGACGCGCACCGTGATCCCATCGCCCGATCATACCAGATTGGGGAAGGGTGTCCCGGCTTGGTATAGAGGACTGGCGAAGTTAAGGAATTTTCTGGGTGGGTTGCGGTACCTAGAATCTGCGAAACGACTTCGCAGATTCCCTTTTATTACCTTAATAAAATATAACAGACTTATTCAGTTTCATTCCACGTGTGTGGTCTGAAGGAAGTGCAAAACTAAAGTTGTCATTCGCTAAAGACCCATTTATAGGACCTCTTCTTATGAAGTTGACCTGTAAATGGCAAGGAGATAAAATATCCCTAGCCCTGGAAGATAACTGGGTGTAGGGATATTCATTTTTGATTGATATTTCTAAGAATTTAGCTATAATTAGAGCGCCAGTTCGTATTAAATCAAATACATGTACTGTGAAGCGAATGAAATGAAAGACATTTGCGTTGATTGCAATCGAAAATCTTATTGTATGGAGCCTTGTGAAGACTGGTTAATTGCTCATAACCAATGTACAGTATTCAAAACAAACTCATACATATTGGAGGCTGTACTGAGTGCATTACTGGAGATTGGGCGAAGTGTGGTTGAGATGAAATCAGTTGATTGTTGAGTTATATAATTTAATTGTAATTAGAGTGACTGTTTAGAATATAATCGAGAAAAGGGCACCGAAATCAGGTTCGATTGCGATGCCTTTTGAGAAATGGATGATAACAGGCAATGGTCTCTTAAATAGTAAATTGATTAATAGTTTTTTGGAGATCAAATGCCATAGCAGATAAACTCTGAGCTGATGAAGTAACTTGTTCCATCGAGGCAGTTTGTTCTTCAACCCCTGCTGAGACCGTTTGGGCTTGAGATGCGGTCTCCTTACTAATTAGATCAATTTCTCTAACTGAAGTAACTATTTGCTGGTTACCACTCGCGATTTGTTGAATGGTAGCCGATACCTGTTCCATTTGAGCGGATACATTTTCGACGAGTTTAGTTATTTCATTGAAAGACTGACCGGCTACTCCAACTACTTCAATGCCTGTTTCAATGTCCTTTGCACCAGACTGCATGGCATTCATTGCAGTATCGATACCCGTATTATTTTGATTTATAAGGAATTCTATATTTTTAGTGGCTGCACGTGATTGCTCTGCCAGTTTCCGAACTTCATCAGCAACAACGGCAAAGCCACGGCCTTGTTCCCCTGCCCTTGCTGCTTCAATTGCGGCGTTTAGAGCTAACAAATTAGTTTGATCAGCGATCCCAGTAATGACTGCAATAATACTTCCGATTTTATCGGAATTCGCGGATAGCTCTATAATAGCGGCGTGAACTCGCTGTGAACCTGTGCCGATATTAGTCATTTGTTCAACGACTCGATCTAAGGATTTTTGGCCTGAATTGGTCGTTGTCATTGTCTCAACCATTGAGCGAGTGATCTCACCAGAACTGGCAGCGACTTCCTCTGTACTCGCAGAGATTTCTTCAACTGCCGAGGATGTTTCGTTGACTGCATCAGCTTGTTTCTCCGTACCTTGGGCTACTTGCTCGATAGACGCCGCAATTTGAATCGAAGCTTGTGTATTTTGCTCGGCTATGGCAGTTAGTTCTTCTGATGAGGCTGCTACTTGTTCCGAGGACTCAGAAACTTGCTTAACTAATTTATGCAAATTATTCTTCATCGTATTGAAGCTAGTGGCTAACTGACCGACTTCGTCCTTTCCTCTGATTTCGATATCTTCGATTGATAAATCTCCCTCGGCAAGTTTACTAGCCATTTTATTGAGATGTATAATCTGCCTAGCAATTTTAGTTGAAGTATAAAATCCCAGACTCAATGCCAGAATAATTGCAAAAACAGATATAATAATCCCGAAATTGCCCATAGTCTTTCCAAAGGATTCAGCAGTCGAAATTGCTTTGTCTGTATTTTCCATCTCCAACTTCATAAGCTCGTCAAACGTTGACTGCAATCCCTTGCGCAGGGTTCTTCCATCCTGAAATGACATCTTCATAGCAAGAGCTACATCCCCTGTATTGTATGTATCAATTACGTTAAAGCAATTTTGGGTAAATCTATCCTGCGTATCTGAAATGTTTTTCAGTAATTGACGTTCTTGCTCGTTTGCCATAGTACCTTCAATTGATGTGAGACGCTTTTTGATCTCTTGATCTTTCGTAGTTATTTCTCCACGATATTCTGGACCTTTAGTCAACAGAAAGCCACGCTCATCGTTTGCTTGTCCTGTAAAATAGAACTGAACTTGACTTAAGACAGTTATATTATGCTCGGAATTATTTTTCAGGAGATCCCCATACGAAGTTTGCACGTGGTTTATTCCATAAATAAAAGTTGCCGAAACAAATATAACCATTAAACTTACAACTATATAGCCACCTAAAATTTGTGCTCGAATTTTCAAGTTTTTGAACCAATACATTTCAAATCGACTCCTTTTTATATCCAGATTCGAGATTTGTCATTCAGCTGAGCTTATTGAGTTGATAAAGCAATAAGCTCAGCTGATTGCTGTTTTTTCGAGCATACAGATGGGGTTAAGGGAAGGCTATCGCTGATGCGGATTTATATAAAATATAAGGCGAATAGCTCTTGGGGATAGACGACAAAGTTAATAGTGTTACATTCTTTATAAAAAGACAATATCCTTCAAATAATTACAAATAATTTAATTTTGTGAATAAGAAGCCCTCGACTGCAATTGTAGTGGTAGTTGCGACGTCCCGCTCTGATATGAAGAGGTGACCGTATAATGTACATCACTTTCCCAATAGATGAAAAAGTTAAAGCCAGGCTTGATTCTATAGCATTGAGTAATTCTTGCGAATCTCAGCAAACTTTCAGCTAGACCTCAGTCTCGTTTCAGATAGTTATTGCATAATGATATTGTTCTTGCAAATCAAATTGCAATGCTGAAAATTGGAAAGAGGTTAAAATCATGAAGAGAACAAAAACAATTGCGATAACCACGGCTATACTTACACTACTATCGGCATCGGCGGTATTCGCAGCTTCAACTAACAATTCTACAGTATCGGTTCCAAAGTCTTCTCAAACACAGTCAGGCAGAGTTGATGGTGGATTTAAAAGTCATCTAGATAGTCTATTGACGGCGGGCACTATCACTCAGGTACAAGAAGATGCTATTCAAGCGGCACTCAAAACTACTATGACACCTCCTAATTGCGACGTCCACGGACCTCAAGACGGACTAAAAGCACTAGTCACAGCAGGGACGATCACTCAAGCCCAATCAGATGCTATAACAGTTGCGATGACAAGCGCAGTTAAAGGACCAGATGGAGTTAAAACAGCGTTAGATGCTCTTGTTACTGCAGGCACGATTACTCAAGCTCAAGAAGATGCGATTCAAACTGCCATGACACCTTCAAGGGGTGCCTCAAATAATGGACACAACGATGGAGTTAGAACTGCCCTGGATAGTCTAGTGACAGCGGGAACCATTACTCAAGCACAAGAAGACGCTATTCAAGGATCCTAAGGTTGTTGCAAGTTTCACTTATTCCACTGAGTGATTAGACGGCTAAGAAAAAGCTATACGAGGTTGAGAGCGATGATTGCTTTCAACCTCGTTTTTCATGAAACGGTTGTTGCAAGCATTATGAGCCTTCACGAATTCCCCATACGAAGGCCACGAAATGGTAACAAATATCGGTTACTATGAATAGAGTAGATAACAACTCGCTAATTTAGCGGTTAACATAAAATCTTACCTCCTCCTTCTTTTTAACCCCTCCTTGAGAGGGGCCATTTTGCGAAAAAAGTAAGCTCCACAAGGGTCTATTTGAGTAAATTGTCAAACAAAAAAGCCGCTATTTCTAGTAGCTTTTATATGTGGAAGAAACCGCTGCTTCTACATGAAGAAGTTAATATAACAACTTCAGAGATTGAGTCAGCCATTAGATCAATATCAGCGAAAGCCCAAGATGGTGCTGAAAGCGCATCAATGATTAGCATCAGAGCAAGTGAACTGAAAAATAAAGCCGTATATTCTAAAGAAACAGCGAGTCGAGTTTATCAAACAACACAGAATAAACTTCTTGAAGCAATCGAACGAACGAATGAAGGAAGTAGGGCAAATTGATGTTTTGACAGAATCTATTTTGCAAATTGCTTCTCAGGCCAATTTATTGGCATTGAATGCGGCAATAGAATCCGCACGAGCTGGTGAAGCTGGCAGAGGCTTTGCAGTGGTAGCAGAAGAAATAAGAAAGCTTGCAGAGAATTCAAAAACTACCGTTTCAGAAATCCACATGATGATATTGATAATGTTATTTTTAATCACCTTGAAGCGCTTTATAAAAGTGGTCTTCTCAAAATGGATAACCTAGACAAAAGCCTTGAGCAGAGACAGCAATCTAACAAGGATAATGGAAAAGTTATAGACAGGTTGCAAGCTATTATTCACGCCAAAAAGGGTGAAATAAAGAATTATTCCAAGTAGCTTGCGAAGGAACTGATAAATGAAGAGCTATTTTTGGAAATAACACAAGAATCAAGTACCGAGCTAGGGAAATTGGAACGTCAGTTGGTTGAGGCAGAGAGCGTACAGGAAGTTAGGGATAATGAGAAGGAGAAGGAGAAGGAGAAGGAGAAGGAAAAGGAAAAGGAAAAGGTAGCAAGTGCTATGGATATTTTTAAAGAGATCATTGAAAAAAGGAACTCACCCACGCAGATTTGGCTATGTTGATTGACAAGATTGTGGTATGTGAGCGTAAGGGTGAGAGGTTTGATATAGAGGTTGAGTGGAATACACCATTTATGGTGGTAAGTGAGTAATGCGTTGGTTGAGATTGAAATCTCTTGCCAACGCATTTTGTTTTTTGGTGAAAGAGTGAAGTTAGGGTTAAAAATGTAGAGGGAAGAAATATGACACATTAAAAGGGATTTTAGAAATTTGTGTAGAATAATATATGTTATCAGTTTAGTAAAAAATCTGCTCAAATATTTCAAACGAACATTTCTAGTTAAAGTTAGTTGCTGAGCAGCAGAAAATTTATGAAATTTAGTTGAACCTTTTCGTATCTACAGTATTACACAACACAAGTGTAATGAAAAAAGCAATAAATTTGTTACGCTTCTTGCAGAAAAAGTGAAGTAAGTGTTTGTGGTATTTGTTCGATATATGGAAGACACTGAAGAAAAGATGGTGAGCCGTAAAACTGTGGATAATATAACTGTACAAGAAACTTTATATACAAAAGCACAGTATTAAAGGATGAGAATTTAATTATCAGAGTGAGGTGTCATCTAAAGTGAGTTTTTCTTATTTAAATAGGATTAAAAATAAATTTTGTAAGATAGCAAGTATCAATGTTTTTAATATCGTAGAAGTAGCCGAGAGGTTTTTTAATAAAATACTATTTGAAGATCAAAATATCACATCCAATAAAGATTCACTGAAACATTGGAAAAATAAGATTTTTTATATTATAGCTGTATTTATGATTACCTTCGGAGCACCATTATTATTTTATGGGGCGTATATGTTTTATAGGCGAGGAGATATTGTATACGCAATATCTGAAATTTTAATATATATTATAATTGTAATAGTAATTACTCGAAGATCTTTGAGCGTAAAATCTAGAAAAATTTTTATTATTGTAGCTTTATATTTAATAAGCTTATTTCTACTTATTACCGCGGGGATACTGGGGGGCGGTATGATCTGCGTGTTTTTTTCTTTGATTCTTTCTGGATGTTTGTTAGAGAAAAAGCAGATTTTGCATGCCGTGACCATTAATATAATAATTTTCATAGCTTTAACAGCATTATTAATGTATGGGTATTTTGATGGAACATATATGGAGACATATAAAGATGTATGGTTAATTAATGCATTAACCGCTCAGGTGTGCGGAATTATTCTGATTTTTCTAATGAATACGATATACCACGGTTTAGAGAATCAAACTCAACTTATTAAAGAATCTAAAGAATCTTTTGCAGCAAGTGAACTTAAACACAAAGCAATGATAGCTAATATATCGGATGTGATAGCGATTATTGATATAAATGGGAGCATTGAATACAATAGCACTAATATTGGAAGAAGTTTTGGATGGGGATCAGAGGATTTTTGTAATAAAATAATATGGGAAATGATTCATCCTGAAGATAGAGAACGTATTAGAGTAGAATTTCACAGTCTTATTGAAAAAGATAGATATGGGAAAAAAATGGAGTCTAGATTTTTATGCAGGGATGGAACGATTAAAGATATAGAGTTGACTGCTGTTAACATGGCGAATGATCCTAATATAAATGGAATATTAATAAATTTTCATGATATCACCGACCGTAAAAAAAAGGAAGACGAAAATCTTTATTTAAGTTATCACGATGTATTAACAGGCATTTACAATAGAAGATTCTATGAAGAAGAAATTAAGAGACTGGACACTGAAAGAAATCTTCCAATTTCGATAATCATAGGGGATGTTAATGGGCTAAAGCTTGTGAATGATGCCTTTGGCCACGATAAAGGGGATGAGTTATTACAGAAAGCAGCAACGGTCATTCAAAGCGCGTGTAGAACAGATGATGTAGTCGCCCGCTGGGGTGGAGATGAATTTGTCATTCTACTACCAAGAACTAATACAAAAGAAGCAGAAGAAATTGTTGAGAGAATCAAAGAACTATATTCGGATGTCTATGTTAGCGCCATTCGTGTCAGTATCTCATTTGGTTGGGATGCAAAGAAAGAAACCCATCACGATATACTAAAAGTCCTCAAAAGTGCGGAGGATAATATGTATAAACATAAGATTATTGAGAATGGAAGTATGCGGGATAATACAATAAGTACAATTATTCGTACTCTACACGAAAAGAATCCAAGGGAAGAGCAACACTCTCAAAGAGTTAGCGAAATATGCCAATTTATAGGAAAGGCAATGGGCTTGTCTAGAATTGAAGTAAGTAGGCTTAAAGTTGTCGGACTCCTTCATGATATTGGGAAAATAGCAATCGAAGAGGGTATACTTAATAAACCTGGAAAACTTACAGAGCAGGAGAGAAATGAAATTAATCGGCATCCTGACATTGGATATAGAATTTTAAACTCATCGTTTAGCATGTTAGATTTAGCAGATTGTATCTTGGCGCATCATGAAAGATGGGATGGTGCAGGATATCCGAAAGGTTTAAAAGGTGATGCTATCCCAATGGTATCAAGAATCATTGCTTTAGCTGACACTTATGATGCAATGACCAGTGAACGATCATACCGAAATGCATTGAGTGAAGAAGAAGCCCTTGCAGAAATTCGAAAAAATATTGGTACCCAGTTTGATCCGGAAATCGCAAGAATATTCATTGAAAAGGTATTGAACCAACAATGCAATTAAAACGAGCACGACGTTTTAATATATTTATACTTTTCATCGTCTAAGGACACGAGAAACTCATAATCAAGTAACGCCTACGCATGTGGAGACGGTGACTTGTCTGCAAAAGAAAGACAGCTAGGATGGGCCTGTGGTGCGGGTTTGAAAATCGAGAGTGAATTGTGTAGCAAATCTAATAGGACCATCTAAGTCAATGGAAACATGTCGAAGGGTTTTGGTAGACAGTTTTGGCGTATGGTGGGCGCGCGAAAACATATTATATATGTAATTTTTGGTAGTTATGTTTGTAATTTTTCCAAGACGAAAGGGAGCCAATGGTATATAAAAGGAGACTCAAGATTACTGTTGAGTCTCCCTTTTCGTTTAATAATTGAATTAGACATTAATTTGTTCTTATGCGACAGAATGAGCTAAGTTTCGCAGCAGGAAAAGAAAACAAGAGAGAGAAATAAATCAAAAGGAGTAAGTTGAAGAAATTTACTGTCTTAGTGGTGTAGCGAAGAAGGTGCAATATTGGGAGGGCTTTTTGTTACTCTTGAGCAAGTTTTATCGCATATCCATTAGTAAGATTAGTGAAAAAACTTCTATAATCTCTTAAAACAATACGTGATAAATTGCCTATAATCAACTTAAATAATGAAAGGGTGTTGTAAAAATGAGCTATGAAAGTATTGCAGAACTGGTCTACGAATTAGTCAAAAATCCTAAAAGTATGTTGTCGCGAGAACTCGGGCTATCTTCGGCAAAACTAAAGATGAATGAATTTACTATCATCCAAAGGGTTTTTTCTGAGTACGAGGTATCTGGGGATGTCGTGGCGCTTGGAACCTTACCACTAGGTTTTTGGATATAGGGGAATGAACATTCAGCTTGATCAAGTTATTACGGCCGATATTACTAAAATCCTGACGAGAGCCCAACTTAGTTCCGAAATGATCGTTATGATTAATTCCTCGTTGAACGCCGACAGCGAGACTGGTGAACTGTTTAAGTGGGCCCACTTAACACTAATGAATTGTGAGTGTGTAAGTGGAATATCTGAAGTTGCGCTGCCAGGCGCAATTGCGATGGAATTATCTGCCTTGGCGATCGATATTTTTGATGATATTCAAGATCAGGATCATGATGATCTGCCGTGGCGTCAAATCCCCACCGCTAACGCTCTGAACCTTGCCATCTGCTTAAGCATGTTAAGCAGTAAGGCTGTTTCGACGTTACCCGATGATAGAGACGGCAGACTCTATAGGGAAATTAGTCAAATTCTGAGCTATATGTGGATAACGTGCAGTGATGGTCAATACCAAGAAGCTCTATTTGACATTCGTGAGCAAGTTACGCTTGACCAATATTTTGAGCTGGTCAAGCGTAAGTCAGGAAGTTTAACGGCCTGTGCCTGTAAGATCGGAGCAACCTTAGGTGGTGCGTCGGAAGCGTTGGTGCTTCAATTAGAACAGTTTGGGACACACCTGGGTATCATGAGCCAAATCAGAAACGATTTAAATGACTTTTTAGATTTTGAAAAGAAAAAGGATTTTGTAAATAATAAAAAAACCCTGCCGTATGTCTACCTCTTGAACCTTCTCAAAGGGAATAAGGCAGAACAGTTTAAAAAACTAACTCAGATGAAAGGCAACGGATTAAAGTTTGGGAAGGAAGAACAGGACTTTTTAAAACAACTGGTCATCGATGAAGGGGCTGTACATTACTGTAGAGTGATGTATGAACTATACCGAGAAAAGTCGATGAAGCTCATTCAAACAATTCCCATTCCGGAAAAACGTAAAGAGAAGATGATCAAACTTGTTAAAGAAAATGTTTAGACGGCAGGCATATTATTATGCAAGTGCCGTCTTTCTCTTACTGTTAATTGTTTATTCTGTAGCTATCAATAATCAACCCTACATTGGTCTTGAGCTTGAGAACGTCAATGGACAATGGATCGTAACTTCCAGCGATCCGGATGGTCAAGGGTACAAATCAGGCGTTCGAATCGGAGAGCTGATTTTAAAGATCGATCAAGATGATCCGGGTAAAAACAGCTCTGTTCAAATATGGAGTGAGGTGGAAGGGGCATCTACTCTCGAAGTTAGTGGACCTGACCAGCCGACCGCTCAGTTGATTAACATGCCTGAACTTCGGTTTTTGCAGAGTACATTCAGCGATATTCCTTTTGTAATCTTGGGGTTCATTTTTTGGCTTTTAGGGTTTATAACTTGGTTAAGACGTTCTTTTCTGGCTCAAGCCCATGCTTTATTTTGGCTGAACTGGGTTATTGGTTTGGCTTTCGTCTTGGCTCCTGCTTCGAGCCGTGGTTTGTTCTTGGCCAAGGAATTAGAAATCATATTTTTCACGATGGTACCCATATTTACAATTAATTTTATCTCGATTTTTCCAAATGAAAATATAAACCGAGTAGGTCGCCTAATGTTAATCTTGCTGACCGTAATCATCTCAATCGTAACCGTGTTGCAATCTACCGGTATTGTCCACCTTTTTAGTCCATTAAGGAAACTGTTGTTAGTAACCGTTTGTATTGGAATCCTTTTCACACTCTTGAATCTGGGCGCCTTATTAAAGTTGCCGAAAGATAAACCAGAAAAAAACCAGGCAAATATTCTACTTCTAGGCATGGTGATAGGATTCTTACCTTTCGTTCTCTTGACGGAAATTCCCACTATCTTTGGTTTTCAACCGATAATGAATGCCCATGTCAGTTCCCTGTTTATTTCCGTTATTCCAGCTACTTGGTACTATGCCGTAGTCCATAAATATTTACCAGATAGTCGTAGGCTCTTAAGGACTATAATTTCTTATTTCGTAGCCGGAGTAATTATTAGTTTTGTTGTTTCCTATTTGCTCTTCACTTTAAAGCTATCAAAGACATTTAATCTCGTACTGTATCTTTCGACGCTAGTATTATTTGTTGTGATCATTGTTTGTTTTAGCTTGATTCGAATTGCGATAAGTAAGCTGTTAGAGAAATATTTATTACCAGAAGGAAAGCAAGCTTTTAAGAAACGAATACTTGAATTAAACGAAAGCCTGTCTTTTATTCATGAAGAGAGCCAGATGTTAGAAGAGGTGGTTAAAAGCCTGGCGATTGAGGGAGTTTTTATTGTCGTAGAAGATAGTAAAGGAGGTTACCTGAAAAAAGTTGTAGGAAGCTTCTTGAAAAGACCAAGTGAACAAGCCGAACTGGAAGAATATTTTCAAACTGATCAAAGGATTAACTTAGAAGCCAAAATACTTTATGATAACTTTCCTGCCGAGATCTATATCCCCTTTATTGCTAATGATTTTACTTGCGGTATATTTTTAGGCCACCGTTATTCCCACATCAAATTTGGATTAGATGAACTACCATTTATTACGTTGATTTCAAGTCAATTGGCTCAACGGCTAATAACGACGTCTATTGCCAAGGAACTGTCTAAAGAAATCAAGGACTTGGCCCAAAAATCTCTTGAATCACAACGAAAAAATCAGGGCTTGCGAGGAATCACAGGCTCTTTGTTTAGAAGCCTTGAGAAAGAGAGAAAATCAATAGCACACGAGATTCACGATGGACCGTTACAACTGGGACTAGATCTGGATCGTCGACTGAAAAACCTCATTAAAGAGGTCTCAACTGATGAAAACATGTTAAAAACCGTTTCTTATATGCAGGAACTAGTTGAGGACCTGAGCTTTGAACTCCGTTCAATATGCAATGGTTTGCGCCCTGCATCCTTAAGCGATTTAGGATTGCTTCCCTCTATCGAATTAATGTGTGAAGAAATAATGCTTAATGAGCTGTTGCTAATTTCCTTGGAGACTGAAGGCATTAATCAAGAGGAACGCTTTAAGGAAGAAGTAGAATTAGTGGCTTACCGCTTTTTACAAGAAGGAATTACGAATACCGTAAAACACTCAGGTTCTAACAAGTTAAGGATCCACATTGAGATGAACGAATCTAGAATTGAAATAACAGTTAGAGACTCGGGCAAAGGGTTCGATACTAGTAAAATGGATGATTGGATGTTGACAGGTGCCCATTTTGGAATCGTTGGAATGAACGAAAGATTGGAAAGTGTGGGTGGTGATCTTCAAATCAGTTCAACAATTGGTCGAGGCACAATGCTCAGAGCCACTATACCGATAGCATAAGAAAATTAATTGATACGAGGTAATGAAGCCGAAAAACAAAGAATTTCCGAATAGAGGAGGTGGAAAGGGGTGTCAATCAATTCTGAGGAATTAGAAAGAGTAAAAGTCTTAGTTGTAGATGACCATACGCTTTTTTCGGAAGGAACTGTCTCCTTATTACGTGTTGAGCCTCGTATTTTAGCAGTCGGAATTGCCAAGAACGGAATAGAATGTATGGACCTAATTAGCAAAACTGTAGCTGACGTTGTGTTATTAGATATCAATCTCCCAGATATCTGCGGGGTTGATATAATAGATAAAATAAAAATGGTTCAACCCGAAGTGAAGATTCTTATGCTGACGGGGCAAGATCCAAAAGGTTACGTTACTAAGTCTATAAATAAAGGCGCCAATGGTTTCTTACTTAAAAGTTGTTCAGTCGAGGAAATGATTGAGGCGATCTTAAGAGTTTTTAATGAGGGCGGTGTCTATTTTTCGAAAGGTCTAGAGACTTTCCTTCACACCAGAAGTAACAGCAATAATGTGCATTTTCCAGTCGAGGCTAAGACAACGTCAAGTGAACTACTAACCACTAGAGAAATAGAAATTATAGAATTAGTATCAAAAGGTTTACATAACAATGAGATTGCATCGGCTTTAGGTATCAAAGTTCGAACTGCAAATTTCCACGTTAGTAATATCCTTCTCAAATTAGAGGTAAGCACCCGTTTAGAAGCTGCGTTACAGTGGGCGAATGCTGATGATATATAGATATTGGGGAAACTGACCCCAGAATTGATGCAAATGGAGGGCTTAGCAATTGTTAAGCCCTCCATTTGCGTATTTTGTAACTTTGAAACGTCGAATTATGTAATAATTTGTTGTAAAATTTAGAAGCCTTACCTGGTAGAATTACCAGGGACTAGGTTGGAAATCTGCGATATGCTTATCAATAACATCTACCTGGAAAGAGCAAAGTACAACTGGAACTCCGAATAACTAATCACTGAAGGATGCCACTGTATGCAAATCGCTCAGTATATCTGTTGGAAAATGGTTCGAGACTGTCTTTGAAAGCACAGAACTTGACGTTTGGCTAAAGTTTATTGACAATTCGGCAGACCAACTACCGTGGATGTGGAACTAGTATTCATGTCAATTTGTCAGATGATCTGATACTAAATTGTCATCGCACAGACTTAAAGGTGGGAGAAACATGAAAAGAAAATTAGCCATAGTCCGTAGATCAGGAACGAGATCCCTTGATAGTTGTTTGATAGAAAAGGTATTCTACAACGATCCGCCCTCAAAAAGAGAGGAATTATTTCTTAATAATAGAATTTGTAAGACCATATCTCAGCCGTTCAGTGAAGTTGATGGCTCAAAGCACGTGATAAAAACTCTTTATGATATAACAAAACGAAAAGTAGTTAAGCAAGAATTATCACGGTTGCAAGCAGAGATGGCACGTCTTGAACGCATGAATTTAGTGGGACAAATGGCGGCAGGGATTGCACACGAAGTCAGGAATCCAATGACAACCGTAAGAGGATATCTTCAGTTGCTGGGGGTCAAGCCGGAGTTCCAATCATATGTATCCACGTTTGAACTTATGATCGAAGAACTTGACCGGGCTAACTCGATTATCTCGGAATTCCTGTCGTTTGTCAGAATTGGGCCAACAGAGAGACAATCTCAAAATATAAACGATATCTTACGAAATCTGTATCCGCTATTAGAGGCAGATACGTTTACACAGAACAAACAAATAGTGTTTGAAGCGGGGGAAATACCGGATATTCTCTTGAACTCCAAAGAAATTTCCCAATTGGTGCTCAATTTATGCCGTAACGGCTTAGAGGCAATGCAAGTGGGTGGAACTTTAACTATTCGTACATATATTGAGTATGAGTATGTAGTATTTTCGGTAGAGGATGAGGGGTGCGGTATCCGCTCAGAATACTTAGACAAGCTAGGAACACCGTTTTTCACGACAAAAGAAAATGGCACGGGACTGGGGCTAACCACTTGTTACAGCATTGCTGACCGGCATAAGGCTACTGTCGATTTAGAAACCAGCTCTGGAGGGACAACCTTCTTTGTGCATTTTCCTTGTCTTGCAGTGAATCAATGACCATGCTCAATTTACAAGGAAAGATTCTCAAAAACAAAGAATTTCCGAATAGAGGAGGTAGACAGGGGTGTCAATCAATTCTGAGGAATTAGAAAGAGTAAAAGTCTTAGTTGTAGATGACCATACACTTTTTTCGGAAGGAACTGTCTCCTTATTACGTGTTGAACCTCGTATTTTGGTAGTAGGAATTGCCAAGAACGGAATAGAATGTATGGACTTAATTAGCAAAACTGTAGCTGACGTTGTGTTATTAGATATCAATCTCCCAGATATCTGCGGGGTTGATATAATAGACAAAATAAAAAAAGTGCAACCTAATGTAAAGATTCTTATGTTGACAGGGCAAGATCCAAAAGGTTACGTTACTAAGTCTATAAGTAAAGGTGCCAATGGTTTCCTGCTTAAAAGTTGTTCAGTAGAGGAAATGATTGAGGCAATATTAAGAGTTGATGATGGTGGTGTCTATTTTTCTCAAAACATGGCCCCGTATACTCAATCTGCGATTGTTGGTGAAGAAATTAGAACAAAAAATACTATAGAGGCTGAAAGAATCTATGGTACATCACTTACACCGAAGGAAATAGAGATAATAGAATTAATTGCCAAGGGCTTGCGCAATAGAGAAATCAGCACCGCATTGGGCATCAAAAACCGTACTGTGGACTTCCATGTCAGCAATATAATGACAAAATTAGGCCTAAAATCTCGGTTAGAGGTTGTGCTAACTTATATGAAAGGCACAGGAGAAATTGGTAAGATCAGTTAAAGAGTGAGCTTATTGTTGCTGGCTGGCCCCGGCTTAAATTAAGCAGGAATACTATGGCCTTTATTTGGACAAGGAATGCAAAAGAACCACACCTTTAGTGTGGTTCTTTTGCATTATGTAATCGATAATGAATTTACCTGTAGGAAACAACAGGGAAAATTATTTTAAAACCTGTAGTTTATACGAATGTGCAAATTTGGGAATAGGCTTATACTAAGCACGTAAGTGCTACCAAGAAGAACCTTTTATAGAGCGGAGTGTACCATTAGATAACTGATCAAATGCTTCGTAGTTAAGTTACCAACAAAAACCAAGAAACTCGTCAGACCCATTAAGGCCATCGTAAAATACAAGTGTGACTCCTGAAAATGCACTTACAGCTTCGATAAGTATTTAATTGGCTTTCGCCATTTAAATAATGACGCCCCAGATCATCTATACCAGCAATAGCAACCTGTTTTCCTATTAAGGGGTTACATTTTGGAGTTGAAAATAATGTTGTAGACGAGAAGGGTATCGACAAATTCATCCTATTTTAGATATCGGAAATATGGTCTGAGTATAACTAACGGTCTATCATTTCACACCATTTAGTAAATATATTATTATATTTTCCATATCGGGAGGAATTTAACGAAGTATGTCGAACATGTTACATTATAAATTAAGAATATATTGGTAATGGAGGAACGTAGCTGAAAAGTTACTATTACAACCTATGGGGAAGAAAGCCAAGGTATTCTAATTTTAAAAGGAACTGTGGGCAATGGAGCTCTTCATAAACCCTGAATTATCAGGGGTTTATGAAGAGCTCTTTTTAATTATAGACTCATAATGAGGAGGTTGCAGTTTTTAAATATAAGGTTAATGTTACAAGGGAGCAGAAATATGAGGAATCTTACAATAAGAATCAGAAAGAAGGGCTATTGTTAATGGGGCTGAAAACTAAGCTAATGGCTATTTTCTCGATATTGTCGGTAATTATACTTGCTGTATCATCAATTGCGGGTTACACTTTCACAAAGAAACAGGTCCAACAGAGTATTCAAAATGAATTGAGGGCAACGGAGACAGCTGGGATTAACAAATTAGATGGTTGGCTAATAAGTAAGGCTAAGATGCTAGAAATAACTTCTGCTACACTGAAGAGTTCTATCGGAGACAAAGAACTATCTGTTGATAATTTAGCAGGGTTTAAAGTTGCTGATAAAGAATTATCGGATATGTATGTGGGAACGGAATCGGGTCGGATGATCGATGGCAGTGGTTGGACAGCACCTAAAGATTACGATCCGCGTGTAAGAGCATGGTACAAAGCAGCAATTCAAGAAAACAAGTTGGTTTTTACAGATCCATATTTCGATCAAGTAACGAAAGAGATGGCAGTTGCTGTAGCTATGCCAATAAAAGACTCAACTGATAAGACAAGTGGTGTAATCAGTCAGGACATATTATTAAAAACACTGGTCTCAAATGTCAGTACGATGAACTTGGATGGCAAAGGTAGCGCTCTTTTAGTAGACAAAAAGGGTTTTTTACTGGCCTATCCAGAGGTAGATGCGATATCCACAAACATATTCGAAAATTCTAAATTGAAAGATATGTCTGTGGTTATAAAAGATATTTTAGGAAAAAGGCAAGGAATAAAAAACTATACTTACCAGGGGCAAGATATGATTCTTGTGTATGATATAGTACCGTCAGCTGATTGGACGCTAGCTATATCTATACCTGCCGATGTGATTAATAAACCCTTAGCGGATTTAAGATGGCTGTTTATCTTGTTAACGTCAGTTTTAGTTTTGTTTGTAGTTGGCGTTACATTTATAATGGCGCGTAAAATAATTAAGCCCTTAGAAGTTCTAAACAATAAGGCTAGATTAGTTGCAGATGGTGATTTGACAGTAGAGATCAAGGTTGTGGGGAGAGATGAGAGTGCTCAGCTTGCTGATACTTTTAATATCATGGTGAAGAATTTCAAAGAGATAATAATGGGAATCGTTAATAATTCTCAGCAATTAGCGGCTTCAGCGGAAGAGTTAACAGCGAGCGCAGATGCCGTTAGTGCGTCAACAGAACAAATGGCATCGTCAGTTCAGCAAGTATCCGTTGGGTTAAAGCAAAAATTAAATGGAGTAGAAGCTACAGCAGAGTCAGCTAAACAAGTTTCTATGCATATGGATAAAATAATTACAGATATACAAAAAGTAACAGAAGGGTCACTTAAGACATCTGAAAAAGCTGCTGTTGGAGATAACGTAGTAAAAAAAGCTATCGATCAAATGCAGTCAGTAGGTGCAAAAGTAACCGAAGCTTCAAATGTTGTTAATAATCTAGGTGGGAAATCGGATGAAATAGGACAAATTGTCTCGCTAATAACAAATATTGCTTCGCAAACTAATTTGTTAGCTCTAAACGCAGCAATTGAAGCAGCCAGAGCAGGAGAACAAGGTAGGGGTTTTGCGGTGGTTGCTGATGAAGTGCGTAAATTAGCGGAACAATCTAGCGATGCTGCAGGTAAAATACGCGGTCTAGTCGATGAGATCCAACAAGAGACGAGTAATGCTGTACAGACTATGTACGCTGGTTCAAATTCAGTTAACGATGGTATCCTTATGGTTAACTCAGCAGGGGAGGCCTTCAAAGACATTCTACAGGGTGTAAATGACTTTTCGTTATTGACCAAGGCTGTAGCTGATGTAGTACGCGAAGTTAGCATAAGTACTGAATCAATTGTCGTCTCAGTAATGGATGTAGCGAATATCCCGAAAGAAATAGCTGGTAATTTAGAAGGCGTAGCAGCTGGGGCAGAAGAACAAAGTTATTCTATGGAAGAAATACGAAGGGCATCTAGTGAGTTAGCGAAAATGGCTACGGAATTTCAAACAAGTGTCTCGATGTTTAAATTGTAATTTAGCCTAACACAAAGAGACCAAAGCTTTTAAACAGATTAATACCATGAAGAGTATTCCAAGGACAGGTCGAAGCAAAGGTTTGATGAGATCCTAGAGACAGTAAACAGCAGGGATTCACTGCTTGAAGAGTTTAATGAGGAAATATATAATGCGTTGGTTGAGATAGAAATTCTCACACCAGCGCATTTTGTTTTATATTTGTAGGGCGGGATGTGGGTGGAGGAAATATGGGCGTGAAATTTCAAGAACCTGAGGGCGAAATCGAAATCATGCCTGCTTTGCTGTTTTATTTATGCGGGATTTCTATATGTATTTTCAGAAAATTATTTATTGTGAAAAAAGGGTTTGCGAGATTAATGTCGAAAGTTGTACTTTCGAGAAGTAATATGTATTTGCTCGTGTTCCAAGCAAGACAATTATACGTGTGTAAACGGTCTAGCAGGTAACGTAACGTTTGGAGTTAAGGAGCGTGTTGAGTGAGTTGTCTACGCAAAAAAGTGAAGTTAAAAAAACAATTTCAATTAAGTTAAGACTAATCTTACTTCTAATGATTGTAGTATTAACCGTTATCTTACTGAGTGTTATCTCTAATACTAAGATGCAAAACCTAGGAAAACTTCAGGATGAGGGGTATACTCGGTCTGAGCAAGCAATCCTTGCCACTAAAGCTGCAAATATTGACGAATCTTTATACACAATAATCGCCGATGCCGTCATTAATCACGATATGGCAAAATCCGAAGCATTATGGAATAAGGAAAAACCTTTAAAATTAGAAATGATGGCGAAACTAATTGGTAATGCCGATACTCCAGAGGAAAAGCAATGGGCTTCTGAATCAAAAGCGGCATTGGATAGTTTTATAAATGTGTTTGAGAATGAAATGCTTCCAATACTGAAAAGTAGTGACTTTACAGTCGATAAAATTCAACTACTTGATTCAAGATTAGATGGCTATACTGATATCATGACAGAGTCGCTGGAAAAATATTCAAGTTCTCTGAATGCCGAGTCAGTAAAAGGAAATGATATCTTCGATGCGGCACGCGCCTCAGCAATTCGTATGAATGTAATAATTTCTGTTGTTGCAACTGTTTTGATGATTGGATTATGTCTTTTGATTATTTTGAGTATCACAAAACCGATTGCTTATATAGTACAAATACTTGATAGAGTAGCAGACGGTGATATTTCCCTTTCATTAGAAGAAAAATACAAAACCAGTGATGAAATAGGCAGTGTTATCATTTCAACTGATAAAATGGTTCTGAATCTTCGCGAAATTATCAATGGGGTAATTGATGAATCAAATAATGTGAGAGACTCTATTAGTGACTCTAACAAGCAAATGTCATATTTAATGCAGCAAATTGAGGAAATTTCTGCGACTACTGAGGAACTGTCAGCCGGTATGGAGGAGACGGCTGCATCTGCGGAGGAGATGAGCGCATCATCAACTGAAATCGGTAAAGCAGCCGAATCTGTGGCAGCCAAAGCAACAGAAGGCTCGGCTAAGGCACGAGAAATAACTATCAGAGCTAATTCTCTAAAAACCAATGCAGTCTTGTCTCAAAACCAAGCTGACGACATATTCAGACAGACTCAGAGCAAGCTTGTTGAAGCTATAGAGCAGTCTAAGAAAGTTGATGAAATAAATATTCTTTCAAATGCTATTCTAGGGATTACGTCACAAACTAATTTACTCGCACTAAATGCAGCAATTGAGGCAGCAAGAGCTGGAGAAGCTGGAAGAGGTTTTGCAGTGGTAGCTGAAGAAATTAGGAAACTTGCTGTAGCATCCAGTACTACAGTAACGCAGATTCAAAGCGTCACAAAGTCCGTTATTGCAGCAGTTGAGAACCTAGCGAGCAATTCTCGTGAAATGTTGGATTTCATAGATCAACAGGTCATTAAAGACTATCAGGTTATGGTAGAAACAGGCGAACAATACAATGAGGACGCTAATTATGTAGGAGACTTGGTCACGAATTTCAGTGCAACTTCAGAGGAGTTACTGGCTTTGACTGAGAACATGCTCCAGGCTATCGATGAAGTGGCAAAAGCTACAAATGAAGGTGCTTCTGGCACAACAGAGATAGCTGAGAAAACTACAGTTATCGTTCAGAAAGCTGATGCCATCGTTAAGCTTTCCAACAGCGCAGGGGAAAGCGCAGAAAAGCTTAACGAATTGGTATCAATCTTTAAAGTGTAAGTTTTTAATAACTCAACGTATAATTTCTTAAATACGTCTCAAGGACTATATAATGTGGGCTTGTAGTACATGGTCCTTGCCTTTAAGCATGATCAGACCCTTGCCAACGGAATTACCAATGCATCGTTACTAAGCCTCGGAGGAACGGGACACGAAATTGAGTTCAACGATTGGGAATATATTATTTACGCTATAAGATTTAAGTTTACAATAATTTCTTTAATAAACAGACAGGGCAAGTGGAGTACTTAATAGTGCTATTTCGGAGGTGGTTGAAAGCTTTGGTATCAGCGGGACGTATAGTGTTATTATTAGGGTGTCAAGGTTGTATGAGGAAATATAATTCGGTTTTATTGTCAGATCGTTCTTTTATGGATGGTCTGGCTTTTTCGGTTTCTTGAATGTCAGAATCACATAGATGTAATTTAAACATTTTAAAAATAAGAATAACTAGAAACAAGAGATACCTAATTCAGGACGTCTTCTCTAAGTTACTTGATAGCTGCTCAGTAACCCTTATTTAATAATTAGTTGGTATAGGAATATGAGAGCAAGGAGAGATGATAATGAAGATAATCGACGTAAGCAAAGAAGATCTGGATAAAATCGAGATGAGTGACTATTTTATTGAGAAAAGCATGGAAGAAGAGATTGATTACATAATAGATGATTATAATGAATCTAAAGTACCCTATATGCAAGAAACTTGGTCAATTGATCTAAATAGAACGATAAAAGATAAGCGAGGTAATATCATTGGAGGGCTGAAAGGTTATCTTTACGGATGGAAGTGTTTATATATAGAGCTGTTTTGGGTTAAAGAAGAATACAGGAAAAAAGGGTGTGGCTCTCAACTGCGGGGTTATTACTAAACGGGCAAGAGCGAATATTGAGGTTTTAAAGTGTCTTGTTCTTTATACTAAACCTTCAATTAATTTCATAGGTATGTTATGGGCTATTTCTAATAGATTTGGAGCCTAAAGGAGAAAGACTGTGAAAGCAAATTATTGGCTCCCACATTTTGTATTAGTTTTAACTCCTTATGCTTTGTTGCTGACACTTCTCAGTTTAGCGAGCATTAACCATAAACCTACGCTTAAAAAATTAATCACTATTGCGTTTATCCAGGCAAGTATCAGTCATTTCTTTTCTTATAATTCCCCAGGTGCTAAAGGAATGGTAGCTGTAGTACAAGTGGTTTCTTTAGTAGTTTGTTTTACCTTAGTCTTAAATCTGCCTATTAAGAAAAGCATAGAAGCGACTCTATTCGGCATTAGTATATGGGGAATGCTGGAATTTATTACTGCCCCGGTATTGATACCATTAACAGGCATTCTTTTACCGAATGGAAGCCTTTGGGCAAGAGTATTCTTTTTCTTACCCAAAGGAGTAATCTGTGTTTATATAATCTGGTTACTAAATAAACATCCTCTTGATATTTACATTACCGATTTTCCGACAAAAGATTCCGTTAGAATATATCGAGGGTTACTCACTAAATTAATTGTTGCTCAAACTATTTTGATTGTTGGTTTAGTTCTTACCAACTACTATGACGTGTTTGATCCTATTAGAGGTAACTTCCGAGACCAGAAATCTCTATTTCTAACATCTTTTATTATCGTGTACCTAAGTTTTAGTTATTTTTTCGTGAAAAGAATAAACTTCCTGATTAAAAATGGAATATATTGGGAACTTCAATATAAATCAGTTGAACAAATTAGCGACTTATTGCAAGTGATTAATATACAACGTCATAGCTTTAAACACGATTTACAGGTAATATATGGGCTACTCGAAGTTAACGCTATTAAAGAAGCGACAAACTATGTTAGAGAAATTGTATTCGAAGTAATTTTGACTTCAGAGCTGATTCGAATCGATAATATTGTATTGACAGCTTTCCTCAATACAGAAGTTAATAGAGCCGAAATAAAAAATATAAATTTTACTCTTAACATAACAGCTGGATTTGGCAATTTACCATTTGATGACAGAGATGTAATATTAATTTTGGGGAATCTCATTGATAATTCCTTTGATGCTGTTGAGAATGTGCCGAAGGAACGTAAACTTGTAGAAGTTGGGTTACATAGGGATCTCAATGGCTATATTTTAAAAGTTAAGAATTGCGGTCTCCCGTTAGAGAAGGAACAGAAAAAGAAAATATTCCGACCTGGTTATACAACCAAGAGTACGGGAAGCGGAATGGGACTTTATTCTGTACAAAGAATCGTTAAGAAATATAAAGGAGAGATCGATATAATCAGCGACAACGAATCGACCAGTTTTACGGTTCATTTACCGAATGAATAAGAACGGGAGTTGTCACTTACTGTAGCGAGTCAGAGTAGCTAGGTATAATTTTGGTATTTAACATTAATTATTGGCAAATTTATAGAAGAGGTTGATGATCTATGTTAAACGTTATTATTGCAGAGGATAGTCAGCCAATGAGGTTAGTGTTAAAAAAAATACTTGCTGACATCCCAGGTATAGGAGAATTGCGTGAAGCATGTGACGGAAAACAGTTAGTGATGATGGTAGAAGAGTGCAAACCTGATGTCATTTTCCTCGATGTCGATATGCCTGTTATGAATGGGTTAAAGGCAGCAAAAGAGATTTTCGATTTCAACCCCAAAATTATATTGATTTTTGCTACGGCATATGATTGCTTCATGAATGAGGCTTTTGAGGTCTACGCCTTTGATTATTTAATTAAGCCATTTAATGCACAGCGAATCTCACAGACCTTCAAACGAATTGAGATTATCAAGCAGGACATTCAAAATGCTGTCGTTTTGCAATGCATTGTCGATTTGAATAAGAGAAAATTGAAATTGAGTGTTCGATCCGTTGACGGGTTAAAGCTCCTCAACCTTGCAGACATAACTTTTATTACCCGCTTTGATCGCAAAACAGTTATACATACTCCAACAGAAATTATAAGTACTAATGAATCTCTTCAGCAAATAGAGTGCCAAATAAGTAACGATCAATTTTTTCGCTCTCACAAAGGTTATATAATTAACGCCCAAATGGTTCGCGAAATTGTCCCATGGGGCAGTAAAACGTACCTCGTGAAGATGGCCAATACTACTGAAACGGCTTTAATGACCTTTGAAAAAGTTAAAGAATTTAGAGAGAAGTATTGTATTCATTAATACTTTCTTTTTAACAACGAATCATCTTGCACATAATTAAAAATCTGAGTCCGTTATAGTATTTGACCAAGAGACAAGAGGAGGAACTAAGGGCATTTGTCCCTGGTGATCCGGGATGATAAGCTATCTGAAAATCTTCGTGAAATTGCAGACGATATTAACAGCTACGTTATGTCCAGCATGTATAGAAGATAAAGCAGGTGCGCTTCAACTAAGCAGATATGCATATCATTTGTTTGAACTTATGACTGGGACCATGCAGGATTATTATCTCTTTCAAAGAACTAACATAGTTGCTTCTTATGTCCTTTTAACCCGCTCAGCAGGGGATGACAATAGCACCAACATTCTATCCCGACGCTGGTGCTATAAATTAATGAGTCTCAATATAAGAATACCGCGAAACTATGACCTACCGTCTTTTTTACGCCCTACACACGAAACTTACTGACCACAATTTGCAAATCTTGGGCCATCTTAGCCAAGCTCTGGCTGGCAGAAGCGATTTGCTCACTGGAAGCAGTTTGTTCTTCCGTTGCTGCCGAAACAGACTGACTCCGCCCCATGTTCTCCCTGCTAATATCTTCTATCTGATTAATGGATGACAAAATTAGCTGGCTGCTACTCGCCATTTCTTCAACTGTTGCCGACACTTCCTGAATTTGATTGACTACCCGATTTACAGAACCGACGATTTGTGTAAATGTTTGTCCAGCGGAAGTTACAACATCAATACCATCCTTAACATTTACAGTACCAGCTTTTCTGTCCCTGTTGCCACCTGTTGAATAGCCAAAGCCACTTGATTCGTTGCCTGGGCCTGTTGTTTAGCGCTTGCTGTCAACTCTTCAGAAGAAGACGCTAACTGCTCTGCAGATGTTGCTACTTGAGTGATTAAATATTTCACATTACTAGACATGATATTTAAACTTTTAGCAAGAACGCCAATTTCATCTTTGGAGTCAAGCGCTAAGTCCTTAATAGTTAGGTTTCCATCGGCAATTTCTTTAATATTGGCAACCACTTCGTTTATGGGCACTGTGATCATTCTTGTAATTACTATCCCAACGAAAACAGCCACTATAATCACACCGATCGGTAATAGTAAAAGAATCATTTTCACAAAAGCAATAGTGTTATTTTCGCTATCCGCTTGGGTTTTGGTATCGGTTACATTGAAGGTTCCGAGTTCTCTTAGTAAAGTTTGAAAGTCTGCTTGTTTAGAAATTCCGTTTTTTAGGTAATAGTCCTGAGCTCCAGTTCTATCGCCAGCCTGTGCATAGGCTATTGCTTTTTTAGTAATATCCTTAATCGTTTCCCATGAAATGAAGTCCAAACTTGTATCAGAGCTTAGTTCTGCACTTCACGAATTACAAACAACGGCCATTGAATTGCATGAGCAAAATGTGGAAATGGCAGCTAGTCGTCAGTCGCTAGAGGAAGAGCGGCGGCGTTATCAGGAACTATTTGATTTCGCACCGGATGGTTATCTTGTCACTGATGCGGAGGGCATAATACTCGATGCGAATAGCGCAGCTACCAGCCTTTTTAACGTAAGCAGATCCTTTCTGATGGGCAAGCCGTTAGCAATATTTGTCCGCAGCCAAGAAAACCTGAAATTCCGCACTAGGTTGGTAGAGATAAAGAAAGGAACCAATCCACAAATCGAGAAATGGGAACTTTTCATGTTATCAGGAGATCGAACCATGTTTCCCGTTTCTATAACGGTGGGGAAGGTTATTTGCTCCGGAGGGGGAGCCGTAGAATTGCGCTGGCTATTGCGTGATATCACAGAACGCCGTCAAATGGAAGAAGAGTTGAAAAAAGCTGATAAATTAGAATCCGTGGGTGTTCTAGCGGGTGGGATTGCCCATGACCTGAACAACTTTCTGACGGTAATTCTCGGTAATCTCTCGCTGGCGAAGAGGTGCATAAATGAAGACCACAAAGCTACCAAGTATCTTCAGTATATGGAAGAAGCCATTCGGCAGAATGAGAAATTGACATGGCAATTACTGACCTTCGCTAGTGGTGGTAATCCATTGACCAAGCCCGTCTCAATCTGTCGATTAATTGAGGAAGATAGCGCGTTTTCCCTAAGTGAGTCTGAAACGCGCTGCGAGTCGTCGGTTACAGAAGATTTGCCAGCGGTTGAAATAGACCGCGGGCAAATAACCCAAGTCATCACCAACTTGCTAATCAATGCCGACCAAGCTATGCAAGAAGGCGGAACGATTAAGATCCGCGCAGAAAAACTGACTGTTACTGGGGAAACCGGTATTTTACCACTTCAGTCGGGTAATTATGTGGTTCTAACTATAACTGATGAAGGTTCTGGCATTTCCAGTCAGATCCTACCAAGAATATTTGCCCCCTATTTTAGTACTAAAGAACACGGCACTGGCCTTGGGCTAACAATTTGTTACTCCATTATGAAAAAACATGGTGGGCATATTTCAGTACAATCTGTGGAGGGAAAAGGGACGGACGTTTTTCTCTATCTGCCTGTTTCAAGTGTTCAAACTGAAGAAGTACATGAAGATATTCTTATCCTGGGCAAGGGAAAAGTATTACTGATGGAAGATGAGGAGAGTGTGCGAGAAACGGTTCACGAGATGCTGATTTTTCTCGGTTATGAAGTGGACCTAGCCAGAAATGGTGCCGAAGTGGTCGGACACTATAAAGATGCGTTTTGCTCAGACCATCCTTTTGATGTTGTGATTACTGACCTGACGGTTCGCGGTGGTATGGGTGGTAAAATAGCGGTCGGTGAACTTTTAAAATTTGATCCAGATGTTAAAGTGATCGTTTCCAGCGGCTACTCTTCCGACTCACTCTCCGATTACAAAGCGAACGGTTTCTGCGACGTGATTGCAAAACCATACAGGCTTCAAGAACTGGGCATGGTTCTGTCCACTGTCATCCGAGGAAGCAAGAAATTAATTGATACCAATCAGTCGAATTAAGTGTTTTCTAATGAGCCCATGCGGAGAACTGAGGTGCGTGGAGACCTGTGTACTGCTATATCACAAAGATTATTTGGTCGGAGAAAAGGGCAAGAAGGTTACGGTTGAGGTTGGGATGAACAAGTAGGTTTAATAATCCACTTCTATAATAAAGGGCATCTACTGGATCGGTAGGTGCTTTTTAATATGGGAAAGACATTAAAAAATATACTGTGGAAAGTTTCCTGAATTTATCTTGAAGTACCAATAACATGGAGGCATTGCTAAATATATGTAGAATCATGTCCATGACTGATGGAATTCCAGCAGCTTTTGCCATTATAGGTAGTATAGAAATAAGGAGATATTAGGAGCTATTAGCATTTATGTCTGCACAGCATAGATGTAAAGATGGGACTTGTAAATGGATATGCTGGAATATAAGAATTGACCGGACTGAAGGTCTTTTTTATTCGGCAGGGCGTGATATAATAGAAAGAAGACAAACAGAAACCGCGAGAAAAACGGTCAAGCAACTCCAATCTCTCATCAGGGTTTAGTCCTTATTAAAATAGTCGGAAGAACAAGTGGGAATAGGGGAGGGAATTCTCAATGAGAGTGCTGATTGTGGAAGATGATTTTGCTAGCAGGCGCCTGATACAAATGCTAGTTTCTAGGTTTGGGAGTTATGATGTCGCCGTAAACGGGAATGAAGCAATCGAATTGTTCAAGATCGCTTTTGATGAGGGAAGTCGATACGACTTGATCTGTCTGGACATCAACATGCCTGAGATGAACGGTCAGGAAGCTTTGAAAAAAATGAGGGAGATCGAGACCTCCCACGGATTTGAAGGATTGGACACGAAAATTGTCATGACCACGGCCCATGACAATACTGAGAACATTATCACTGCATTTAGAGAGCAGTGCGACGGTTACCTAATCAAACCTATTGGAATTGAAAAGTTCGACCAAATGCTGAAAAGTCTGGGCTTGATAAAGCCTTCATTTGCAAATAATATAAAATAGTTAACATTTAGTGTGTTTTTAGACCTACCTACTATTTTTGCGACGCATTTACGCATTTACTATGAGGGATTCTGTATTGTCCAGGACTGGCAACGTTGTCTGTTGAATGGGCACCTTCTGAACAGAATTCCTTCAAAATAAATGAACTATCGCGACTGGATCAAACTTTAATTATTAAACATATGGGAACTTCATAAAAACATAGAAGAAGACCACTTCATAATTCAGCCTATGAGTGGTCTTCTCTTGATCATGCTTACTCAAAGAACTTTCCGCTAAATTCTCTAGCAGTTCGTTTCCAGATGATGCTATTTGACATCTTCAACCAGGTAGGCTATTAATGCCCATCCCGCCAAAAAGGTAAAAAGAGTCTTTAGGGGTTAGCCGACAGTGGTGTTGGGGTACGGCAACGATTCGTGTAAAAAACAGTCATAATACATATATTCCCATGCCTAACATAGTATCATTTATCCCTCAAACCTGTCACAAAATATAAAATAGGTATGCAGGGTATCCGGATGTAGAGCGCATGTAGGAGATGATGATCCTTTTAACAATGAGGAGGAATATGAAGACAATATATATTATTATCTGTTATAGTCCTATCCCTGGGATTTATGGTCTTGTTGATAGGATGTTTCTTGGCCAATGTTTAGTATGTTCAACTTTTCCATCCCTTCTACTTACGGCGCGGAGATAAACAAGGTAATGAGAGGCAACTGCTGTGGGTTATACGACTTTTCTAGTAATTACCGCTTAAAAGTTATTTTAGTGAAATACATAATAAGCACTAAGCGGAATATCAGAGTTAGTTAGTATTGAATCCTAGCAAAGGATTGTAAAGAGGTAGTTAGTGAGATTGCAACTACCTCTTTCATCAATATTCGACCTTATTTGGTTTTTTCCTGTGTTGAACTTGAAGTTGTATTTGCAAAGTAGTAAGTCGGCATCGAATATGCCCCTTAATTGTAAGTATCAAAAAGTAAATTTAGATAAGGAGATTTAAGATGAAAGACACTACACGTTATAAAAGCTTTTTAGGAGGTAACAACTTAGTCTTTAGTTTAATAGTTATTATCCTTATTGGAATAGTGATTTTCTTGTACAGCAAAATAGCCTTTATTTTTAAACCCCTAATAGTTATTCTATCCACCATCATTGCTCCTGCCATATTAGCAACAGTTGCGTATTATCTATTTAATCCCGTAATTAATTGGTTAGAAAAGCATCAAGTAAAACGCCTTTGGGGTATTGTTATTCTTTGTTTGTTAATTATTGCTTTTCTTACGGGACTTAGCGTCTTAATTGTTCCAGTTATTCAGGAGCAAGTCATTAGTTTTGTTAATAATTTTCCGGGTTATGTAGACACACTTTCCAATACCTTTAATCAATGGAGCGGAAATTCTATTTTTGGACCTACTGTTAAAAGTGCTGCTCAATGGTTTAATAAATTTATAAGAGATGTACCTGGCAATATTGTGGAAAATTTAAATACAACGACAACTAGCATTTCGAATGTTTTATCAACCGTATCGAGCTTTGTTACTACATTAGTAGTATTTCCAATCATTCTATTTTTCTTATTAAAAGATGATAAGCGCTTTATTCAGGCTACCATTAAAATCATACCTCCTAAATTCAGAAAAGATTTCATTACAGTTTTTTCTACTATTAATGAACAGGTTGGTTCGTTTATTAAGGGTCAATTAATTGTATCAATTTGTATTGGAATCTTGATGTTCATTGGTTTTGCTATTATAGGACTAGATTATGCGGCCATATTAGCCCTAGTTGTAGCTAGTACCTGTATTATACCGTTTCTGGGACCAACGATTGCCATAATTCCAGCCTTAATCGTCGCTTTAATTGACTCACCATTTATGTTGCTGAAATTATTAGTGGTTTGGATTGTGGTTCAAACCCTTGAAGGTAATTTTGTGTCTCCAAATATTATGGGTAAATCTTTAAAGATACATCCCATAACAATTATGGCAGTATTACTTGTAATGGGTGAATTATTAGGTGTCATTGGGTTGATTTTAGGGATTCCGATTTATGCGATTATTAAAGTGGTTGTTTCATTTATTTTCCGAAAAATTAAAATGCGTTATAATAAATACTTCGGCGAAGATGCTGGGGAATATGAAATTGAAATTATTGATCTGGAAAAATAAAAAACTGCGAAAGCCATTGATATAGAGCCAGCTCACTGAAATATAACCGAAATATCCACTTTAAGTTACTACGATTTGGAGGCGCAACTAAGTGAAACTGAAGGGGAGTTTTCATCAACAATACTCACCCTCGGAAGATCGAGTGATGCTCTCCATAACCCGATCTTCCGACTTCTTACTCTTGAGGTATGTATTACAGTTTTCGGTATAACGACAGTATTTCAAGTCCCTCTAAGTAAGCACTTTGTCCAGTTCGTACCAGCAAAAAAATATAGGTCTCTTATTTGGACCAAAATTTTCGGTTAAAAATTACTTTGACTAGTATTTCTGTTTTATTTATAATCGTGAAATTGTCAAGGGTATGCTAAACGGCCATTATACACTCAATGTGTGTTTTCTAGATTGAACGATAGGTTATTGCTAGGCACAATGGTGTTACTTCATTGTGCGTGTATTTGGGCATATGTTACCGTGCATGAGACAAGGCGATAGCAGGAAATTATCCAAGAAAACACCAAGTGGTGGATAGGCCGACGGTTTTATATAAAAGGGAAAATGCCTGTTATGTTTCGTAAGGTTTGACAGGATCAATTAAACCAGTTATAATCAATTCGATAATTATCGAAATATTAATCAGATGAGTTCGGAGTTGGAATATGGACACGAAAAAGGCGGCAAAGATATTCAAGGCACTATCGAATCCAAATAGACTAGAATTGTATTTTAAAATTGCCGAGAGGCATGAATCTAGTTTTCAAACTAATTGTGAATGCTATGTTACAGATATCATCAGTTCTTTGAATATCGGTGCTCCTACTATTTCACATCATATCAAAGAATTGGTGAATGCCGATTTGATTAGCACAGAAAAAAAAGGGAAATTTTTAATCTGCAGAGTGAATGAAGAGTTGATTGAGGAAGTTAGCAAGTTGTTATCAACACGTAAATGATTTAATCATAGAGTGAAAAAGTTTGCCAAATAATTCGATAGTTATAAAATTATAAGAGTATTAAAACATAAAGAGCTGGAAGCTTCAAGAGTTTGTATCACTTGGGCAAAGAAAGATAGAATTAATGGAGGTTATATATATGAAAGTATTATATTTTACCGCAATATTCCTTTGTATCTTTCTTTCTTTAGTCTCATTTGAGTCTTAGTAGTTAGCTTACCATCGACAATTACCATGCACAATCCACCCTGCTAACCCAGCAATATCGCCTAAATAATATTGGCTTATTCTTACTAAAATTCCATCCATAGGTTGAATGCGCGCTGGTTACCCCCACAAAAAGCTGTTAGGTTTCGTATATATATTATGTAAGGGTTATTTACTTTGTAGTAATAGGATTGAAAATCTTGTCCCCTATTTTCTGAGACAAGAGAAAGTATATGGGGACATTGCGCAAAAGACCTCCGGACGCGGAGGCCTTTTTGTTTTCTGATACCAATCAGCACTTTAGTCTCAACCACAATTAGCCCCTTGATTCAGTGATATTTTTACCGATTCCAAAAGTGTGTCAATATTAGTAGTTTTACTAGGCTGGTATAAATATGTAATTGTCAAAAACTCTGCACATACCAATAAACATTAGGAATTGAGATAATTACCTCAAGACTATTTGAGGAGGAATTATCCATGGCTCACGAAGAGCAGTCCAGCATCAGACGTCAGCAGATAAACGATTACCTTGCTTCTGGCCAGACCGCTGCCGCATGGAGCTCAGAAAACAACCTAAGTATCAATACACTCCGGTACTGGCTCTCCAA
>Ga0209123_1000389_pt1 | contig 59883 bp, 55 predicted proteins | sample BarGraIncu00431A_FD_184500 | JGI IMG/M metagenome (GOLD analysis project Ga0209123, IMG submission 184500) | Arctic peat soil microbial communities from Barrow, Alaska, USA - Barrow Graham LP Incubations 004-31A (SPAdes) (version 2) | ecosystem: Environmental > Terrestrial > Soil > Wetlands >... | reverse complement strand
ATGGGGTACGGCGTTTTTGGCTGCATCAAGCCAACCTGGCCATGAACCAGTTGATTGGCCGCAAATTGCTGGGGCGTGACGCGACGCCGGATGACGCGCCGGTGATCCTGAATGAATTTGCCAACACCGCCTCAGCCGGCTCGATCATTGCCTTTCACCGGCACCACGACGATATCCAGGCTGGCGACGTAGGGGTGATCTGCTCCTTTGGAGCCGGCTATTCGATTGGCAGTGTGGTGTTACGCCGTACTTGATCAGGCAACGCCTCAGTTCAGATCGCGTTTCAGGCGAATTTCTTCGACCTTGACCGCCCCCACGGGCACGGTTTTGATGCTGGTCATTTCACGTTTGAAGCCGGCCAGGTCATGGAAGTGCAAGGCGCGCTCGTTACCTAGGGGAATCCATACCGTGACCTTGGTACAGCCTTCTTCCAGCAAACCTTCGCGTGCCGCGTCCCACAGCGCCAGCCCAACGCCCTGTCCCCAGTGCGAAGTGGCGGCAAAAATGGCCCAGATTTCACCGGTAGTCGACGGTGTGCCCTTGTCACGTGAACGGTCGAAACCGACGAAGCCGACGACTTGGCCCGCATCAAGTGCCACAAAGACTTGGGGTTCGCTGAATTCAATGGCGTCACACCAGTAGGCATGGCTCTTGTCGATGGTCATGGCGGGCGCCTTTTCGCCCGGGAACAGGGCCTTGAAAGCCGCCTGACTGGCACTGACATGAATTTCGGCAATGGCTTTGGCATCGCGCACAGTGGCGGGCCGGACTTCAAAGTTGGAGGTACTGGACATGGAGAAGGCTTGGGTGAGCAAGCGAGTAATAAAAATCGGAGCTAGATTGTCGCCGCAATCAGCCGGGGCCCTTGGGGAAAACGCCTAGTGCCGTAGTAGTGCGCTGTTACCCCGCTGGCGCAGCCGGGAGGCAAACTGTCACTTTCAATTTTTCAGGAGACTGTCATGGCCAAGAAGATTTTGATGTTGTGTGGTGACTATGGTGAAGACTACGAAACCATGGTGCCGTTTCAAACCCTGCTCGCCGTTGGCTGCAGCGTGCACGCGGTTTGCCCGGACAAAAAAGCCGGTGATTACGTGATGACTGCGATCCATGATTTTGAAGGTGCGCAAACCTACAGTGAAAAGCCGGGCCACCGTTTTGCTTTGAACGCCAATTTTGCCGATATCAACACCGCCAACTACGATGCGCTACTGATACCCGGTGGACGCGGACCCGAGTATTTGCGGCTCAACGCCCGCGTGCTGTCCATAACCAAAGAGTTTGCCGACGCTGGAAAGCCGATTGCCGCTGTGTGCCACGGCGCTCAATTGCTGGCAGCCGTGCCCGGCATCATCAGAGGCAAGCGCATCAGCGCCTACCCGGCCTGCAGACCAGAAGTAGAGTTGGCGGGCGCCCTGTTCGCCGAGATTGCCATCGACGCCGCCGTCACCGATGGTCAATACGTCACTGCACCGGCCTGGCCGGCACACCCCGCCTGGTTATCGCAGTTTATGGCTCTGTTGGGCATAAAAATCTCCCACTAGCCACAAAGTGCGTCGGCGCTTATGCTTCGGGGCTGTTTTTTGAAACGCGAAGGAGACCGGTATGTGTCAAATTTTCGTCCGGGCCAACCCGCAAAGCTATGAAGCCACGACGCGCAGCATCCGTCTGCACGGCGTGGTCACCAGTGTTCGACTCGAAAACCTGTTTTGGGACACTCTGGAGGAAATTGGCGCCCGCGACGGCATGACGGTGCCGCAACTCCTCTCCACGCTCTACGACGAATTGTTGACGCATCGCGGTGACATCCCAAATTATTCAAGCTTTTTACGGGTCTGCGCTCTGCGTTACCTGAGCCTGCAGGTGGCTCAGCGCATACCAAGCGACATCCGGATACCGATCCGGTCGCTCAATGTCCATGCCGTGCTTGGCGGTGCGCGTTCTGGCCTGGCGGAAGTCCGCGCAAGATAGCTTTTTATTGATCCCGTGCCCGATCTGCCGGGCAAAAATAGTCCTGGTTTGATTAAGGAGTCCTGAAACAGTCGTCGGCAGGAAGATAATCTAGCGCGCCAGCCTCAATTCGAATGGCCGGACATGTAACTCTGGAGCAAAAAATGGCAAAAGGTCAGCAAAGCAACAAGATGGTAAAAAAACCGAAAAAGGATACCTCGCCACCCAAGCCGGTGTCGCCTGACGCTGTGCGCCCAACGGTGACCACGGTGGTTCCGGTGCGCGGCAAGCTGAAAAATGCACCGTCGCGGACTTAATTCCGAGGTTTAGGTCTTCGGCAGAAAGGGCAAGGTATGCACGGGAAAAGACAGCACCCATGAGGATTTTGTCCAAGCCCAGAAAGCCCTCCGTACTCAAGCAAAAACGTCTTCTGCGCGGTCGTGCAACGGGTCAAAGGCAAGCGGTTCCTGCCAGGGGCTATTCCCTGGCCCAGATGGTGGAGGATTTGCGCAATTACCAGGCTGAGCTGGAGATTCAGAATAAGGCGCTGCGGTATAGCCAGATCGCTGCCGAAGGCGCTTCGGAGCGGTTTCTGACCCTTTTTTCAAACGTGCCGCTGGCATTGCTGGTGGTGGATGAAAATGGGTTGGTGCTGGAGAGCAATGCCATGGCTTTGCGACTTTTTCGTCCCCTGGAGAGTGATCCGCCGCTGAATTTTTTACTGCCTCTGGTGAACAGCGAGTACCTTGACAAGGTCGCACAGGCTTTTGTCAGCGCCAAAAAGGTCGGAACCAACGAGACAACAGAAGTCGTCTTTTCGAGCGGTTCCAGCGGCGTTTTCACGGGGGACTTGCACATTGCCCGGATCGAGAATTTTCAAGATGATCTGGCGCAATTCATATGTGCGGTCATTGACCAAAGTCCTTTGCTGGCCCAGCGTCAAGCCTTGCAGCTTAGTGCGGCAGAACTGCGACAGCGCAATGAAGAACTTCAGTTGAGCAAGAACAGACTGGCCTCGATCATCAATTCGTCACTCGATGCCATTATTTGTATCGATCAAAATTACCTCATTACCATTTTCAATCCTACCGCGGCAGCGCTGTTTCAGTGCCCATCGTCGCAAGCGCTCGGTAGCCAGCTGACGCGCTTTCTGCCGGACGCGGTGCAAACTCTCACCTACAACAAGCTCGCCACGCATGCGCAATTAGGTGAAATGACGGGGTTGACGGCAAGCGGCAACAGCGTCGCTATTGAAGTCAGTGTGTCGTTTGAGTTGCACCCGGATGGTGATACCACTACCATCTTCGCGCGCGACCTTACCAGTCGCAAGAAAATCGAGGCGCACCGCAATGCCTTGGAGTCACAACTGCGGGAATCGCAAAAGATGCAGGCGGTGGGCACCATGGCGGGCGGTATTGCGCATGACTTCAACAACATCATTGGTGCCATTCTGGGCAATGTAGAACTCGCCAAACAAGATGCTGGCGCAGGGTCGCCAGCGCTCGTCAGTCTTTCCGAGATTGACAAGGCGGGACGGCGGGCCCGCGATTTGGTGCGACAAATTTTGACATTCAGTCGCAATGAATCACCTCAGCGGATTCCGATTCAATTGGCTGACGTGGTGCAGGAAACCGTGCTTTTGCTCAAGGTCACCCTGCCGCCCTTGGTCGACTTGCAGGTGCGTATCGACCCCAGCACCCCGCTGGTGCTGGCCGATGCGACCCAAGTGGAACAAGCCCTACTCAATCTGTGCACCAATGCCATTCATGCTATCGGCGCCCGGCGCGGGACGCTCAGTATCGAACTTGGGCACAACCTGACGACTGACTTGGGTCGGATCGAGCGTCGAGGCGGCGTACGTGGTCAGCACGTCAAATTAGTGGTTCGTGATACGGGCAGCGGTATCGATGCTCAGACGCTGCAGCGCATTTTTGAGCCCTTCTTCACCACCAAACCCGTGGGCCAGGGCACCGGCTTGGGACTGGCGGTTGTTCATGGCATCATGCGCACTCACCAGGGCACGGTGGATGTGAAAAGCACCCCTGACACCGGTAGTGTGTTCACGCTTTATTTCCCGGTCGCCGACCTTGCTGCCTTACCCGATACCCCGAATGCCGCAAAATTATCGGAGCCGCAGGCGGTGCGGGGCAGGGGCAAGCGGGTCATGTACGTTGACGACGATGAAGCGCTGGTCTTTTTGGTCCAACGCGTGCTCAAACGCAAAGGATTTGTGGTCAGCACCTTCACAGATCCCCGTTTGGCTGCTGCAGCCTTGCGCGCCCGCCCGCTGGACTTTGATCTGTTGGTGACGGACTACAACATGCCTGGTTACAGCGGCATAGAACTTTTGCGGGAAACCCGTTTGATTCGACCTGATCTCCCTGTTGCCTTGGCCTCGGGCTATGTGACCGCAGAGATAGAGCAAAGTGCCCTCAGTGCAGGTGCGCGGGCACTGATCCACAAACCCAATGATGTGGACGAGTTGTGTGAGACCGTACAGCGACTTCTCCAAAGTGTCGATGCACCCTGATGAGCTAACGGTAGTCTATGCGGATAAGTCCCTGCTAGTGCTGGACAAGCCGACTGGTTTGTTGTCTGTGCCCGGACGGGGCGAAGACAAGCAGGATTGCCTCAGTGCGCGTGCCCAGCGCCTGTACCCGGATGCACTGGTGGTACACCGCTTGGATATGGCTACGTCAGGCTTGATGGTGATGGCCCGTGGCGCGGCTGCACAGCGTGCCCTGAGTCTGGCTTTTGCCAGCCGCAGCGTCAGAAAACGCTACGTCGCCATCGTCGACGGGCAACTGGCGCCATCGCTGCAAGACTGGGGAGTGATTGACCTGCCCATCATCGTGGACTGGCCCGAACGGCCGCGCCGGATCATTGATCACCAGCGCGGCAAGCCCAGCGTGACGCGCTGGCGCGTGCTGGCACACAACACATCTGATGAAACGACTCGGGTCGAGCTGGAGCCCGTGACCGGCAGGTCGCACCAATTGCGTGTGCATTTGCTGGCATTGGGGCACGCCATTGTGGGAGATACGTTGTACGGCAGTCCGCGCGTGCAAGCCATGGCTGATCGACTGCTGTTGCATGCCTGCTTACTTGAACTGTGCCACCCCGTGAGTGGGCAATCCATGTGCTTTGATAGTACGGAAGATTTTTGAATTATTGCGCCATACAGGGTGTACCAGCATGATGGCATCTTGGTCATGCCGATACACTTCAAGCCTTTAGTGCGTCACCGCAGCACTGCGAAATCAAGAAAACTTCAGCATGAAAACCTACGACCTTTACGCCATCGGCAACGCACTGGTGGACTCTGAATACGAAGTCTCAGACACGCAACTCCAGGCCATGGGCGTGGACAAGCGGCATATGACCTTGATCGATGCCACCCGGCGCGTTGAGTTACTGGGTCATTTGGACGCGGTCACTGCACGGCGCACCGGAGGCGGCTCGGCGGGTAATACCGTGGTGGCGCTGGCGCAACTAGGGGGTAGGGCGTTTTACTCTTGCCGGGTTGCTGATGACGAGCTGGGCGCGTTTTATACCCAGGACCTGATCGTCAACGGCGTGGCCACCAACCTTACCCGCACGCTGCCCGCACCGGGCCAGACTGGCAGCTGCATGGTGATGGTCACACCCGATGCCGAGCGCAGTATGAGTACTTATCTCGGCGCCTCGGCTGAGCTCGATCACACGGCACTGCACGCGCAAGATATTGCCAGTGCCCGGGTTTATTACATGGAAGGCTATTTGGCCGCATCACCGACTGGACTGCAAGCAGCCCTGCAAGGTCGTCAAATCGCCCAGGATGCTGGCGTTGCCCTGGCCACCACCTTGAGCGATGTCAGCATGATCAACTTTTGCCGACCCGGCCTGGACGCCATCATTGACCAAGGGCTGGATTATTTGTTTTGCAACGAGGAAGAAGCTCAGGTTTGGTGTGGCTCACAAGACCTGCAGCAGATATGTCGGCAAATCAGCCAGTTGGCGCGCACCGTCTGCCTCACACGTGGTCCCCAGGGCTGTGTGGTGCTAGACGGCAAACAACAAACTACCGTGCCTACTGTGCCTGTACAAGCGCTAGATACCAACGGTGCCGGTGATATGTTTGCCGGGGCTTTTTTGTATGCCGTAACGCATGGCCATAACCATGAACAAGCGGCCTGGTTCGCTAACCAGGCCGCAGGCCAAGTGGTCAGTCAATACGGCAACCGGCTCCCGTCCGAAATATTGGGTCGCATCAAAAGCCATGCCGAAGAACGGCGGCTTTCGCACGGCGCTCGATGCGACGGGAACTGAACAGCTGGCTTTTTGATCTTCACTTCGTTTCAAACGGTTGGCCGCCGAGCTTGAAACCCGCCTTGATCCCTTTCTTGCCAAACCAACCCTGATTCATCTCCAGTACATAACGAACCGGCTCCTTTGAGCAGTGGGAATCAGTGGTTTTTGGCTTCATGTCTGCCAGATTGACAATGGTGCCGTCGTTGGCAACGAAGGCAGCCGTTAGGGGCAAGAGGGTGTTTTTCATCCAGAAACATTGCACGGTGGCTTGCTCAAATACAAACAACATGCCCTCGGACTGTGGCATGTCCCGGCGGAACATCAGCCCGGTTGAGCGTTTTTCAATGGTTGCTGCCACCTGTGCATCGATCAGATGCATGCCCGCCGACAGCTTGACGCGGGGTAAGTCCATCTGCGGTGCGTCCTGAGCTTGGCTTGAGTTGACTAGAGCGGCTGTCAAGCCGAGAAGTGCAATTGCAATGTGTTTCATGTCTCTATTCTGATGCAACTAAAGGGACAGGCAAAAAAATGCCCGCTTACGCGGGCATTTTCAGTTCAAGTTGTCAAGAATTACTTCGTGGCAGCAGCTTTTTCTTCTTTGGCTTTCTTAGCGGCAGCAGCTTTTTCAGCTTTAGCTGCTTTGGCGGCAGCAGCCTTTTCAGCCTTAGCAGCCTTGGCGGTAGCGGCTTTTTCAGCCTTAGCAGCCTTGGCGGCAGCGGCTTTTTCAGCCTTAGCAGCCTTGGCGGCAGCGGCTTTTTCAGCCTTGGTATTTACTTTAGCGGCTGATGCGGCAGCAGCCGGTGCAGCGGCTGCTGCAGCAGCAGGTGCAGAGGCAGCGGTTGCAGCAGGTGCAGCAGCCTTAGCGGCAGCCGTAGCAGGAGCATCAGCAGCGAATGCGCCAGCAGCGAAGAGACCAGCAACCAAAGCGGCGATAAGTTTGTTCATTTTCAATTTCCTTGAGATAACGTTATGTCAAATGATTCCCTCCCAAACTTTGGGAGGCTTGTCCGTAACGGGGTCGACTTGGATCCGGTTGACAGAAGACAGTAATTTTTTGGGACTAAAATTCATTGACGCCTTCAAGCTAGCCAGGAAAAGGCATTCTCGGGTGGTTTCGGCTTCAATTTGCTCACAAATTCAACCAATTAATGGAGAAGTAGCTACATGTACCAGCACATCAAGGTTCCCTCAGAAGGCCAGAAAATTACCGTTAACGCCGACATGTCACTGAATGTGCCTGATCAACCAATTATTCCGTTCATTGAAGGCGATGGCACTGGTTTGGATATCACACCCGTGATGATCAAAGTGGTCGATGCTGCGGTGGCCAAAGCATATGGCGGCAAGAAAAAAATTCACTGGATGGAAGTTTATGCGGGAGAAAAATCCACCAACGTGTACGGTCCGGATGTGTGGTTTCCCAATGAAACCCTAGAAGCTCTGCGTGACTATGTGGTGTCCATCAAAGGCCCACTGACCACCCCTATCGGAGGCGGTATTCGCTCGCTCAATGTCTTTATGCGTCAAGAGCTTGACCTGTTTGTCTGTCTGCGTCCGATTCAGTATTTTGAAGGCGTACCCAGCCCCGTCAAAGAGCCGGAAAAAACCAATATGGTGATCTTCCGTGAAAATACCGAAGACATCTACTGCGGCATCGAATTTGAAGCCGAGTCGCCCAAGGCAAAAAAACTCATCAAGTTCCTGCAGGACGAGTTGGGCGTCACCAAAATCCGCTTTCCCAATACGTCAGGCATCGGCATCAAACCGGTATCACGTGAGGGTACCGAGCGCTTAGTGCGTAAGGCGATCCGGTACGCCATTGACAATGACAAGCCCAATGTCACGCTGGTGCACAAGGGCAACATCATGAAATTTACCGAAGGTGCTTTCCGTGACTGGGGTTATGCGTTGGCGCAGAATGAGTTTGGTGCCGAACTGATTGACGGCGGACCCTGGTGCAAATTCAAGAGCCCCAAAACGGGCAAAGAGATCATCGTGAAAGACTGCATTGCGGATGCCTTCCTGCAACAAATTTTGTTGCGCCCGGCTGAATACAGCGTGATAGCGACCTTGAACCTGAATGGGGACTACATCTCTGACGCACTGGCGGCTCAAGTGGGCGGCATCGGCATTGCGGCCGGGGCCAACCTGTCAGACTCGGTAGCTTGCTTTGAAGCCACCCACGGCACAGCCCCCAAATATGCTGGAAAAGATTATGTGAATCCAGGCTCTGAAATTCTGTCGGCTGAAATGATGCTACGCCACATGGGCTGGTTTGAAGCTGCTGATGCCATCATCAAGTCGATGGAACGCTCTATCAAGAGCAAGAAAGTGACGTACGATTTCGCTCGCCTGATGGACGGTGCGACCCAGGTCAGTTGCTCTGGATTCGGCCAGGTGATGATCGACAACATGTAAGTACAGCCTGCTTGCTGCCGGTGAGGCTTGACCTCTCCGGTATCCAAACCGCTCTGGCTTGTCGGCTGTGAGCGGTTTTTTTGTTTCCACTGCTTGAATCTAGACAGACTGTCACCAATTCACCTTGGCAGCGCAGTGCAGCGGTACGCTCGATAGAATGAAAGCATGGCAACCAAATCACCCGTAATTCCCAAAGTGCCGCTGGTTCAAGAACCTGATCGGGACGAAGGCGGCGCCGTTGTACTTGAACGGCGAACCCAAAAAACCAAGCCTCCTCACATGTACCAGGTTGTCATGCTCAATGATGACTACACACCCATGGAATTTGTGGTGGTGGTGATCCAGGAATTTTTTGGCAAGGATTTGGAGGCGGCAACGCGGATCATGCTCAAGATTCACCTCGACGGCAAAGGCGTTTGCGGGGTTTACTCGAAGGACGTGGCCGCCACCAAAGTGGATCAGGTGCTCGATGCCGCAAACAAAGCTGGGCATCCGTTAAAGTGCATCAGCGAGCCCGTCGATTTTTAGATGTTTTTGCGGGGCAGACCTTAGCCGTGCGATATCTGGTCCCGCTCAGCCCCTAGTTGATAGGGACATCTTGGTATCTCTTCGGAATTAATATCGAAATCGGATTACAGTTAATCATCAAAGTAAAGGCTATAAAGGAAATCACATGATTGCCCAAGAATTGGAAGTCAGCCTTCACATGGCATTTGTTGAGGCGCGTCAGCAGCGTCATGAGTTCATCACGGTTGAGCATTTGTTGCTCGCCTTGCTGGACAACCCCAGTGCGGCTGAAGTGCTAAGGGCCTGCTCAGTTAGCATTGATGATTTGCGCAAGTCTTTGGCGAACTTCATCAAGGACAACACGCCTCAGGTGGCTGGTTCAGATGATGTGGACACGCAGCCCACCTTGGGGTTTCAGCGTGTGATTCAGCGTGCCATCATGCATGTGCAATCCACTGGCAGTGGCAAGAAGGAAGTCACCGGCGCCAATGTATTGGTCGCCATCTTCGGTGAGAAAGATTCTCACGCGGTGTACTACCTGCATCAGCAGGGTGTGACCCGACTCGATGTAGTGAACTTCATCGCGCACGGCATCAAGAAAAGCGATCCGCCGGAGCCAGCAAAGTCGGGTGAGAGTCAAGCTGAAAGTGAGGAGGGTGTCTCTGAGAAAAATGAGAAATCGTCTCCGCTGGAGCAGTACACGCAAAACCTCAATCAGTTGGCCAAAGACGGCAAGATCGATCCCTTGATCGGTCGCGAGTATGAAGTCGAGCGTGTCATTCAGATTTTGTGTCGCCGTCGCAAGAACAACCCCCTGTTGGTAGGCGAGGCCGGTGTTGGTAAAACTGCCATTGCCGAAGGCTTGGCTTGGCGTATCACGCAAAAAGATGTGCCTGAAATTCTGGCTGAGTCCATTGTTTATTCACTCGACATGGGTGCTTTGTTGGCTGGCACCAAATACCGGGGTGACTTTGAGCAGCGGCTCAAAGGGGTGTTGAAGTCCTTGAAGGACAAACCGAATGCCATTTTGTTCATTGATGAGATTCACACCTTGATTGGTGCAGGAGCGGCGTCGGGGGGTACTCTGGATGCGTCCAACCTGCTCAAGCCGGGTTTGAGTTCCGGTGCGCTCAAATGCATTGGTGCGACCACTTTTACCGAATATCGCGGTATTTTCGAGAAGGACGCCGCACTCTCTCGTCGTTTCCAGAAAATTGACGTGGTTGAACCGACCGTTGAGCAGACGGTGGAGATTCTCAAGGGCCTCAAATCCCGTTTTGAAGAACATCACAACGTCAAGTACGCTGTGGCGGCTTTGCAGGCTGCAGCCGATCTGAGCGCCAAGTACATTAATGATCGTCATTTGCCAGACAAAGCCATTGATGTGATTGACGAGGCAGGTGCAGCCCAGCGCATTTTGCCTCCTTCCAAACGCAAGAAAATCATCGGCAAGGCTGAAGTGGAGGAAATTGTGGCCAAGATTGCCCGGATTCCTCCCGCCAATGTGTCCAATGACGATCGCGGCAAGCTCAAGACGTTGGAACGGGATCTCAAGAATGTCGTCTTTGGGCAGGACAAAGCGCTTGACATGCTGGCGTCGGCCGTGAAGATGGCACGTTCTGGCTTGGGCAAAGGCGACAAGCCAATCGGGTCATTCCTGTTTAGCGGTCCCACGGGCGTAGGCAAAACCGAAGCCGCCAAGCAGCTCGCTTACATCATGGGTATTGACCTGATTCGCTTTGACATGAGCGAATACATGGAGCAACACGCTGTGAGTCGCCTCATTGGCGCGCCGCCCGGCTATGTGGGCTTTGATCAGGGTGGGCTGTTGACGGAAGCCATCACCAAGAAGCCACATTGCGTGCTGTTGCTTGATGAGATTGAGAAGGCGCACCCGGCGATCTTCAACGTGCTGTTGCAAGTGATGGACCATGGCACTTTGACGGACAACAATGGGCGCAAAGCCGACTTCCGCAACGTCATCATCGTCATGACGACCAACGCTGGTGCGGAGACCATGAACAAGACCGTCATGGGGTTCACCAATGTGCGCGAGGCGGGCGATGAGATGGCCGATATCAAACGGCTGTTTACACCGGAATTCCGTAACCGGCTGGATGCGGTCGTCAGCTTCAAGGCACTCGATGAGACTGTCATCCTGCGGGTGGTTGACAAGTTCTTGCTGCAACTGGAAGCCCAGTTGGCCGACAAGAAGGTTGACGTGACCTTTACCGATAAATTGCGCAAACACCTAGCCAAGAAGGGCTTTGATCCACTCATGGGTGCGCGCCCCATGCAGCGTTTGATTCAGGACACCATTCGCCGCGCGCTGGCTGACGAACTGCTCTTTGGTCGCTTGACCGACGGTGGCAGACTGACGGTCGATCTCGATGACAAGGATGAGAGCAAGACCGATGTCTTGCTGGATATTCAACCCTTGTCGAAGAAAGAAGGAAAATCCAAACCCGAGGCGCAGGAGGCGACGATCAGCTAGGGCGAAAATTTCATCTGAAACCAACGCGGTCAAGCATTTGCTGAACCTTGACCTGGTTCATCCCCACCACACTGATGGGGATGGTTTCACTCTTGAAGCTGCCACCGGTCATGGCCTGCAAGGCTGGGTTGTTGATCTTGACGCCTTTGGCCACCGGCCATTCGTTATTGCCGTTGGCAAACTGGTTCTGCGCTGGGGCGCTGGCCAGATACTCCAAAAATTTGACAGCGTTGGCCTGGTTCTTGGCATGTTTGGCCACCGCGCCACCCGCGATGTTGACGTGGGTGCCCCACGACGCCTGGTTCGGGAACACAACACCGACCCGCTCAATGATGGCTTTGTCCTCAGGCTTGTCCGAGCGCATGATGCGGGCCAGGTAGTAGGAGTTGGTCACCGCAATGCCACATTCGCCCGAGGCCACGCCTTTGATCTGGTCCGTGTCACCGCCTTTGGGCGTACGCGCCATGTTGTCGACCATGCCTTTGAGCCAAGCCTGTGTTTTCTCTTCACCCAAGTGCTCAAGCACGGCGCCAAATAACGACAGGTTGTACGGGTGTGAGCCGGAGCGGATGCACAGTTTGCCCTTGTTTTTTTGGTCGCCCAGTTTTTCGTAGGTATCGACATCCTGTTTTTGAACGTTGTCCTTGTTGTACACGATGACACGGGCGCGAGTTGAAAAACCGAACCACTGGGAGGCGCCGTCCGCAGCAGTTTTGCCGTGCAGTTGAGCGGGAATGGCCTCAGTCAGTACTTTGGACTTGATGGGTTGGAACAGCCCTTCAACCTCACCTTTCCATAACCGCGCGGCATCCACCAACAAAATGACGTCGGCAGGCGATGCGGTCCCTTCTGCCTTCAGTCGCGCGAGAATGCCCGCATCGTCGGCGTCAACCCGATTGATCTTGATGCCCGTGGTCTTGGTGAAGGTGCTGTAAAGCGCCTCGTCCGTTGGGTAGTGGCGGGCGGAGTAGATGTTGAGGACTTGGTCTTGCGCCGATACGGCAGTGCAGGCGAACAAGATGGCGCATGCTGCAGGGATGTGTTTTTTAGCCATGTCGTGTGAATTCCAAAAAATGAAGAATTAATGTTATCACAAATGCGAATGATTCTCAATAAAACACCTACACCCAACCAAACCATCCCAATAACCCACCAGCCGCCAGTAACCACAGCAAATGCAATCGGGTGCGCCAAACCAGCAGGGCGCTTACCCCGGTAAGTAGCCACACCGGCCAGTTGTTTAACGAACTGCCGTGGCCGGTAGCCAGAATCCAGCCGGTCGCCAGCAGCAGCGCAATCACGATCGGGGCCAACCCTTGTTTGAAGGCGCGTACCCATTGCAGCTCCCTGTTTCGATGGCCCCAGCGGGCGGCCACGAAGGTTAGCGCTGTACTGGGCAGCATGATGCCCGCCATGGTGATCACGACTCCGAGCAGGGCATGGACCCACGCCAGCAAGCCCGCGCCCATGCCACCGCCAGCGTTCAGGCCCACGTTCCAGCCCAGCAATGCAACAAACAGCACGTTGGGACCCGGTGCGGCTTGCGCCAGCGCGATGGAGGAGGTGAATTGGCTGTCGCTCAGCCAATGCTGTTCAATCACCAGATAGCGGTGCATGTCGGGTGCCGTGGTGATTGCGCCCCCGATGGACAGCAGGGACAGCGACAGGAAATGGCTTAGCAAGGCCAGCCAATCGGTGAGCGTCAGATTCAGTGTCAGGCTCGCACTCATTCTTCGGCCCCCCGAGCCTGAATTTTGCCCAGTTGCCGGTGGGCCCAGACACAGGCGAGTGTCCCCGCACCCAGCAGAATCCACGCCAGTGGCACATGCAGCAGGGCGATAGCTATAAAAGTAATAGCAGCTAGCGACCAGCAGACAATGGCTCCCATGACATTCTTCTCTAAAGAACCGATGAGCTTGAGTCCGGTGCCGGCGATCAGACCCGCCGCTACGGCACCCATGCCCCGTAGTGCGCCTTGAACACCAGGGGAATCAGAAATGCCCGCAAACAGCGCCGCCAGCGCCAGCACAATGAGCAGCGGGAAGGTCAGCATGCCAGCCACCGCCGCCAAAGCGCCACGCCAGCCAAAGTAGCGGTCACCGATCATCATAGTCAGGTTGACCACATTGGGGCCCGGCAAAATCTGCGCCACTGCCCAGTCCTCCATAAACTCCTCGCGGGTCAGCCACTGCTTTTTTTCCACCAGCTCGCGTTGCACCACAGCGAGCACACCGCCAAAGCCTTGCAGCGTCAGGTGTGTGAAGGACCAGAACAGATCGGGCAAGGATTCCGGGCGGGCGCCGGGCGCTGGCGTAGCAGGATTCGTCATGACCCGATTATCGGGGACGCCTGATTCAAAGTTTCAGTTCCCATGTCTCGCCGACCAGGTCCTGTCCGAAGCCGTGATAGGGCTCGCTTTTGATCAACTGGAAACCTCTCCTGGCATAAATGTCACGCGCGACGCCCAGGCAGCTGTTGGTCCAGAGCACCATTTCTTTGTAGCCCTTGCTGCGCGCAAAGGCGATGCACTCGTCGGTTAGCCGGGCGCCCAGGCCCAGACCGCGGGCCTGGGGTGTCAGGATCAGCATGCGCAATTGCGCCACGGTTTTTGATTTGCGCACCACGAACACCGAGCCCACCCGTTCGCCACGTAACTCGGCCATCCAGCAGCGTTCCCATTGCGGCTGATGGTTGCGCAGGTACTTTGCCACGATGTCCGCCGCCAGCGCCTCGAACTCGGCGTTCCAGCCGTATTCGCGGGCATAGATTTCGCCGTGCTGCTGCACCACCCAGCCCATGTCGCCGGGCCGGCAGTCGCGCAGGAGTGCCACCGGCGTCTGACCTTGGGCGCTGGCCGGCTCCAGCAGGCCCTGGATCCGCGCCATGGCGTCAATCAGCTGCTGCCGTTCGCGGTCGGCCAGTGGCGCGAGCAGAGCGGCCGCTTCGTCGCGCGACTTTTGCTGCAGGGGCGCGAACGCCTGGCGCCCGGCGCTCGTCAGCGCCAGCAGGCTTTGCCGCGCGTCGGCCGGTGAGGGCACGCGGGCCAGCCAGTCTTTGGCCTCAAAGCGGCGCAGGATGCGGCTCAAGTAACCGGCATCCAGCCCCAAGTCCAGCCCCAGTTCGGTGGCGGTAGGCTGGTCGCGGTGCGCCAGTTCATACAGCACGCGCACTTCGGTCAGCGAGAGTGCGCTGCCCAAATAGGGGGCGAGCGCGCCAATGCGCCGGGTGAAAAAGCGGTTGAAGCCGCGCAGGGCCTTGATGTGCCGGTCGGCGGCAGCCAGTGTGTTGGAATTCATGCCTGACATTGTCAAACGATTGGTTGACTTTGTCAACTAATTGACAAGGGTCTAGGGTGCGCGCCGCCGGCCTTCGTCCGCACGATGGTCCTGCGGTCCATAGAACAGTCGCGTCAGACCGCTGGCCTCGAAGGGCTTCCAGTCATTTTCGGGCTGCGCCAGGCGATCGGCAATCAGGTGCAGGGCGCTCGGGCTGCTGCCCATGCCGATGTGGCTGTTTCCGCGCAGAATGATGCTCTCGCCCTCGGGTTGGCCTTCTTCGATGGACCATTTCCACGCCACGACGCCATCGAGTTTGCTATAGATCGACGTGGTGGGTACCGGTGGCTTGACGCGCATCGTTAGATGCTGGTTGAAGTCCAGGTCTTCCAGCCGGTCGCCGGACAGCCACTCGTACAGGTGCGTGCCGGTGGAGGCCAGCGGATGGCCGGTGAAGGGCGAGCCCAGCGTGATGACATGGCGCACCCGGTCGGGGTCCAGCCTTGCCAGTTCGCGGGCAAACACCCCGCCCAGGCTTTGGCCCAGCAGCAAGCCCCGCACCAGGCGTGACAACATAGAAAGGCTCCGGACTTTTTTCTACCCGCGACGACACCGCAGGAGGCGTTGCGTCTGACGGTGCTGTATGTCAATAAGCAGGTTGGTAGCGTGTGATCGCTGCCTTGACTTCGTCCGTCAGCGCAAAGCCGACCCCGAACCGGGCTGCCAGCGCGTCTGCCCGCTTCACGAAGGTGTCCATCCCCATGCCGTAGATGAACTGCATGGCACCACCCGTCCAGGCCGGGAACCCAATGCCGAAGATAGAGCCGATATTGGCGTCATGCACGCTGGTGAGCACGTTCTCGCTCAAGCAGCGGGCCGTCTCCACCGCCTGACGATAAAGCAGGCGGTCTTTCAGGTCGGTGATGTTCCAGGGGGCATCGGCCTTTTCAAACAGCGGTTTGAGTTGCGGCCACAGAAATTTTTTGGCGCCTTTTTCGACGGGGTATTCGTAGAAGCCAGCGCCACCCGCACGGCCGGGCCGCTGGTGTTCCTTCACCAGACTGACCAGTAGCGCCTCGCCGGGACTGGCCACATAAGCCTTGCCCTCGGCCTCAAAGTCGGCGCGGGTTTGCTCCATCACATGCAGACTCAGCGTCAGTGAGGTTTCATCCAATACCGCCAGCGGTCCGACCGGCATGCCACACTGGATGCCCGCATTTTCGATGGCTGCCGCCGGAATGCCTTCACCCAGCATGGCCACGCCTTCCATGACAAAGGTGCCAAACACACGGCTGGTAAAGAAGCCACGCGAATCGTTCACCACAATTGGCATTTTGCCGATAGCCTGCACGTAGTCGTAAGCCCGCGCCACGGTGTCGTCACTGGTTTGCCGGCCACGAATGATTTCGACCAGCTTCATCTTGTCCACCGGGCTGAAGAAATGAATGCCGATAAATTTGTCTGCAGCGGCACTGGCTTTGGCCAGGCCGCTGATGGGCAGCGTGGAGGTGTTCGACGCAAAGAAGCCACCGGGCGCCAGCATGGGCTCGGCTTCTTTGGTGACCTTGGCCTTGAGCTCCCGGTTTTCAAACACCGCCTCGATGATCAGGTCACAACCTGCCAGATCCGCCACTTGGTCGGTGGCGTGAATGCGCTCAAGAATGGTTTGCTGGTCGGCGGCGCTCATGCGGCCTTTGTCCACGCGCGCCTGGGTGATCCGGGCGCTGTAAGACTTGCCCAGATCGGCTTTTTCTTGACTCACATCCTTGAGCACGGTGGCGATGCCTTTGCTGGCTTGGGCAAAGGCAATGCCCGCACCCATCATCCCGGCACCCAGCAAACCCACCTTGGCCGGTTTGAAGCGCGGGGCGCTTCCCGGGCGCGACTGGCCGCTCCTGATGGCGTTCAGATTGAAGAAAAAAGTATTGATCATGGCGCGGGCGTTGATGCCGGTCATGAGCTTGGCGAGGTAGCGGCTCTCGATGCGCAGGGCGGTGGGCAGGTCCACCTGCAGCCCTTCCACCATGCACGCCATGATGGCCTCCGGTGCCGGGTACAGACCGCGGGTTTGCTGCTTGATCATGGCGGGAGCCACCACCAGCATTTGGGCTACAGCAGGGCTGGAGGGCAGGCCACCGGGCACCTTGTAGCCCTTGACTTCCCAGGGGTGCTGGGCGCTGGGGTTGGCGGCAATCCAGGCCAGTGCCTTGGTGCGCATCTCCGTGGCGGCTGTGTCGCCCGGTGCGACCAACTCATGCACCAGTCCCAGACTTTTTGCTTCCTTGGGCGAGAAAGTCTTGCCTTCCACCAGATAGGGTTGTGCACCCATCAAACCGAGGTGGCGCGTCATCTTGGTGACGCCACTGGCGCCGGGCAGCAAGCCCAGCGTCACTTCGGGCAAGCCAAACTGGGTTTTGCGATCGTCAATGGCAATGCGGTAGTGGCCGACCAGGGCGACTTCCCAGCCGCCGCCCAAGGCCGTGCCGTTGAGGCAGCTCACCACCGGTTTGCCCAGAGTTTCCAGGGTGCGGAAGTTTTTCTTGACCAGCTCGATCTCGGTGAAGATGGCGCCCGCATCGGACGGCCGCAGGCGCATCGCGCCTTTGAGGTCAGCCCCGGCAAAGAAGGTGGATTTGGCTGATGTCAGGATGATGCCTTTGATAGCGTCCTGGTCCTTCAGAACCTGCGCTGCCAGCGCCGACATGTCTTGCTGCCATTGCAGGCACATGGTGTTGACGGGAGAATTGGGTTCGTCAAAGGTGATGGTGGCAACGCCGTCTTGTAATTCGTATTGGATGGTTTTCATGGTAATTTGCTATTAAATAAGTAGCGTACTTCGCAATGAATACGGGGGCTAAGGCCTGATTTTGTTAAATTCTTTCCACAATCGTGGCAATCCCCATGCCGCCGCCCACGCACAGCGTGACCATGCCATAGCGCAGATGGCGCCGCTGCAGCTCGTCAATCACGGTGCTGATGAGCATAGCGCCGGTGGCGCCCAGCGGATGGCCCATGGCAATGGCGCCGCCATTGACGTTGACCTTGTCATGCGGCACCTTCATTTCTTTCATGAAGCGCATCACCACCGCAGCAAAGGCCTCGTTGATTTCAAACAGGTCAATCTGGTCAATCGTCAGACCGGCTTTGGCCAGGGCCTTGCGCGCGGCCGGCATCGGGCCGGTCAGCATGATGGTCGGGTCAGCGCCGCTCAGGGCTGCCGCCACGATGCGCGCACGGGGTGTGAAGCCGTGGGTTTTGCCAGCGGCCTCTGAGCCAATCAACACCGCTGCCGCGCCGTCAACGATGCCGCTTGAGTTGCCGGCGTGGTGCACATGGTGGATGCGCTCCACCTGCGGGTAGCGGGTGAGGGCGACCTGGTCGAAACCCATGCCGCCCATTTGCTCAAACGCGGGCTTGAGCGCGCCCAAGCCTTCGAGTGTGGTTTGCGGCTTGATGAACTCGTCTTGCGCCAGAATGACCTGGCCCAAAAAGTCTTTCACGGGCACCACTGAACGGTCAAAGTAGCCACTGGCACGGGCCTGGGTGGCGCGCTTTTGTGATTCCAATGCAAACGCATCCACGTCCTGGCGCGAAAAGCCTTCCAGCGTGGCAATCAAATCGGCGCCAATGCCCTGCGGCACAAACCCGGTGACCGAATTGGTTTCGGGGTCCATCGCCCAGGCGCCGCCGTCCGAGCCCAGCGGCACGCGGCTCATGCTCTCGACGCCACCAGCCACCACCAGTTCTTCCCAGCCTGAGCGCACTTTTTGCGCCGCCAGGTTCACCGCTTCCAGGCCGGAGGCGCAAAAGCGGTTGATCTGCACACCGGAGCAGGTGAAGTCCCAACCGGCCTTGAGGGCTGCCACTTTGGCAATCACCGCGCCCTGGTCGCCCACGGGCGACACTACGCCCATGACCACGTCATCCACCTTGGACGTGTCGAAGTCATTGCGGCGCTGCAACTCGGTCAGCACACCGGCCAGCAGATTGACGGGCTTGACCTCATACAGGCTGCCGTCTTTTTTGCCTTTGCCGCGCGGCGTGCGGATGGCGTCATACACAAATGCTTCAGTCATGGGGTCTCCAATTGAAAATCAATTTCAAGAAAATGAGGTACTGCGGATTGTCAGAATGCAGTATATTGCTTTTCGCAAAGCAATTGCTTTGTATAAATAATCTAATTCACGTTAACCAGGTGACGCCATGATCCAGAGAACCCTTTTTACGCCCGACCACGAAGCCTTTCGCGATAGTTTTCGTCGATTCATTGACAAGGAGATTGCCCCCTTTCATGCGGACTGGGAGGAGCAGGGCTATGTGGATCGCGCGGTTTGGAGCAAGGCCGGTGAGAACGGCTTTTTATGCATGACCATGCCGGAAGAATACGGTGGCGCGGCAGCCGACAAGCTGTACTCGGTGGTGCAACTGGAAGAAATTGGGCGTGCCGGGTTCACAGGTATTGGCTACGGCTTGCATAGCGAAATCGTGGCCCCCTATGTGCTGCACTACGGGACTGACGAACAAAAGAAAAAATACCTGCCCAAACTGGCGAGCGGAGAAATGATTGGTGCCATCGCCATGAGCGAGCCCGCCGCAGGCTCGGATCTGCAGGGCATCAAAGCCACTGCCATTCAGCAAAGTGACGGTAGCTATCTGCTCAACGGCAGCAAGACCTTCATCACCAACGGCTGGCACGCCGATCTGGTGATTGTGGTGGCCAAGACCAACCCGGCCGCAGGCGCCAAGGGCACCAGTTTGCTGCTGGTGGAGCGTGGCATGCCGGGCTTTTCAGTCGGGCAACGGTTGAAAAAAATGGGCATGAAGGCACAGGATACCTCCGAGCTCTTTTTTGACAATGTGCGCGTTCCGGCCGACAACCTGCTGGGCGGGGCGGCGCACGAGAACAAGGGATTCATCTGCCTGATGGAGCAGTTGCCGTGGGAGCGCCTGCAAATCGCCATTGGCGCCATTGCCGCGTCGCAGGCCGCCATTAACTGGACCGTGGACTATGTCAAGGAGCGCAAAGTGTTCGGCCAACCGGTGGCGGCCTTCCAGAACACGCGTTTTACCCTGGCGGAATTGCAAACCGAGGTCCAGATCGCGCAGGTGTTCATTGATAAATGCACCGAACTCTTGATGACGAATACGCTGGACACCGCCACGGCCAGCATGGCCAAGTATTGGTGCAGCGATTTGCAGTGCAAAGTGATGGACGAGTGCGTGCAGTTGTTTGGCGGCTATGGCTACATGTGGGAATACCCGATCACGCGCGCCTACGTCGACGCTCGTCCGCAACGCATCTACGGCGGCACCAACGAGATCATGAAAGAGGTGATTACGCGGGCGATGGGGCTGGGCGGAAAATAAGGTTTCATGCCCACACTTCTCAGCATCCAGGTGGCACAGGCGCGCCGCGTTCAAATCAACGGGCGCGCCACCCTGACCGCGATTCACAAACTTCCGATCTCTGGCGCAGTCCCGGTTGTGACTATGGGTTTGGCGGGCGACGAACAGGCTGATCTGTCAGTGCATGGCGGCCTGGACAAAGCGGTGTACGCCTACCCGGCTGAGCATTACCCGTTCTGGCGCGAAGCGCGCGCCCAGGCTGGGCTGGCTGACACCGATGACGCGCTTTCGTGTGGCTCAATGGGCGAGAACCTGACGCTGCAGGGCGTGCTGGAGACGGACGTGTGGGTGGGCGATGTGCTCAGGTTTCCTCACTGCGAACTAAGGGTAACGCAGCCGCGCGAGCCTTGCTACAAATTCAACGCGACGATGGGTTTCAACGGCGCCGCCCGGGCCATGGCACAACACGGCTGCTGCGGTTTTTATCTGGCGGTGGACCAGCCGGGGCACTTGCTTGCGGGCGAAACCTTCGACTTGCTGCCTGGTCCGCGCCGCCTGCGTACCACGGAAATGTTCGACGCCAAGATGTTCAAGCACCTGCGCTGAAACGATTCAGAATTGAGTGCGGCGAGCATCCGCATCGTCGATTCATAAATTCCCAATACTGATGATATGGGTCAAGAACTGCTGACCAGGCAAGCTGGGGATCAACCCTGCAGGAGATACATTTACTTTCTCTTAAGTTGCCGTGACTATTTTGGAAATCTCAACAATGAACAACTTCGCTGGCTGGTGGAACAAAATTGGTCTGCAACTGAAGTTGCAGCTTCTTATACAAGGGTTTTTGATTGTTGTTCTTCTCAGTGCACAGCAATGGCTGTCGAACCAGTTTGAGCATCGAGCCCTGCGTGCCGCCGAAGATCGGACGGTCGCGGTGGCAGACGGCGCTATCAATGGCTTGAACACGTTGATGGTCACCAAGTTGGGAGACAAGGATGTCATCAGCGACCCTGTGAGTCGTGCACTTTTCATCCAGAAGATGGGTGTTTCCGAGAATCTCAAGGAACTCCGGGTTATCCGTGGCAAAGGGACCAATGACGAGTTTGGTGTCGGCCTTCCCCAGGAGCAGCCCGTCGACGATATGGACCGCAGCGTCCTCGCCAGTGGGAAAACACAGTTCAAGTTGATTGCCAACGGCGACGGCGAAGCGTCACTCAGAGCGGTGCTTCCGTTTATTGCAATGAAAGAATTTCGTTCCAGTAAATGCCTTGGGTGCCACGGTGTGGATGAGGGCTCCGTCCTCGGTGTGGCCAGCGTTACCATCGACGTGAAAGACGATTTGGCCGCCATCAAGTTGTTCAACACCTGGATTTGGATCGGCCAGGCAGTGGTGCAGATCGTCTTGTTTTTTGTGATTGGCAGCATTGTCCGGCGCTTGCTCAATCAACTCGGCGCCGAGCCAGGTGAGGCTGCCAGCCTGGCGCAGAGCGTGGCCCATGGCGATCTCAGCCAGCCGATTGGCTTGAAGACGGGTGATACCCATAGCATGATGGCCCAATTCAAAATCATGCAGGAAAGCCTGTCCAAGGTCGTGGGTAGCGTGCGCCAGGGCGCCGAAAGCGTGGCCACGGCCAGTGTCCAGATTGCCCAGGGTAACCACGATCTCTCTGCCCGCACCGAAAGCCAGGCCAGTGTGCTCGAAGAAACCGCCGCCTCCATGGAACAGTTGGGCTCGCAAGTGAAACAAAATGCCGACAGCGCCCGCCAAGCGAACCAACTCGCCCTCAACGCGAGTACGGTGGCGGTCAAAGGTGGTGAAGTCGTAGGCCAGGTGGTGGAAACGATGAAAGGCATCAACGACGCATCGCACAAAATCTCCGACATCATCAGTGTGATCGACGGCATCGCCTTCCAGACCAACATCCTGGCGCTCAACGCAGCGGTAGAAGCGGCGCGTGCCGGTGAGCAAGGCCGTGGCTTTGCGGTGGTTGCCACGGAAGTGCGTTCCCTGGCCGGACGCTCGGCCGAGGCGGCCAAAGAAATCAAGTCTTTGATCAACGCCAACGTGGAACGTGTCGAGCAGGGCACGGTGCTGGTGGATCAGGCCGGCAGCACCATGCAGGAGGTTGTGAGCAGCATTCGGCGCGTCACCGACATCATGGGCGAAATCAGTACCGCCAGCAATGAACAAAGTATTGGGGTTGCGCAAGTGGGGGAAGCCATCACCCAGATGGACCAGGTCACACAGCAGAATGCGGCGCTGGTGGAGGAGATGGCCGCAGCCGCCGACAGCCTGAAATCTCAGGCACAAGAGTTGGTACAGACGGTGTCGGTGTTCAAGCTTTCTCATCGGGGATAGCTTTTTTGCGATCCGACTTGGCGACGGATGACAGCGTTTCAGGGTTCGCATTGAAGCCAATTAGTCGGCTGCGACTTTCGACAGAATCAGGCTGAAAGGCGCTATACAATTAGTAGCTTAATACGCCTATGGTACGGGGGCTACAGCTCAATTTGATTTGAAAAAAAGCGCCTCAATCCGGACATCTTTGTCCAGCCACATCCGCTGCCTCTGGGCGAACGCAATGCGGAAGTCTCAGGTGGGCTGGGGTATGATATTCAAGAGATCACGCAATTCAAGCGCGACGGAATCATTTGAGGAGACAACATGAATTTCAAGAAAATCGCGATCGGCATGGTCATGCTGGCCGCCTGCCTTACTACGTCCGCTTTTGCGCAGTCGATCGAGAAATCAAAGGTCTCGATCGCGGTCGGTGGAAAGAATCTTTTCTACTATCTGCCGTTGACCATCGCTGAACAACTCGGCTATTTCAAGGACGAAGGTCTGGAGGTCGAGATCAGCGATTTCGCCGGCGGTTCGAAAGCTTTGCAGGCGCTCATTGGTGGCAGTGCTGATGTCGTTTCAGGCGCCTTCGAGCATACGATCAACATGCAGGCCAAGGGCCAGATGATCACGGCTTTCGTGTTGCAGGGCCGGGCGCCACAGATCGTGTTCGGCGTCTCGAACAAGACCCTGCCGAACTACAAAAGCATTGCCGACTTGAAAGGCAAGAAGATCGGCGTCTCCGCACCCGGTTCGTCAACCAACATCATGGCCAATTTCGTCCTGTCCAAGGGCGGCTTGAAACCGACTGATGTGTCCTTCATTGGTGTGGGTACCGCTGCGGGCGCTTTGTCGGCACTGCGTTCCGGGCAGATCGACGCGATCTCGAACCTCGACCCGGTGATCACCATGCTGCAGCAGAAAAATGAGATCAGGGTGATTGCCGACACCCGCAAGCTCTCCGACACCAATGCCTTTTTTGGCGGACCGATGCCAGCCGGTACCCTGTACGCGACGGAGGCTTTCATCAAGAAATATCCGAACACGACCCAGGCGCTCACAAATGCCATGGTCCGAGCCCTCAAATGGCTGCAAACCGCAGGACCGTCGGATATCGTCAAGGTGGTGCCGGAAAGTTTTCTGCTCGGTGACCGCGCTCTTTATCTTGATGCCTTCATGAACATACGCGGCGCACTCTCACCGGATGGCAGATTTCCTGATGCAGGCGCCGCAACGGCCTTGCGCACGCTCACTGCGTTTGAGCCCGAGCTGGCCAGCAAGAAGATCGACCTGTCAAAGACCTTCACGAACGAGTTCGTTAAAAAAGCCAACGCCAAATATAGATGACACCAGCGCTTTTGCTTGACGAGGTCAGTTGCACCTTCATCTCGAAGGCTGATCGTAGTCAGCGTTATACCGCGGTGAGCGACACCCGAATCGCGATAGCGCCCGGTGAATTTGTCTCAGTGGTCGGGCCGACGGGTTGTGGAAAATCGACGCTGTTGAACGTTGCCGCCGGGCTTCTGCAACCATCGTCTGGCAGTGTGCAAATATTCGGCGAACCGCTGACCGGCATCAACCGGCGAGCGGGGTATATGTTCCAGTCGGATGCCCTGATGCCCTGGCGCAGCGCACTGCAAAACGTGATCGCCGGCTTGCAATTTCGCAAAGTGGAAGAAGCAGCGGCAATCGAGCAGGGTGAAGCGTGGCTGGCGCGTGTGGGCTTGCATGGCTTCGGCGATCGCTATCCTCATCAGCTTTCTGGTGGCATGCGTAAACGGGTCGCATTGGCGCAAACGTTGATACTCGATCCCGACATCATTTTGATGGACGAGCCATTTTCTGCGCTCGATATCCAGACCCGGCAACTGATGGAAAACGAAGTGCTCGAACTCTGGAGCGCGAAGAAGAAAGCGGTTCTTTTCATTACCCATGATCTTGATGAGGCGATCGGCATGTCCGACCGTGTGATCGTTCTGTCTGCCGGACCGGCGACCCATCCGATCGGTGACTTCACCATTGATTTGCCGCGCCCGCGTGATGTGGCCGAGGTGCGCAGCAATCCACGCTTTGTGGAATTGCATACCCAGATTTGGGACGTGCTGCGGGAAGAAGTCTTGCGTGGCTATGCCCAGCAAAAGAGGCGGGCCTGACCATGTGGCGACGAATTCGACCCACTTCGGGCAACGTCCGCATTTGGCAGGTGCTGGTCTTGTTGCTGTTTTTTTTGCTGTGGCACTGGATCTCGCGCGATAGTCAGGTGGCCTTCTTCTTCGGTGAGCCTTTGATTGTCCTGGGGCGCGTGTGGGCCTGGTTTACCTCCGGTAGCGGCAATCTCGAAGTCGGATTGGGTGATTCGACCTGGTTCACCCTGCATTTTCCCGGCGAGATCTATTCCCATCTTCTCATTACCTTGACGGAGACCTTGCTGGCCTTCGGCATTGGTACCGTGATGGGTTTGGGTGTTGGCCTGTGGCTGGCCTTGTCGCCGCTGACCTCCGCCATTTTGGATCCTTACATCAAGGCGGCCAACTCCATGCCGCGCGTGATTCTGGCGCCTATCTTCGGGATGTGGTTTGGCCTGGGGATCTGGTCCAAGGTGGCGCTCGCGATCACACTGGTGTTTTTTATCGTGTTCTTTAACGTCTATCAGGGCGTCAAGGAAGTCAGTCCGGTCGTGCTGGCGAATGCCCGTATGTTGGGCGCCAATGCGCGTCAACTGCTGCGCAGCGTTTACCTGCCATCGGCCACGTCGTGGGTCTTTTCCAGCCTGCATACGTCGGTCGGCTTGGCTTTCGTCGGTGCCATCGTTGGCGAGTACATGGGTTCGGCACGCGGCGTGGGTTACCTGATCCTGCAGGCAGAAGGCACATTCGATATCAATACCGTGTTTGCCGGCATATTGGTCCTGACCCTGTTTGCGTTGGTGCTTGATGGCGCAGTCGGCATGGTGGAAAAGCGTCTGATGAAGTGGCAGCCGAAGTCCGGTGAAACGGAAAAGCTCTAGGTGCTTGACGGCTATTGCCCTCGTCCCCGCTGCCAAACAACGGTGGACTCGATCTGGAAGGCGTCGCGCGTCGCGACTTCGTTGCCGTAAATTCGACTTACGAAATCACTCTTTGGGGTCCAGCGGCCACAATGCCCTTGTCTTTCAGCGCCTGAATTTGCGCCGGCGTGAGTCCGATCTCGCGCAGCACGGCATCGCTGTCCTGCCCCACTTGAAGCGGCGCGTTACGTCCATGACTGCCGGGTGTGCGCGAGAGCTTGGGGCAGATGCCGGGCACGGCCAGCGTGCTGCCATCATCCAACCGTATTTCCTCGATCATGCCGCGTGCCCGGTAATGCGGGTCGCGTGCGATGTCGGCCACGGTGTAGATGCGCCCGGCCGGCACGCCGGCGGCGTCGAGCGCTGCCAGCACCTCGTCAACGGTGTGTTGCTGCGCCCATTCACCAATCGCCGCATCAAGCTCGCCCACCCGGGCCACGCGGCCGATATTGTCGGCAAACGCCGGATCATTGCCCAAGTCGTCACGGCCAATGATCTTCATCAGACGTCTGAAGATGCTGTCGCCGTTGCCGGCGATCAAGGCGTAGCCACCGTCCCGGCAGGGGTAGGCGTTGCTCGGTGCGATGCCGGGCAGCGCGCTGCCGCCAGGGCCGCGGACTTCGCCAAAGGCGCTGTACTCGGGTAGCAGGCTTTCCATGCAGTTGAATACCGCCTCGTATAGCGCCACATCAATCACCTGGCCTTGGCCCGAGCGCTGGCGTTCCTGCAAAGCCAGCAATATGCCGATCACGCCGTGCAGCGCCGCCAGCGTGTCACCGATGCTCACGCCAACCCGCACCGGGACCCGTCCCGGCTCGGCCGTCAGGTGGCGCAGCCCGCCCATGGCCTCGGCCACCACGCCAAAGCCCGGCTTGTCGCGGTACGGGCCGCTCTGGCCGTAACCGCTGATCCGCAGCATGATCAGGCGCGGATTGAGTGCCAGCAGTTCGTCGGGCCCCAAGCCCCAGGACTCCATTGCGCCAGGCCGGAAATTTTCAATTAATACGTCGGCCTCCCGGACCAACTTGCGCACGATGTCTTGTGCTTGAGTTTGCCGGAGGTCCAGCGCCAGCGAACGCTTGCTGCGCGATTGCACTTGCCACCAAACCGAGGTACCGTCCTTGAGCAGACGCCACTTGCGCAAGGGGTCACCCGCGCCCGGAGGCTCGATCTTGACCACGTCGGCGCCAAAGTCCGCCAGCGTTTTTGCGGCAAAAGGGCCCGCAATGAGCTGTCCCAGTTCGATGACCTTGAGGCCCTGGAGTACTGCCGTGTAAGTCATGTGTGTGATGTGTGAATCAACTTGTTGAAACTTGCTGGATTATGGAGGGGCCACAAGCTAATTTGACCTGGAAATGAGCGCCTCGATCTGCGCATCCTTTTCCAGCCACATCTGCTGCGCCCATTGTTGGTACGCCTCGCGCACGGTCGGATCACCGGCGTAATCCCCTTGCACCAGGTGTTGGGGAATTGGCAAGGAACGTATCCGAACGATGACGCGCTTGAGTTTGCCGGTTAGAAATTGCCAGAAAGCGGGGGCACCGTCTGGGTAAACAATGGTCACATCCAGAATCGCTTGAAACTTGTCGCCCATGGCGTTCAGGGCCAGCGCCATGCCGCCGACCTTCGGTTTGAGCAGATGCTTGTAGGGTGACTGTTGCCGCTGGTGTTTGGCCGGCGTGAAGCGCGTGCCTTCCAGAAAATTCATCACGCTGGTGGGAATCAGGGCAAATTTCTCGCACGCCTTGCGGGTGGTGGCCTGGTCTTTGCCCCGCATCTCGGGATGTTTTTTCAGGAACTCTTCACTGTGACGGCGCATATACGGGAACTCCAGCGCCCACCAGGCCAGCCCCATCACCGGCACCCATATCAACTGCTGCTTCAAAAAGAACTTGAGCAGGGGAATGCGCCGGTTGAACAAATGCTGCAACACCAGAATGTCGACCCAGGACTGATGGTTGCAGTTGACCAGGTACCAGCTGCGGTAGCTCAAGTCCTCAACGCCCTGCACGTCCCAGGTGGTGCGCTGGGTTAACCGCATCCAGCCACTGTTGCCGGCAATCCAGGCTTCGGCGATGTGCAGCAAGATCGGGTCGATCAACAAACGCACGGCCTTGATCGGGATGATCAGCTTGATGCAAGAAACAAGCAGCAGGATGGGCACCCAAAACAGCGCATTGAGCCCCATCAGCAGGCTGGCGATCAGGCCGACCAGGGATGCGGGTAAGAAATTAAGCATCAGTTGCTTTCAAGCAAGACATAGGTTGACGATAGCTCATTTTGGGTGCCTTCAGAACGTGGGCGTTTCTGCTGAACGCCCGGCTCGAATGACCGTGAAAGTGCCGTGTGTGTTTTCGAGGATGATGACGACATGAATGAATCAACAATTGCCACAAATTCTGCCAGCGCCGTCGCCGCACCGCTGCAAGTCGCCTTGATTGGGTATGGCAACGCGGGCCGAATTTTTCATGCGCCGTTGATCTCGGGTGTACCGGATTTGCAATTGGCCTGCATCTGCTCCAGCAAGCCCGAGGCCGTGCACGCAGACTGGCCGCTGGTGCGCGTGGTGGCGACACCCGAGGCGGTGTTGGATGACCCCGGTATTGACGTGGTAGTGGTCGCCACCCCCAACGCCAGCCACCATGCGCTGGCCAAAGCCGCCTTGCAGGCGGGCAAACATGTGGTGGTGGACAAGCCTTGCTGCGTCACGCTGGCCGAGACCGATGATTTGCTGGCGACCGCCCAAGCCGAAAACCGGATACTGACCGTGTTTCAGAACCGCCGCTTTGACTCTGATTTTCTGGCGCTGCAACAAGTACTGGCCAGCGGTCAACTGGGACGTGTGGTGCAAGTGGAGTCGCACTTTGACCGCTATCGCCCCACCGTGCCAGCGCGCTGGCGTGAGCAGAGTCTGCCGGGCTCGGGTCTGTGGTTTGACCTCGGGCCGCATCTGGTGGATCAGGCGCTGGCCTTGTGGGGCGTGCCTGATTCGCTGTGCTTGGACCTGGCTTGTCTGCGCGATGGTGCCCAAGTGAACGACTGGTTTCATGCCGTCTTTCGCTACGACACGCGCCATGGTGGTCTGCGCGTGATCTTGCATGCCAGCACGCTGGTCGCTGAATTGGGCCCGCGCTGGACGGTGCATGGCACTCAGGGCAGTTTCACCAAATTTGGGCTGGATACGCAAGAAGACGCACTTAAAGTCGGGCATCGCCCGCAAATGGATGCGCTGCACGATTGGGGGCAAGACCCGCAGGCTGGCGAAGTCTTGCGGTTTGACACAATCGCTGGGGTGGCATCTCCGGTCTCGGTGCGTCGTGCAGCACCCAACCCGTGCGGCAACTACCTGGCCTATTACGCGCAGTTGCGCGACCACCTGTGCGGCTTGACCCCCGAGCCACCGGTGAGCGCCAGAGACGTGCGCGCCGTCATGCAACTGCTTACCCTGGGTGAGCAAAGCGCGGCGCAAGGGCGGGTTGTCGCGGTGCCGGTTTGAAGTTGACGCGCCCGTTGTTGCACTTGAGCCGGACGGCGAGCGAAGAAATCTCATAAATCGCCATAGCTTGCCATCGCGGATGAAGTGGAACTTGATTCTGATCACTTTGAGGCCATGAAGGCGATGTCATAATGAATTTGCCGCTTATTCAGATATGGTAAATGCGTTCAATAAGTCTCAGGGTCAAAATCAGCCTGTATCTGTTCATCGTTCTTTCAGCGGTGGCGGTCCTGTTCACACTGGTTTTTGTTGAACACCGGGAGGAAGAACTGCAGAGTGAGATTTCCCGGCATGTCACACAAATTTCCGACGTGATTATCGCGAGTACCCGTAGTTCGATGTTGGTGAACGAGCGTGACATTGCTGGCAAGATCATTGAGGACATTGGCAAGCAAAAAGGCATTGAACGTGTCCGGGTGATCGATAAAGATGGCACGATCATTCATTCAAACCGGACATCAGAGGTTGGCTATTCGGTTGAACAACAGGACGAACCTTGTGTTCAATGCCATAAGACCAGTACACCACTGGAGCAAGTCTCAGACGACAAGCGGTGGAAAGTCATTGAAATGCCGGGGGGGCACCGAGTTCTCGGTACCATGCAAGCAATACGCAACGAGCCTTCGTGTTCATCTGCGTCCTGCCACGAACATTCTGCCAGTCAGTCGGTGCTTGGCATTGTGGATGTTGCCTATTCTCTCGATGAGATCGACCAGTCGAGAAAGACGCATACCATTCACATGATTGGCATGGCAAGTGGGTTCATTCTTATTTTCGCTGCCAGCATCGGCGTTTTGCTGCAGCGCCTTATTTATGTGCCTTTGAAAGACATGGATTCCGGCGCCAAGCAGATCGCCGCTGGCCGCCTTGATCAGAATATTCCGGTGCGCAGCAATGACGAATTCGGCCGCGTCGCGGCATCTTTTAATCATATGACTGAAGCACTGAAAGCATCAAGGTCAGAGATGCAGGACATGTTGCATACCCTGGAATCCAAAGTCACAGAACGAACCCGGGAACTGCTGGCTGCCAAGGCCGAGGTTGCGCAGGGGGAAAAGCTGGCCTCTATCGGTGTGCTGGCGTCTGGCATTGCTCATGAATTGAATAATCCGCTCACCGGCGTGCTGACCTTTACCTCCCTGATGCGCAAGAAAGCGGCCGATGGCAGTGAGGATGCTGCGGACTTGGACCTGGTGATCCGCGAGACCAAACGGTGTGCCAGCATCATCAGGCGACTTCTCGATTTCGCAAGAGAAAAAGTGCCGGTGAAGGGGTTTTTCAACCTGAATCTAGTGATTGAAGACACCGTGCGTTTTGTTGAACGGCCAGCATCCTTGCAGCAGATCGAGATCACAACTGCTCTTGATCCTGCGTTACCCCATGTATGGGGTGACGCCGATCTGATTAAGCAGGTTATCTTGAATTTGCTTGTCAATGCCCAGCAAGCCATCGAGGGCAAGGGCAACATTAAGGTCGCAAGTCGCGTTTATTCCGGCACGGTCTCTGACAAATCTGGCGTTGATACCCTTCCGATGGTTGAAATAAGCGTGACGGACACCGGTTGCGGTATTCCGCCAGCCAACCTGGAGCGTATTTTTGATCCATTTTTTACATCAAAAGAGGTGGGCAAGGGAACAGGGCTGGGCTTGTCCGTCAGTTATGGCATTGTCAAAGCCCATGGTGGCAAGATCAATGTCGACAGCGTGGTTGGAGAAGGAACCACTTTTCACGTCCTTCTGCCTATAACGTCTCCTTTTGATGAAACCGAATCCCAGGCAGCGGAGATTACCCCATGAGTGCCAGAATATTAATTGTTGACGACGAAGAGATTGTTATAAGAAGTTGCGTGCGCATACTTAATGACTTGTATACCGTGGACTCTGCGCCGGGCGGCTTTGAGGCCTTGAAAAAAGTCGATGAGACAGCCTACGATATTCTCATTCTCGACGTCATGATGCCCAAGATGGACGGTCTTGAGGTCTTGCAACATGTGAAGGAAAGGCATCCGGAGATCGACGTCATCATGATGACCGGGCTGTCCGAGATTCAAACGGCTGTCAAGGCCATGAAGCTGGGTGCATTTGACTATCTTTCGAAGCCCTTCGATCCGGATGAACTCAAGCTTGTGGTAAATCGCGCCCTGGAGCGGCGGCAACTGATGCAGGAGAATCGCAAGCTCAAGACCGAAGTCAGCTCAAAATACCGTTTTGAGAACATCATCGGCTCGAGCCCGCCGATGCAAATAGTCTTTGGCCTGATCGCCAAGTGCGCGCCGACGAACAGCACCGTGCTGATCACCGGAGAAAGTGGCACCGGCAAGGAAATGATTGCGCGCGCCATTCATTACAACAGCTTGCGCAAGGATCAGCCATTTGTCACCGTTGACTGCAACACGCTGAGTGAGAACCTTTTGGAGAGTGAACTTTTTGGGCACACCAAGGGATCCTTTACCGGGGCAGTGGCCAATAAACGCGGCATGTTCGATGTCGCCAACAATGGCACACTATTCCTTGATGAATTCGGCAATATCCCGCTGTCAACCCAAGCCAAATTGTTGCGGGTGATTCAGGAGCGTGAATTCAGGCCGGTCGGCAGTACCACCAACCAGAAAACCAATGTCCGGCTCATTACCGCGACCAACAAGGATCTCAAGGCGATGGTGGCTGAAGGAACGTTCCGTGAGGATCTTTATTACCGCATCAACGTTTTCCCGATCCACTCTCCGGCGCTAAGAGAGCGCCGCGATGATATTCCCGCACTGGCCTTTCACTTCTTGAAGATTTTCTGCAATGAACTGGAAAAGCCCGTGTCAGAGATTTCAGACGGCGCGATGAGTCTGCTGATGAACTATGGCTGGCCAGGTAATGTGCGTGAACTTGAAAACACCATGCAGCGGGCAGTGATCCTGTCGTCTGACGGCATCATCCGTCAGGCGCATCTGGCTAGCATAATTGACAATTCTCCCCGGCTCGATCTTGACGTGCCTCGTACCAGCGATGAACTCAAGAGAATTAAAAAAATTGCCAGAGAAAAGTCGGTTGAGGAAGTCGAGAAGCTGTTCGTCCAGGAAACACTAAAAAGAAACGCGTCGAACGTGACCCGTAGTGCTGAAGAAACCGGCATGCAGCGCACCAATTTTCAGGCATTGATGAAGAAGTACAACATTCGGGTCCGGGATACCGAATACGACGACGGCGAACCCGAACCCATTTGATTTGATGCGCTGAGGTGAGGCGCGCAAGGCCTAACTGTCAGTCCTCAGGAAGAGGTGCCGTGCTTCGGCTCGTCTTCAATTTCCTCGTAACCTGTGATCATGGCTTTGAAATGTGCCGATGGCGTGTGGCCAAGGCTCGCCAAATAGACATGCACAATGATAAATCCGCTAAACAGGATGAATAACAGAACGTGCACGGTATCGACTACCCGCACGCCACCAAACATCTCCACCATGGCAGAAAATCGCGACACATCCCAAAGCAGCACGCCGGTAAAAAACTGCAGGGGCACGAGCAACATCATGATGATCTGGTACATCATGCTCTGCAAAGCATTGAATTTTCGATAGGCGCTAGGGTGATGTGGATTGGGGTCACCCTTGAAAATGCCGTAACCATAGAACTGCATTTGCCGGAAGCTGGCGCGAAAATACTTCATCGGACTTAACTCGGGGTGATAGACCTTGATCTTGTCTGTGAAAAGATAAAAGCTTAACCACACAAAGAAGTTGGCGATCAGCACAAAGCCAATCCAGTTGTGAGCGACCACCGCCGTTCTGAATGACACCAGTTGGATCAAGTCGAGGTACCGGATCTGGAGGCCGGTGGCAATCAATAGCACGAAACCGAAGGCATTGGTCCAGTGCCAGATTCTGACCGGGAGCGGATTGATATAGAGCTTTTGCATGGTTAACTCCTGCTATTTTGAGGCGTCATCATCGGTGCGACGATGATCGGCTGAATCTTGATCATCGGTCCCAGATCGTGCGGCAATCCTCTCGGCTGCCAGTTTCTCCCGCACGCTCTTGAATAGTCGCTTGATGGTCATGTGCCCAATCGGCACGCTGACAGCGCCCAGCATGACCATGATCAGCAAAGTGTCCAACAACTTGATTCGCGTGCTGCCGATGGCGTAGAAACCACGCACGGACTCGGTGGCCAGCAAGGAGGTCAATACCTCTTGTTGGACACCATGGCGAATCGGCCGACCGTCTGGACCGGCGATCGTCAGTGTGACGCTTTGGAAAGGTTCTGCCCCTTTTTGATGGCAGGTCTTGCAGTCTCTGACGGCCTTTGATTTTTCGCTCAACTGATGTGCATCAACACCCGATAGCACCTCCAGGCGGCCGCGTAAGACTGTTTTCCCTTCACCGCCGTCCTGGTTGAATTCCTTTAGCAAGCTCCATAGGGCCCGCTCATTCAAACCCAGATCCTTGGTGTCAGCAGCCTGCGTCCGTTTCTCAAACTGCGGCACCCCTGCTTTTTCAGAGATTTGTTTCATGGCAACATTGTCATAAAGCCTGAGATTTACCCGGCGCTGCGCAGTCGGTGCATGACAAACCGGGCACGAGATCGCCTCGAAGTGGCGCGAGGCATTGGGCAACCAGTCTTTATGTTGACCGACTGCATTTTCATGGCAAGAAAGACAGGCGTCCTTGATGCCGCTGCCCAAGGATGCCGCCTGGACATTGTGGGCTTTATGGCAATCGGCACAAAGAGGGGCAGTTTTGCCATTGGCAATGCGTGCCAGTCCATGCACGTCCTTGGCATAGGCTTTAAAGATATTCTCGTGGCAGTTCGCACAGGGAGTTGCTGTGATCGGCTCGACAGTCTTCGTGGAGCGAACCGTATGCGGATTGTGGCAATCCGAACAAAGTGGCGCCTCTTTGCTGCCATCTTTGATTAGTGCCGCATGGACACTGTCTTCGTACTGCGTGAAGTTCTTTTTGTGGCACGCCCGGCAAGACTCGCGCATGCTGAGGGTGAAGTCTCGCTTGCTCTTGATAGGTGTTATCTTCTTGCCGTGGGTCTTGGCATCAATGTCCGAGTGGCAGTCCTCGCAACTGGTTTCCTTATGCATGGACTCGACATAGGCTTTGGTGGAAATGGCAAGGGAAAGAATCTCTCCGCTTTCAAGCGTTTTTCCCGGCCCCACTTTGTCGTGGCAACTCAAGCATGCCAGTTCCTCTTTGGCCAATTCACTACCTTCGGCGTGAGCCTGCGTCCCAGCAACAGAAAACACCAACGCGAACAGGCCAAGCAAGACCAAGCTCTTTGGACGTGTAGGCAGAAGCCTACCGGTCAATGTGCACAATGCATTCATGGGAATTTCCCTCTGTTTTTAATTTTATCGCCTGCAAAACTGTCAAAGCAGACAGTCTTCCTTGGTGGTGTTCACCTTACTTCGCGCGAGGCTTCTTCATCAAGGCCTGCACGCCCATCCAGGCCAGCATGACGGTGCCGACGAGTGGAAGCATGACTGCGTAGGCCAAGCCGATGAACGGCGCTGCCAAGAACAGGGCGATGTTCCTGAAGTTGCTCTTTTCCTCCGGCCCTTCGACCTGCAACTGTTCGACCGGGCTGGCCTGCAGCGTTGGAACGACGGTCAGCGCTGGTTGGCGTAGCGCATGTGCGGCGCTTTCTTCAATCATCTCCGGTGACAGCGGCTTGCGCATGAAATCCGACACGCCAGCGGCCTTGGCTCTCACTTCGTTTTCAGTGGTGCCGTAGCCGGTGATGATGACCACGGGTGTCCAGGGCCGACTGGCCTTGACGCGCTCGGCCAACTCGACGCCATCCATGCCGGGCATCTTGATGTCCGTGAAAACAAGGTCGTACTCTTGCTCGCGCAGTTTTTCCAGCGCTTCGGCTGCATTCTGGGCGGTGATGACCACATATCCTTTGTCCTGAGAAAGTACCCTGTTGAAGCTCTTGCCAACCACAGGATCGTCATCCACAACCAAAATTTTACGTAATGCACTCATGCTATTTCTCCTTTGAAAAACCGGCCTGGACAGCAAAATTGCTACCAGCCTTGAACCTGAATCCTTGCCTTATTGATCTCTACCGCATCGCCGGACATTGCGCAGGTTGGTCGCAACGCAAGGCCCATCTTTTATGCAACATGGCGCCATTGGCAGCGTTGATGACATCGTCCGGACCAACCGGCTTGGCGAGATAGCCATAGGCGCCCAGTGTTACCGCAGCCTTGGCAGATTCAACGGCTGGATACCCTGTGATGATGATCACTTCACTCTCGGGCCATTTCTGTTTGATGGTCTTGAGAACAGTCATGCCATCCATTCCCGGCATACGCAAATCGAGCAAAACAACATCGAATGGCTGTTGGCTCATCATCTGCAATGCGTCTTTGCCGTCTGCTACCACGTCCACGTTGTAGTGCTGCCCTGACAAGGTTTTGAGATAACTAAGCCGAACGACTTCTTCGTCGTCCACCACCAGAATTTTGGTTTTTGCAATCATGTTGATCACCTATCATTTCTTACCTACTCTCACCATGCAAATCCTGTGCCAGGTGGTTTTTAATTGATATTTACGTTTAATATCAACAAGTTAGACTTAGATGAACGTGCCCGAATAGAGGCTTACAAGCGCCCTGCCGACACCCTCAAGTACAAATTCGGTATACCTTTGAAAAGGAAAAAATAATAAATGTGCAGTGAATCAACAAGATGCGACATTTAAGTCGCAATATTTATTTTGTACAGCAGTGAGAAATTCAGCCCTCTCAGGCCGTCTGGCAGGCAGACCGGCTCGTGGTTAGTGCCCCATCGAGGGCCAAATCCGGTTTTGTAGCTACCGGCTTGACCCAGATCAGAACCGGTTCATATTCTGCGTAAGTGCATTACGAATCAGCGCAAGATAACAATGTTTCTGTCTATCAGATTGGCTTGACTCCCGGACTTTTTACTCGTCGGGTTGTGTGTGGGCCGTGCAGCGGATTCCGTTTTTGTCAGGACGGGTCCGGTGAGGTGGTGTTACCCCGAGGGATAGATTCTTGACGATTCCAATAGCAATAATCTTCCGTGAACTGACGTGAGCGGATTTACATGGAAAACATCACAATGAAACTTTCGATTCCCCAAAAACTAATCACCCTTTCGGTCCTGGGCGTCGCGGCAGCCGCATTTTCGGGCGCCTCCTGCGCCGCAGTCGATGCCGATGCGGCCGTGGCATTGGCCAAGAAGAGTGATTGTCTGAAATGCCACGCCATAGACAAGGACAAGAAAGCGTCCTCTTTCAAGAAGATTGCCGAGAAATGGAAAGGCAAGCCTGACGCCGAAGCCAAGTTGATCGACGCCCTGACTAAGGCGCCAAAGGTCAAACTGAAAGACGGAACAGAAGAGGAGCACAAGATCATCGCGACCAAGGACGCAGGTGAGATCAAAAATATTATCGGCTGGATTCTTTCTCAGTAAAAGAATCGCAGGCTGATTGTTGGCAAGCGAAGCGTCAGGCCGTAGGCGCCATGCCTACGGCCTGACGCGCCTCAAATCAGCCATGAGCTTGCGCAGGGCCATCCAAATCAGCTCGATGGCGGCCTCATTGTTAGGGAAGATCCCTCGTGTTTTGAGTATCTTTCGTCAACTCGCATTCAGACACGCAACGGCATGGGTCATGCAGCCCATTCAGTTGGTGTCACCTCAGCCCTGGCATCCGCTGTACAAAAAAATTATGCCCACCAAAACCCAGCAACCCTTTGATTTCAATCGTTTTTTTGTGTCTTGCCAGAATTACGAATAAAGCCACTGCATGAAAACAGTGTACTTGGGCGCCCTGCTGCGAAGACCAAATTCCCCCTGGTTTCGTTGGTCACTAGCTAAGTGATTGATAAATAATGACTTTTTAAAAAATTCAGCAATTGGCACGACCTATGCGTAGACAAAGGCAGTCTGTTAACAATTTCACTGAAGGAGAAATATCATGGGTGCATTACGTAAAGTTCTGGTTGTGGATGACGATGCCGTGGTTGGCAAGAGTTTCAACCGGGTTCTGTCCAATAAAGGTTATATCGTCACCACCGCTCAAAATGCTCATGAAGCGCTAAAGCAAATTCGTGAGCAAGAGTTCGATGTCGTTTTCACCGACATCAAGATGCCCGGCATGGACGGCGTCGAGTTGGCCGAGCGCGTCAAGGCCAGTCGGCCGTGGACACCCGTGGTCATCATCACCGGCTACGGCACCACTGAAAACGAAGTGAGAGCCAAGGCTGCTGGCGTGTCGGATTTCATGCGCAAGCCGCTGTCACCGGAAATGATTGAAGAAAGCGCCGCACATGCGCTGCTCCAACCAGCGCTGACCGTCGTTCCAACGCCACAGGCCAGCCCGGCCGAACAGCGGCAGGTCGAAGTGCCGGAGGAAAAGAGCAACTTCAGGAACATCGCCCTGTTCCTGGCAGCGCCGTTCATCGGCTTGGCCTACGCCGTATTCCTGCCCTTGGTCGGTCTGGCGATGCTGGCTTGGATAGGTGGCAAGGCGCTGCTTCAAACACAAGCCGCAAAAAAGACGCCGACCTATCTGAAAAACGTGGCCCTGTTCGCCTTTGCCCCGTTTATTGGTCTGGCCTACGCTGTCATGCTGCCCTTCGTCGGAACGGCAATGCTGCTCTGGGTTGGCGCGAAAGCCTTGATGGAAACAAAGCAAACAGCTTAAACGAGCACTCCGACCCGATAAGGGTCATTCAAAGCGCCCTGCGTCACAGACACAGGGCGCATTTTTTTGGGCATGGCCCGGCAGGGCACTTAACCGCAGGTCAATGTCGTCTTCGGACCCGATCAGGTCCTTAATTCAGCACTCCCGGATGATGAAGTGCCGGGGGTGTCGATCAGCGCGAAGGGGTACGACCAAATTTTTGCTCTGGCGCCGATGTTCAGCACCTGCCACCAGTACCCATGCCACCCGCACTGATGGGCGCCAAACCTTACACTCGGTCCCTTCCCATTGTTTGAGTTTTCATGAACGCCCCCGTTGACGTCTCTTTCTTCCCGCGTGCCGCCAAGCCACTGACCAGTTACCGCAAATTCTGGGCGGCGCGCTTTGGCATTGCCAAATTTTTGCCCATGAGCCGCACGGAGATGGATGTTTTGGGTTGGGACAGTTGCGACATCATTCTGGTCACCGGCGACGCCTACGTGGACCATCCCAGCTTTGGCATGGCGGTGATCGGCCGCATGTTGGAAGCCCAGGGCTTCAGGGTCGGCATCATCGCGCAGCCCGACTGGCAAAGCGCCGAACCGTTCAAGGCGTTGGGCAAGCCCAATCTGTTTTGGGGCGTGACGGCGGGCAACATGGATTCCATGATCAACCGCTACACGGCGGATCGAAAAATCCGAACTGATGATGCCTACACGCCCGGCGACTTGGCTGGCCGGCGGCCCGACCGTGCCGCTATCGTCTACAGCCAGCGCTGCCGCGAGGCGTTCAAAGACGTGCCCATCGTGCTGGGCGGCATTGAAGGCAGTTTGCGCCGCATTGCCCACTACGACTATTGGTCGGACAAGGTGCGCCGCTCGATCGTGGTCGATGCCAAGTGCGACCTGCTGCTGTATGGCAACGCCGAGCGCGCGCTGGTCGAGATTGCGCACCGCTTGGCCGCACGTGAGCCGGTCGAGAAAATCACCGATGTGCGCGGCACCGCTTTCGTGCGTCGTTCGGATGACGAGTCTCGCACCGGCTGGTTTGAGATTGATTCGACCAGCGTGGACGAGCCGGGAAGGGTGGAGTCTCAGGTCAACCCCTACCTGACGACTTCAGAGCAGGCGGCGGGGCAGGGCGGCTCCTGCGCCAAAGAGGATGGAAACAAAGATGCTATTCAAACAATAGCTTCTAACGCTTATTCCACGGGGGCTACAGGCCAATTAGGCTTAAAAAATGAAGCCAGTCCCGTGATCCATCCGCTGACCTTTGTGCCCAATCCCAATTTATCCGCTGGCCTTGGCAAGCTCAAGGTGCCCCCGCGGGACCGCTCGGTGATCCGCCTGCCGAGTTACGAGCAGGTCAAAAGCGACCCGGTGCTGTACGCCCACGCCAACCGCGTGCTGCACCTGGAAACCAACCCCGGCAACGCCCGCGCGCTGGTGCAGGCGCATGGCGTTGGCTTAGTAGCCCGCGATGTCTGGATCACGCCGCCGCCGATCCCACTGACCACCGCCGAGATGGATTTCGTCTTCGACCTGCCTTATGCGCGCAGCCCGCATCCCAGCTACGCCGATGCGCAAGGCAGCCACGACGGCAGCACCAAAATCCCGGCCTGGGAGATGATTCGTTTCAGCATCAACATCATGCGCGGCTGTTTTGGGGGCTGCACCTTCTGCAGCATTACCGAGCACGAGGGCCGCATCATCCAGAGCCGCTCGGAAGACTCGGTGATTCGCGAGATTGAAGAGGTGCGCGATAAAGTGAAGGGCTTTACCGGCACGATCTCAGACCTGGGCGGCCCCACGGCCAATATGTATCGGCTGGGCTGCAAGAGCCCCGAGATCGAAGCGGCATGCCGCAAACCCAGTTGCGTCTATCCTGGAATCTGCCAAAACCTGGGTACCAGCCACGACCCGCTGATCCAGATTTACCGGCGCGGGCGGGCGCTCAAAGGCATCAAGAAAATCCTGATTGGCTCCGGCGTGCGCTACGACCTGGCGGTGCAAAGCCCGGAGTACGTGAAAGAGTTGGTGCAGCACCACGTCGGTGGCTACCTCAAAATCGCCCCCGAGCACACTGAAGCCGGCCCGCTGACCAAGATGATGAAGCCCGGCATCGGCACCTACGACAAGTTCAAGACCTTGTTTGACAAGTTCACCCAGGAAGCCGGCAAGAAGCAGTTTTTGATACCGTATTTCATCGCCGCCCACCCCGGCACCAGCGACGAAGACATGATGAACCTGGCGCTGTGGCTGAAAAAAAATGGCTTTCGCGCCGACCAGGTGCAGACCTTTTACCCCAGCCCCATGGCCACCGCCACGGCCATGTACCACACCGGCAAAAACCCACTGCGCAAGATCACTCATGACAGCGAAACCGTGGACATCGTGCGTGGTGAAAAGCGCCGCCGTCTGCACAAAGCTTTTTTGCGCTACCACGATGCCAACAACTGGCCGCTGTTGCGTGAGGCGCTCAAGGCCATGGGGCGCGCTGACTTGATTGGCAATGGCAAGCATCACCTGATACCGACATTTCAGCCGCTGATGGACGGCAGCTATTCCAGTGCGCGGCAAAAAAATGCGACCGCTACCAGTGGGACTGCGCCGGCCAGCAAAGGGCAGCCTGGGCGCCTGCTGACCCAGCACACCGGCTTGCCCCCGCGCGATACGGGCTCAGGGCGTTTGGGTGGCCATGCAGCACGAAAAGCACGATAGCGATCGTGCTTGATGGACTGTGCTCAGGCTTTGGGCGCACGTTGCAGCTTGATGTTGGCCGCCAGTCCGCCTGAGGACGCATTGCTCAACATAAAAGTGCCGCCCATGCGCGAAATCGTTTTCTCGACAATCGCCAGCCCCAGCCCAGCGCCGTTGGCGGCAGTGCGGGCTGTCTCGCCTCTGTAAAACGGTGTGGTCAGGGTGGTCAGCTGCTCATTGGAGACGCCGATGCCGTGATCACGCAGTCGCAACAGAACCCATTGATCGCGTGCCTTGGCGGCAATATCGACTACCGCTACGCCGGTCGCCACCGACTTGCCATAACGGGCGGCGTTTTCCAGCAGGTTGGTGATCACGCGGCCCAGTTCCACGGGATCAGCGAGCACAGCCAAGTCTTCAGGCACATCCAGGCTGATGCGCATATCGGTGCGATGGCGGGTGCTGTACAGACAGGTATCGAAGACTTCGCGCAGTGAGACCGGGCTCAGGTTGACGCTGCCAGGCCGGGCGTAATCCAGGAACTTGCCGATGATCGCGTCAAGCTGTGCAATATCAGCGGACATATTGGCCTGCGCCTCGACATCAACCACACTCAATTCAGTTTCCAGTCGCAGACGCGCCAACGGCGTGCGCAGATCGTGTGAGATGCCGGCCAGCATGATGGCGCGATCCTGTTCAATTTTGGCCAGCATCTGCGTCATCCGGTTAAAGCCGATGTTGACGGCCCGGATCTCGCTGGTGGCCACGCTTTCGTCCAGCGAGCTGGCTTCGAAGTCACCCTCGCGCACCCGGCTGGCGGCAAACGACAGTTGCTTGAGAGGCCGGTTGATCAATCGGGCAATCAGGGCCGCACCGGCCAGCGACAGGGCGCCCGCCGTCATCAACCAAATCAACCAGGTACGCCCGGTGGTGCGGTTGAAGCGGGCACGATCGGTAAGCATCCAGTAGCGGTCCTCATCAATGGTGAAGCCTACCCATAGCCCCTCTTCCCGGTTGACGCTGTTGGCCACCACGGTGCCGGGTCCGAGTTTTGACTGGAGCTCCAGCGCAATGCGCTGGCCCAGCGCATCGGTGTCAAAAGGTTCGAAAATGTCGCCGGGTTCGCGCGGCACAATGCGCACGCCCTCCTGCTCCTTCATGGTTTTGATCAAGGACACGCGGTTGATGGCGTCGGAGTGAATCAGTGCGGCGCGGCTCAAATTGACCAGCGATGCCAATTGCTGCGCCGTCTGGATGGCGCGTGGCTCGAATTCGAGTGCCCGCAGCGTTTGCAGCCAGGCCAGAATGCTGCCTACGAGCAGCAGAGCCAGCAGAAAGAAAGTGCGCCAGAACAGACTCAAGGGGACCCGCGAGCGCGTGCGGCGATTCGCTGGGCTGGCCTCCAGCGGCATCAGGCCACTGTTGTCGGGGGGTGTGGCTGGCGCGTCAGTGAAGGTGTTCAAGCTGCGCCATCAGGGACAAAAACATAACCCACACCCCAGACGGTCTGGATGTAGCGTGGCGCGGCGGCGTCCACCTCGACCAATTTACGCAAGCGCGACACCTGCACGTCCAGACTGCGGTCAAAGGGCTCAAACTCGCGGCCACGCGCCAACTGCGCCAGTTTTTCGCGCGACAGCGGCTGGCGCGGATGGCGCACCAGCGCCTTGAGCATGGCGAATTCGCCGGTGGTCAAAGGCTGGTCTTCGTCCTCTTTGCGCAGTGTGCGGGCCCCCAGGTCAAAGGTAAACGGCCCAAAAGTCACGACCGCGTTATCACTGGCGGGCGAGCCGGGCGCCTCCTGGGTCGGGCGTCGCCGCAGCACGGCGTGGATGCGGGCCAGCAGTTCGCGTGGATTGAAAGGCTTACCCAGGTAGTCGTCGGCGCCAACCTCCAGGCCAACGATGCGGTCCACGTCCTCGCCTTTGGCCGTCAGCATGATGATGGGGGTGCGGTCATTGGCGGCACGCAGGCGTCGGCAGATCGACAGGCCGTCCTCGCCGGGCATCATCAGGTCTAACACGATCAGGTCCACCGGTTCACGCACCAGCAGGCGGGTGAGCGACTTGCCGTCTTCGGCCTGCAACACGTCAAACCCCTCTTGTGTCAGATACCGGCGCAGCAGGTCGCGGATGCGGACATCGTCATCGCAGATTAATATTTTGTCGTTCCGGCTGGGTACTTGGCTCATCTGGGCCTCCTTGAATTTGTAACAAAGCCGATTCTGGCAGGCTAAGCGACGGGAATGACGGAATTTTCGCGCATCATTGACACGATGTTACAAATGTTGCCTCAGTGGGCCTGGCGACTGTCAAACAGGGTATTCGCGGCCAGCCGATTTGGCGTTATGGTTTGTCCATGAAGCATTTTCATTTCTTTTTCTTGTTTCTGTCTGCCGTTGCGGTGGGGGTCTGGGCGCAGTCTGCCGCGCCCAGGCGGGAAGAGGCCTCCGCACAGTTGCCGCCTGATTGGCGACGCACCGAGTTGCGCGAGGCCCTGAAGAAGCCGCACACGCCTCAGGCACAGGAGAATAGCCCCCTAGTTGACGCAGAGGCCCCGGAGCCGCGCGGAATCTATGATCGGCACCTGTCAGCGCAGGAGCGTGCCGATCTGCGCCGACAGTTGCGTCAGCAGAGCTTTGATGGCCTGCTCAACGTGACCACCAAGTAAGACTGATTCATTGTCTGGGACGCCCAAATGGCCTGTCGATGTTTGGAGGGCATTCGTTTGAAAAGAGCTATAAAATTTGTAGCTGCTTACGCAGTATTGACGTGGGCTAGCGGCCTATTTGCTCAACAAATCCTGCCGCCTGAGGTGCAGAATGTGGTGCAGCTCTCGGCCACCGGTTCGGTTGAGGTGCCGCAAGATCTGTTGTCGATTGCCATGAGCACCACCCGCGACGGCAGTGATGCCAGTGCAGTACAGAGCCAGCTCAAGAGCGCGCTTGACGCCGCCTTGGTTGAGGCCAAGAAGACGGCACAGCCGGGCCAGCTTGATGTGCGTACCGGCAACTTCAGCCTCTATCCGCGCTACGGGCGGGACGGCAAGCCGATCGGCTGGCAGGGTACTGCCGAGCTGATTCTGGAGGGGCGCGACTTTGCACGCATCAGCAGTGCTGCCGGCAAGATACAGACGTTGACCGTGAGCAATGTCAGTTTCGGCCTGAGCCGCGAGCAGCGCAGCCGGGTCGAATCCGATGCGCAAGGCATCGCCATTGAACACTTCAAAGCCCGCGCCAGCGACATTGCCCGCGGTTTCGGCTTTAGCGGCTACACCCTGCGCGAAGTCAACGTCAGCACCAGCGACCAGGGCTACACCCCGCGCCCCCGGATGATGGCCATGGAGGCCAAGGCGGTGGCCGATGCGCCGGTTCCGGTGGAAGCCGGCAAGACCGCGGTGCTGGTGACGGTATCGGGGTCGGTGCAGTTGAAGTAAGTCGCCTGCGCCCAGTCCCATCCCATCTCTGAATTAATGCATTGGAAAATTCCCCGGTTTTGCCGGAGAACGTGCCCTTATTTGTCTAAACCGCCCATGCACAGATATTTGATCACCAGGTAGTCATCCATGCCGTACTTGGAGCCTTCGCGCCCAAGCCCGGACTGTTTGACGCCGCCAAAGGGCGCAACTTCGTTGGAAATAATGCCGGTGTTGATACCTACCATGCCGCTCTCCAGACCTTCTGCGACACGCCAGATGCGCCCAATGTCGCGCGAAAAGAAATAGCTTGCCAGTCCGAATTCGGTATCGTTGGCCAACTCAATCGCTTCAGCGTCGGTTTTGAAACGGAACAGCGGGGCCAATGGGCCAAAGGTTTCCTCCCGTGCGACCATCATGTCGGAGCTGGTGTCGGCAATCACGGTCGGCTCGAAAAAGCTGTGGCCGAGCGCATGGCGCTTGCCGCCGGTCAACAGCCGTCCGCCTTTGGCAATGGCGTCGGCGATGTGCTGTTCCACCTTCAGGATGGCGGCGCCGTCGATCAGCGGACCTTGTGTGACGCTGGCCTCAACACCATTGCCGACCTTGAGCTTTTCCACGGCGACGACCAGCTTTTTCGCGAACGCGTCATAGACGCCGTCCTGCACGTACAGACGGTTGGCACAGACGCAAGTCTGACCTGCATTGCGGTATTTGGACATGATTGCGCCTTCAACTGCCGCATCGAGATCGGCATCGTCAAACACGATGAATGGTGCGTTGCCACCCAGCTCCAGTGACAGCTTCTTGATGGTCGGCGCGCATTGTTGCATCAGCACGCGTCCGACCTCGGTCGAGCCGGTGAAGGAGAGCTTGCGCACCGTGGGGTTGGAGGTCATCTCGCCGCCGATGGCGCTGGCCGATCCGGTCAGGACGCTGAACACTCCGGTTGGCACGCCAGCGCGCTCAGCCAGCACCGCCAGGGCCAGTGCTGAGTAGGGCGTGGCCAGAGCCGGCTTCAACACCATCGGACAGCCGGCAGCCAGCGCCGGGCCGACCTTGCGGGTAATCATTGAGGACGGGAAATTCCAGGGCGTAATGGCGGCGCAGACGCCGATGGGCTGTTTGATGACGACGATGCGTCGATCCGCCCAGGGCGACCCCAGCGTGTCACCGTTGACACGTTTGGCCTCTTCGGCGAACCATTCGATGAAGGAGGCGGCGTAGCCGATTTCACCCTTGGCCTCAGCCAGCGGCTTGCCTTGCTCGACCGTCATGATCATGGCCAGATCATCGGCATTGGCCAACATCAGATCGTTCCATTTGCGCAGAATGGCACTGCGCTCCTTGCCGGTTTTTTCGCGCCAACTGCGCCAGGCGCTGTTGGCCGCCGCGATCGCACGCCCGGTTTCCGCCGCGCCCATTTTCGGAACGGTACCAATCGTTTCACCGGTCGCTGGATTGGTGACGGCACAGGTTTCACCGTTGTCGGCGTCGCACCACTGACCGTTCAGATAGGCTTGGCTGCGAAACAGCGAGGGGTCTTTCAGTTGCATCATGAGATTACTCCAGGTTAAGGTTTCAATGTTGGCAGTGCCCGGGCACGACTGTTCAGTAGGCGGCCTGGTACATCGCCAAGGCGTCTTCGTAGGCGACATCGCGCGGGTTGTTCACCAGCAGGCGCTGGACGTTCATGGCGTCGCGCGCCAGCATCGGCAGATCGTCTTGCTTGACGCCGGCATCACGCAGGCTCTGGGCGTAGGGCATGGCCGCCACGCGCGCGCTGATGGCCGCCACGAAGCTGGCTGCCGCTTCGCTGTCGTCAGCAGCCGCCAGTTCCGGCAGGATGGCGCGGCCCAATTCGGCGTAGAGGCATTGCGCCGCAGCAAGATTGAACTTCAACACCGCCACAAAGACCAGGGAATTTGTCAAGCCGTGCGGCAGGCCATAGTGACCACCAAGCGGGTAGGCCAGCGCGTGCACGGCACCTACCGGGGCGTTGGAGAAGGCCATGCCGGCGAATAGCGAGCCGAGCAACATGTTCTCGCGTACGGTCGCGTCCTTGCCGTCGTTCACTGCCGCTGGCAGGTTGGCATAAAGCAACTGCAGTGCCTTGATCGCCAGCGCGTCGGAGAGCGGGTTTTTCTTCAAGCGGGTTGTGAATGATTCGATCGCATGCACCATGGCATCGACGCCGGTCATGGCCGTCACCGTTGGTGGCAGCCCCAGTGTCAGGCGGCTGTCGAGCAGCGCCACGTCGGGGTAGAGTAGCGGCGAGACCACGCCCTTCTTCTCGTGGCTGGGCGTGGTGAGGATGGAAATCGGCGTGACCTCGGAGCCGGTGCCGGCGGTAGTGGGTACCTGTATCAGTGGCAGGCGCGGGCCGCGCGCCAGGCCAATGCCGTAGATGTCGGGTAGCGCCTGCGGTGTGCGCACCAGCAGGGCGACAAGTTTTGCCGTATCAAGCGAGCTGCCGCCACCGAAACCAACGACACCATCTGCGCCCGCCGCGCGGGCCGCGTCCACTGCAGCCTGCACACTGAGCTCGGGTGGATCCGCCAGCACGTCGGAAAAGACGGTTGCCGCAACACCGGCGGCAGCCAGCGAGGCCAGTGCGCCGTCGATCAATTTGGCCTTGATCAGACCCGCGTCGGTAACCAGGAAGAGCCTGGAAATGCCCAGGCCTTTGGAGATTTCGCCCAGACGATTGGCTCCGCCCTGTTCACAAATAATTTTGGGGGCGGTTTCAAAGCTGAATTGCGACATGATGAATCCTTTTAAAAAAGCATTTTTGTAAAACTGCCGCCACCTCACTGTCCACATCCCCTTTTTTCGCAGTTGCAAACCCTGCGACTCCCGGGTAGTTGGCCAAGGTTTCAAGCTGATAGCGCCGCGCCTCAAGGTAAGAGCGTCGACGCGAGCACCGACAGGATCAGGTAGCGTCGAACAATGCTCTTTTCAATGACCATGGTTGTTCTGGGAATGTGCTGCAATGCAGCGAGTTTGCACTTTAACGCAAACGCCTTGTTCATCGTTGTGCCGGACCAAGACCAGCCGATGGCGTCAGTGTCATACTTGCTGCCACGATTTGATTTTTCTCATATTTCTTCTGCTCATTGATCCATGGCTGATTTTTCACCGTTGAAGACCATCCGCAAGCTGGCGCCTGGCCTGTCTGCACCAGCGCAGCCCGCCATGCTGGGGCGGTTTGAGCTGCGCCGCATCCTGGGTCAGGGAGCGCAGTCGACGGTCTGGCTGGCGTTTGATCCGCGCCTGGAGCGTGACGTAGCGATCAAGCTCATGAAAATTGGCCCCGACTCGGATGCGTCGGCCCTTGCCCAGTGGCTGCAGGAGGCGCGCAGTGTCAGCCGCCTGACGCACCCCAACATCGTGCCGGTCTTTGAGGCTGATGTACAGGATCAGCAGCCTTATCTGGTGTTTGAGTATGTGCCGGGGCAAACGCTGGCCGACCGGCTGGCCAAACAGGGTGCCATGTTGCCGATTGAGGCTGTGGCCTTGATGCTGGGCGTGCTGGATGCGCTGGTGGTGGCCCATGCTGCCGGGGTGGTGCATCGCGACTTGAAGCCGTCCAATATTGTGATCGACCCAACCGGGCGCGCGCGGGTGATGGATTTTGGCATTGCCGCACGCATGCAGGAGGAGGGTGGCAACAGCGCCGCGGTGCCGACGGGCGGCACGCCGGGCTATATGTCGCCCGAGGCGGCCCAGAACCTTCCGCCCACGCCACTGATGGATATTTTTTCGGCTGGCATGGTGCTGGCCGAAATGCTCTCAGGCCAGCCGCTCAATGCTGAACGCGATCCCTATCGTGCGATTTACCGGGTGCTGCACGAGCAGTTCACGCTGTCGCCCGACTTGAGCGGCGACGTTGACGACCAGTTGCGTGCGGTGGTCATGCGGGCGCTGGCGCGTGATCCTTTGCAACGTTATTCCAGCGCGCAGATGTTTCGCGACGAGTTGGCCAACTGGTCGGGCGTGGCAGCCGCCAAAGCCGGGCAAAACGCCGGGGCAGGCGCTGCCAGCAACAACAGCACGCTGGCGTTTTTGTTGCGGCGCATGCGCCATAAGAGCGATTTTCCGGCGCTGTCGGATGCGGTGCTGCGCATCCAGAACATGGCAAATTCAGAAAAAGAGAGCATCAACAGTGTCACCAATGAAATCCTGAAGGACGTGGCCCTGACCAATAAATTGCTGCGTCTGGTCAACAGCGCGCATTACGCCCGCGGCAGCAGCATCGGCACGGTGTCACGGGCGGTCAGTCTGGTGGGTTTTAACGGCATTCGCAACATGGCGCTTAGCCTGGTGCTGTTGGAACACATGCAGGACAAGGCTCATGCCCATGTGCTGAGAGAAGAATTTTTGCGTTCCCTGATGGCGGGCTCGATCGCCAGTGAGCTTTGCCCGGGGATGCAGGGTACAGAGGAAGCCTTTCTTGGCGCCATGTTTCATAACCTGGGGCGCTTGCTGGCCGCGTTCTATTTTCCGGAAGAAGCGCGCACCATACGCGGCCTTACCGAAACCAGCCACCAGCCGGTGAGCGAGACGACCGCGTCCGTTAGCGTGCTGGGTTTGAGTTTTGAGGCGCTGGGTGTCGGGGTGGCCAAAGCCTGGGGTTTGCCCGAGGACCTGCAGCGCTGCATGCACAAGCCCAGCGGCGAGCCACCCACGCGCACGCTGGTGGACGGGGTGGAACGTCAGCGCTGGCTGGCCCTGGCCGCCAATGACATGGCAGACGTGATGCTGCACGCCGATCCTCAGGCGGTCGACGGGCAACTGGCGCAGCTCGGCAAGCGCTATGCCAGGGCCCTGGGTGTGAGCAGCAGCGAGGTGCAGGTTGCAACAACCGTGGCACGCAAAAAGTTGATCGAGATGGCCAGCGTCATGGACATCAAGGTGCCGCCCGGCTCGGCTGCCGCCAAACTGCTGAAAGCACCCGCGGAGCCTGATGGCCCGTACCCGAATTCAGGCGACGAAGCGTCTGACTCGCTGTATCCGATGGCGTTGCAAGCCACCCAGGCGGTCCTTGCGCAAGCGAATGAAGTTGAGGCGCGCGATACACAACAGGTGGCGCAAATCCTGGCGGCGGGTATTCAAGACATCACCAACACGCTGGTGGAGGACTTCCAACTGAGTGATGTCTTGCGCATGATCCTGGAAACCATGTTCCGGGCCATGGGCTTTCAGCGCATCATCTTCTGCATGCGTGATCCAAAAACCGAGACGCTGTCCGGTCGCTTTGGTTTGGGACAGGGTGTCGAGCACCTGGTTAAACAATTTAACGTGTCGCTCAAAACGACGCCGCCCGATCTGTTTGCGGTGGTGTGCAGCAAGGGCATTGACACCATGATCCGGGACGCCAGCGAGGCGACCATCACCTCTCGTCTGCCCGCCTGGTATCGTGAACAGTTCAATGCGCCGACCTTCTTGCTGTTGCCGGTGAACATCAAGGGCCGACCCTTTGGCTTGATTTACGCCGACAAAGCAGACAAGGGCGGGCTGGTGCTCGATGAGAAAGAGCTGGCCTTGCTCAGAACACTGCGCAATCAGGCCATCATGGCGTTCCGCCAGTCGGCCTGAAATCCAAGCGTTTTTGACCGCTAACGTTCTGCGCTCACACGCCAGACCACATTGCCCACATCATCGGCCACCAGCAATGCGCCCTGCTTGTCAAGCGCCACACCCACGGGGCGGCCGAGGGCAGTGCCTTGCTCGCTAAGGAAGCCCGTTAGTACGTCAATCGGTGCACCGAAGGGCTGGCCGCTTTCAAAGGGCACAAATATCACCTTGTAGCCGCTGTGGGGCCGACGGTTCCATGAGCCGTGCTGGCCGATGAACATGCCGTTGGCAAAGGCTGGCGGCAGCGAGGTGCCGACCGAGGACGCCAATCCCAAGGGGGCGGTGTGCGGCCCCAAGGCGTAGTCGGGTTTTATGGCCCTGGCGACCAGATCAGGCCGCTGTGGTGTCACGCGCTCATCGAGGTGTTGGCCGAAGTAGCTGTAAGGCCAACCGTAGAAGGCGCCATCGCGCACCGAGGTCATGTAGTCGGGAACCAGGTCGCTGCCAAGCTCGTCGCGCTCGTTCACCACCGTCCATAACGCGCCGCTGTGAGACTCCCATGCCAGTCCATTCGGGTTACGCAGGCCGGATGCAAAGATCCGGTGCGCACCACTCTTGATGTCCACCTCCCAGATGGCGGCGCGCTCCGTCTCTACCGCCATGCCTCGTTCAGCCACGTTGCTGTTCGAGCCGACGGTGACGTAGAGCTTGTTGCCGTCAGGGCTGGCGATGAGGTTCTTGGTCCAGTGGTGGTTGATCGGACCCGCAGGCAAGTCGATCAGCTTGTCGCCAGGCACGCTGATGCGTGTGTCGCCGGCTGTGTATGCAAAGCGCAGCACCGCGTCGGATGTGGCCACGTAAAGCGCGTTGCCCACCAAGGCCATGCCAAAAGGCGAGTTCAGCCCCTCCAGCAGCGTCGAGCGCTGGTCCGCCACCCCGTTGCCATTGGTATCGCGCAGCAAGGTGATGCGGTTGGCGCTGGGCACACCCGCCCCGGCCCGCTTCATCACCAAGCCCGTTAGCCAAGCCTTGATGCCCTTGGCGTCTTCGGGCTTGGGCGGCGCATTGGTCTCAGCCACCAGCACATCCCCGTTAGGCAGTACAAACAGCCAGCGCGGGTGATCCAGGCCGCTGGCGAACGCGACCACGCGCGTGCCCGGTGCTGCCTGCGGCGTCGCACCAAGCGGCCAGCCCTTGGCGGGCGCAATGTTCACCGTCGGGATCAGCGTGTGCCGTGGCGGTGGCAACGTAGGCTCTGGCCCGATGCCGGCCGATAGTGGTAGCGTGGCCACCTCACCGCAGGCGGCGAGTGCCAATACCACCGCGCCAATCAGCGCGGAGCTTGAGCGCGTTCGCATCAACCAGCCCGTCAGGCAAGAGGAGCTGTCACAGACGCCCCATCAACAGCAGCACGATGATGATAACCACCACCAGACCCAACGCACCACTGGGTCCGTAGCCCCAACTCCTGCTGTGCGGCCAGGTTGGCATAACCCCAATCAGCATCAGGATCAGAATAATTAAAAGTATGGTTCCGAGGCTCATGGCTTTCTCCTTGGCGTGTTGTAAAAGTGATCATGAACCGCTGCACCCGCAAACGATGTCGGACGAACAACTGAGCTGATGTAGGAAAAGGCATATTCTGGCGTCGGTAGTTACCAATCAATTTGAGAAATAGCTGGCCTTGCTCAGAACACTGCGCAATCAGGCCATCACGGCGGTCCGCCAGTCCGCCTGAATCATTTGGGTGGTAACGCGTATCCCATTCCGCAAGATAATCTGTTGTCAGATGGTGAATATATTGGAGCAAAGTCAAAGAAGTAAGGGGCGCCCATGTCGAATTTTTTTAGGAATTCAAAAATTGCAATGAGCAGACCAACGCCAGCAGAAGCACTCAACAAGACTTCATCGACAGCCAAGGAGAGGCGACTAATACCGCGGCCTCTCCCACTTCCTGAAGTGGTTGAAGGCAACGAGGAGTCTGATTGGTCCTTGTGGCAGGAATCCGTTGCGTTTCATGACAGTCAGATGCAAGCCGCATGGCCTGCTACGGTGCCCGACCAACTACATGAAGCCACGCCCAGCATAGAGTCAACAGCCATTGACCCTTTTGCCTCGGTTCACAAAAATTCCGCATAGCTATTGGCCCCAATGGGCCTCAATTAGCCATTTTGTGTTTACAAACTTCGGGCGCTGAAGGTGTCACAGGTCTGGATGCTGCCGTTCTTGAGCCCCGCATCAAACCAGCGCTGGCGCTGGGCGCTGGTGCCGTGGGTAAAGCTCTCGGGCACCACGGCGCCACCGCCGGAACGCTGCAAGGCGTCGTCGCCAATTTTGGCCGCTGCGTTCATGGCTTCTTCCACGTCACCCCGCTCCAGAATCTGGCGCGCGCTCTGGGCGTGGTTGGCCCACACGCCAGCAAAGCAGTCGGCCTGCAACTCAAGCTTCACGCTCAAGGTGTTGTAGTTGGCCGCGCTAACGCGTCCACGCATCTGGTCCATCTTGGCACTGATGCCGAGCAGGTTTTGCACATGGTGGCCCACCTCGTGGGCAATCACATAGGCTTGGGCAAAATCACCGGGCGCACCAAGCCTGTTTTTCAGGGTTTCGTAAAAACCGAGGTCGATGTACACCCTCTGATCGCCAGGGCAGTAGAAAGGCCCCATCGCCGCTTGTCCCTGACCGCAGGCGGTTTGCGTCGCACCGCGAAACAGCACCAGTCGGGGTTCCTGATAGGTGCCGCCGCTCTTGGCGAACACGTCTTTCCAGACGTCCTCGGTATCGGCCAGCACCGTGGACACAAAGGCGGCCATGCGGTCATCGGCCGGTGGCTTTTGTGCGGGCGCCTGTTGCTGTACCTGGGCCGACGGTGAGCCGCCACCCCCGCTCAAAAGGCTCAGGATGGTGAGCGGGTTGATGCCAAAAATCCAGCCGGCCAGCAGCGCCACCACGACGGTGCCAATGCCGATGCTGCGCCCGCCCAGCAGGCCGCCCCCAAAACCACTGCCGCCCTCATTGCGCCGGTCTTCGACGTTGTCAGACTCTCGATTGCCTTCCCATTTCATGATGACTCCGATCACAATTCAGTTTATGTGCCGACGCTGTTACTGGTCTCTAGCCTTGTGGTTTGACCACAGGTCCGACAACACCCTCCATGTTTGAGATGAGCGCTTTACGGTACTCCGAAACATAAAACTCCACAGCCTTCTCGCGATCTTGTTCCGTACCATTGCGGGACACGAAATTGAAGGCGTTATAACGACCAGCGGCGAACAAAATTGCGGCGCTTACCTCTCCGTCGTTTCCGCCCTCGGCCAATCGGTTGGCAAGATGAATGAACTCGTCAACGAGCTTGAGGAATTCTGGAGGGTAGGCCATGGTGATCTTTCTTCGTCAGAGCCACATGCCGCTGTGGGGCATCTGAATATCGTGCGCCGGACTGTCACTGTGTACGAAAGCTCCAATAAAGAAACTGAGCACGGAAATGAAAATACTGGCAAAAAAAGCGGTCCAGAAGCCTGAGACCTTGAAGCCCGTGACCAGAGACGAAACCAGCAGAATCATCAAGGCGTTGATCACCAACAGGAACAGGCCGAATGTCAAAAACGTCAACGGCAACGTCAGGACAATGAGCAGCGGTTTGACAATGGCGTTCGCAAAGCCCAGCAGAAGTGCCGATACGATCAACGCAGAGGTACTGCTGAACCGAATTCCCTGGAACAGGAGACTGGTGACCCAGAGCGAGATCGCGGTGATGCCCCAATGCAGAAGAAAAGGTAAAAGACTGTCCAGCATGAAAGTTGTTCTTGGTGTTGGTTGGTTGGCAGGCGCTTCATCATACTGCCCATCCAACCAGTTGTACTTCCCTCACTGAGGCGTCGAGGCCGCCCAAACCCGCTCAAAACGTCTGATCTACACTGAGCCGCTCCGTTCGGCTCTTCGAGCGGCGACCCGATAAATTCCGGACTTAGTGAATTCTTCAAGATGAGTACCTATGAACCCCACCATTCGCCGCCAGACTTTGGCCGATGTGCTGCGTCGCACGGCGCTGCGCGTTCCTGGAAAAACTGCCATCATTTGTGGCGAGACACAATGGACCTTTGCCGAATTTGACGCCTTGGTTTCCAGGCTGGCTGTGGGCCTGTCGCAGATAGGGGTGGTTCAGGGTGAGCGAGTCGCCGTATTGGCGCGCAATTCACACGGATTTGCGGCGCTTCGGTTTGCGTTGGCGCGCTTGGGTGCCGTCCTTGTGCCAATCAATTTCATGCTCAAGGCTGAAGAGGTGGCTTTTATCCTGCGTCATGCCGGTGCCCGCACACTGGCGACAGACAGCGGCTTGGCCGAGCTGGCGCGCGCTGCCGCAGCGCTTCAGACCGAAGTGCGCGAATTCATCTGGCTGCCCTCGGAGGATCCCAGCGAGGCCGCTGCGGGTATGCATAGCTTTGACACCCTGGCCTCCTGTCAAGAATCATTGCCGGTGGTTACGCTGGCCAGTACGGACTTGCTGCAGATTGTCTACACCAGCGGCACGGAATCAAATCCTAAAGGGGTGATGCTGACGCACGACGCCGTGCTCTGGCAGTACGTCAGCTGTGTCGTCAATGCGGAGATCGCTGCGCAAGACTTGACCTTGCACGCATTGCCGCTTTATCACTGCGCGCAACTGGATGTGTTTTTTGGTCCGGCCATTTTCATGGGCAGCACCAGTGTCATCACATCCAAGCCGGTTCCCGACAACCTGTTGGCTTTGATCGAAAAATTCAAAGTCACCAGTTTTTTTGCACCCCCCACGGTCTGGATTGCCCTGCTGCGCTCACCAGCGTTTGACGTCAACAGAATTGCCAGCCTTGTCAAAGGCTACTACGGCGCTTCCATCATGCCGGTCGAGGTGCTGCGAGAGCTTGCAGCGCGACTGCCCAAGGTGCGGCTGTGGAATCTCTACGGCCAGACCGAGATCGCGCCGCTGGCCACCATGCTCGGCCCGGACGATCAACTGCGCAAGCCGGGCTCCTGCGGTCACGCCGTGCTGAACGTCGAAACGCGCGTGGTGGACGATCAACTGCATGACGTGCGGCCCGGTGAGGTGGGCGAGATCGTGCACCGCTCGCCGCACCTGATGCTGGGCTACTTTCGTGATGATGAGCGGACCCGCGCGGCATTCGAGGGCGACTGGTTTCACAGCGGGGACCTGGCCACCATTGATGATGAGGGGTTCATCACCGTGGTGGATCGCAAGAAAGACATGATCAAGTCTGGCGGGGAGAATGTTGCGAGCCGGGAGGTCGAAGAAATGATTTACCAGTTGCCCCAGGTCAGTGAGGTGGCTGTGATCGGGTTGGCAGATCCGCGCTGGGTGGAGGCCGTCACTGCCGTGATCGTTCTCAAGACCGGCCAGTCGCTCAGCGAGGCCGAAGTGATGGCGCATTGCAGCACGCACATGGCCAGCTTCAAGAGCCCCAAGCGCGTGGTGTTCACCGACTCTCTACCCAAAAATCCAAGTGGAAAGCTCCTCAAGCGTGAATTGCGTAAAAGTTTCAACAACGTCACTTGACCATGTGGGTGGCATTGATGCCGGGAACGACTGCAGAGTGAAATGAAAAATCTGGGTGCAGCAGAATTGCGCGGGTGCCAGCGATGAACCAGCCTGTCAGTGGTGAATCCGCAGCAGAAACCAGCTCGCAGGACAGCCGGCATCGGATCCACCCCGACGTGCTCAAGCTCGGCCTGGTGAGTTTTTTCACCGACCTCAGCTCAGAGATGATTTTTTCGGTGTTTGCCATCTTCTTCACCACGGTGGCCGGTGCATCCAGCGCTCTGCTGGGGCTGATCGAAGGACTGGCAGACTTTTCCGCATCTTCGCTTAACTACCTGGCTGGCTGGCTGTCGGACCGCAGCGGGCGGCGCAAGTGGCTTGCCACGGCGGGCTACGGCTTTTCCACGCTGGCCAAGCTTATTTTGCTGGTCTCGTCGTCCGTTGTGGCCCTGAGCATCTTTCGCGTCGTCGAGCGGCTGGGCAAAGGTTTTCGCGGGCCGCCGCGCGATGCCTGGCTGTCGTCAATTGCCGTGAAGGAATCGCGGGGCTATGCATTCGGGGTGCACAAGGCGCTCGATAAGTCCGGCGCCGTACTCGGGCCGCTGGTGGCCTATGGATTGTTGTCGTGGCTGGGGGAGTCGGCCAGCACCTACAGCACCCTGTTTTTGGTGGCCTTTGTGCCTGCGGTGATCAGCGTGGTGGTGCTCACGCGCATCCCGGATCAGCCCGGCATTCCCCATGAACGGGAGAGCATTGGCCAGAACTGGCGGCAACTCAGCCCTGGCTTCAAGCGCTTTCTGATTCCAGCAGGGGTGTTTGCGCTGGCGTATTTCAGCCTCGGGTTCATCCTGCTCAAAGCCCATGCGGTGGGCTTTGGCGTGACAGACATCGTGCTGCTCTACGCCTTGTTCAACACGACCTGCGTGCTGGCTGCGCCCTTGGTGGGTAAGCTCGGAGACAAGGTGGGGCGTAGCCGAATCGTCGTGCTGGGCTATGCAGTCTATGCGGCCATCAACCTGTGGCTGGTGGTGGCCAGCAGCCGCTGGGAGATAGTAGCCGTGCTCGCCATTTACGGACTGTTTTACGCGATTGATGAGTCGCAGAGCAAGGCCTTCATCGCTGACCTTGAACCCGAGCGCCGTGCCACTGCTGTGGGCGTCTACAACTTCGTCACAGGATTGCTGTACCTGCCTGCTTCGCTGGTGGCTGGGGCCTTATGGGCCTTCGCGCCGGGTCTGGCGTTCGCGACGGCTGCTGCGCTGTCATTGGCGGCCATGGTGGTTTTTGCGGTCCTGCGCCCCACTGCCGGCAGTCCCGGATGACGCCCGCCCCCCCCCGATTGCAGTTGAGTCCTGCTCGCTTTGTGGCTGTGGGCAGGCACCCGAGCCACGTTTTCACCTACGAGGGAAATCCAATCGTCCAGGTGAATACCAAAGCTTGGCGCAATGCGTTGCAACGTGCCGGGATTCAATATTTCCGGTGGCATGACCTGCGGCACACGTTTGCCACATGGCATCGGGAGGCCGGAACTCCCACGCATGAACTACAGAGGCTGGGCGGCAGGAAAACTCAATCCATGGTGGAAAGGTATGCACACGTTGCACCAGAGGGCTTGCAACTGGCGGCGAGTCGGTTAGACGCCTATCTTGGTACTCAATGCTAGTTGTTTTCGTGATGAGAACCAGAGCATTTTTTTTGTCCATGCGAGGGTGGCCGTCTGGGACGTATGGCGCCGACAATCGTGCGATTTTCGGTGGCCGATCTGTAGCGCACTGCGAGCGGTATACATTACGTGGGCCGCTTGGTTCGGTTGCTCGCAATTGTTCTTGGGATGGCAATTTAACAAGAAGGAGAATTCATGGCGACAGCAGCAGTGTTTGAAAAAGCCCGAGACGCTTTAGACCGGGTACAGCAATTTGACGTGAAGTCACTCAGCCGTGAAGCTGACTTAGGCAAGCAAATGGGTTTTTCAGAGGCTGTCGCACCTGCGGAATCTCTGGTAAACCTATACAAACGCCTTCCCTTATAGGCGGCGTAGCTGACAACACACGAGCACAGCGACTTTTGGCTATGGCTGAAAGCTTCAAAACACCTCTGTTCATTCGGAAGCAGGCAATGCGGGTTTTTGGCCGTATCGTCGAGCCGTCCGAGGAGACCGTCAGAACTTTCGTGAGACTCCTTTCAAGAAACGACATACGCACGAATGATGCTGTATATGCTGCAGCGGCCACATTTTCGGGCCAGTGTCGTCGAGGGGTCGACTATATGAGGCGGGTATATCCCGCTCTGGATGGCTTTCGAGATCAACTGTGCGCGGTCTGGCGACGTGAACTTGGAAATTCGATTGAAAGTATTGATCAGGCAGGTCTTCGCGACATAAGGGCTGCGTTGATTGAAGTGGAGAATCTCGCTATTTCCTTTGAAGAGTTTTCAACACGGAAAACTGTCGATGCGTCGTAAACGCCGATGTGCTTGGCTGCCGTGTCCTTCACTTCTGCTAACTACATATTCTCGAAATTGAACAGTTGTCCGCCTGAGGTGCCATCGGGGACTTGAATGTCTGCTACTAGCCACCGACTTCAACTAGGCGATTGACCGCGTCGGACACAAAGCGGCCAACTGCTGCAGGGTCGAGCAGCCAGCCGACCAGATGCTGATATTGGCGAGCGATCGGTTCGGAGCAACGAAATCGATACCATAGCCTCAAGGATCTGATCCACCGGAAAACGGTCTTTCAGCTATGCCGCCCCGATCCGCCGCAGGCATTTCGTCCGCTCAAGACGCTACGTTAAAGAGACAGCAGCCGCTCAAAGAACGAGCGATAGCGACGCAGGGCAACACGTAAATTCTCCGTGGACGCCTTGTCTTTTTGGTCCAACTGAGCGTCAAGCTCGGCGCGTTCCCTGGAAAATGTTTCCGCTAAGCTCTTCATGACCTGGGCAACGAGCTCGTCCCCTTGCCGGACAGCCTGCCTCGGGTCATCGACAAAACTTCTTTGAACGACATCCCAGCGCGAGTGAAAATCTTTGGCCACATCCGGTAAAAAGAGCGGGACGAGTTGCTCGTCTTCACTCCTCACAGCGGAGTTTTTATTTTCGATCAGTAGTTCTTTGATATCTTGATTAACCTCTCGTTGTGCAGTCGGCATCTCCGCTGCGGCAGCCAAATCTGCCGTAGTGAGACTTTTTTCCTCTGGCTCTCCGTTCATGATCGCACCTCCATTTGCTTTGCTGGCACACCTTCTTGCTTAGCCGCCCTTACCTCGAGCAGTTCATCGAATAAGACGCGGTAATGCACCACCGCTTTGCGTAACTCCTCGGTGTCTGCCTCGCCGCGCTCATCGCGCACAGCGATGGCCTGCGCCGCCCGGTAATGCTCCACAACGGCAGGGTGATCGACTGAGATGTCGGCCGCACGGTGCTCAAAATTCTCCATGGGGTAACCACGCTTTAGCATCAACTCACGAACCAACTGGTCCGCCTGGATGACGACACCCTTCGGGTTATCGACGAAGCGGCCCTGTAAAACTTCCCAGGCCTGACTGAACCTGGCGGCTTCAGGCGGCGCCAATGGTGCGATATCGAGACGCCCAACGCGGTTTTCGCGCGCCTTGAGTTCCGATTCGGCCTTTTCTCGGCTTCCGAGTTCATCGACGGTTCGGCCGTATTCCGGACCGAAGCGTTGTTGGAGTCTATGAGATTGCTTTTTTTGGTAGACGAACCATGCCGCAAGTGCAATCACTGCAAGCACCATAACGCCGGCCAGAATGATCCATGTTTGTGTGTCTATCGTACCCATGTGTATCTCCTATTTTGGTTAATCCGTTAGTGAAATGTTAGGACGCAGCGTGGAGGGTATCGGAGGCGGGAACGACGGTCCTTGTTAATCACTCTTGTGCAATCCTGCAAAGTACAAGCGGTATGCCGTGCAATGCGCCACGAAACCTTATTAACAATATAGACAATTTATAGACGACTCCGCGTTCGCCGTCTGTGCGGCAGCACACGCTACGTTGGTCCGGCGAGCTGACAAGAACATAGCGATCCCGACCGCGCTAGCCTGTTTACGGCAGTCGGTCGTAGTACATCCCAGTCCGGCTCGGGTGCTGGCAGCGGCGCCTATAGTGACTGGCGGCCAGATGTGATCACGTTTAGATCGAACTAAAACAACTTCCGATTTTGGAAGAGCCATTTCGTGATTGACGGGCTGTTCATCAATCCTGCGTAAAAGGCGGTTTTCCAGCTATTGAGACCGCCGACGCGTTTCGAATCCATATGCAGGTTCTTAACGCGTCTCTTAAGCTCTGAAATCGACTTGGCACGCTTGGCTTCGCCCTGCATTTCGGACACCCGAGTGTCCGCTGTTGCGGACTGAATCCGATTTGACCAATTTCCGCTTTGGGTTGGGACCTGCCCGTCACGGTGAGAACCTGGATGGCTCCTTTGGGTCTAAGTTGCCGGTCACCCGGAGCTACTCGACGGTCCTGAGAATCAGCTTTTCCGATTTGAACGCCGTTAAGTGGCGGCTGTGTGAACAAATTGGACCGCACTTCCTGACCTCACAAATATCCATGCGAGAGACCTGATTTGCGTGCCATTTAAAGATCGGCATTTTGCTGTTAGTGCTAGCCTGGTGCTAGCCCAAAAAAAATCCGCTACTTTTTAGATAGCGGACTTTCTTTGATTCTATTGGTGCCGGAGAGATGAATCGAACACCCGACCTTCTCATTACGAATGAGCTGCTCTACCGACTGAGCTACACCGGCTTAAGTTTCCAATTATAGCGGGCTACTTACGCCTCGCCGTGGTAGCGGGCAATGCGTTCCACTTCATTTTTGGAGCCCAAAAACACA
>Ga0209123_1000388_pt1 | contig 60022 bp, 42 predicted proteins | sample BarGraIncu00431A_FD_184500 | JGI IMG/M metagenome (GOLD analysis project Ga0209123, IMG submission 184500) | Arctic peat soil microbial communities from Barrow, Alaska, USA - Barrow Graham LP Incubations 004-31A (SPAdes) (version 2) | ecosystem: Environmental > Terrestrial > Soil > Wetlands >... | reverse complement strand
AAACAGGAGCCATTGTGGTTTTACTTGCATTCATTTCGGTTACAGCTATGCCACCTTCCGGATTGTTTGTCAGTGAATTCATGATTTTTCAATCCCTGTTTGAAACGCATCATCTACCTATGCTTCTTGTGGTTTTGTTGCTGTTGACCTTTGTGATTTGGGGATTTGGCTCGAATATTTTCAAGTTGTTGTTTACACCTCCAGCCACCATGGATGAAACTAATATACCACGCATCAGTCCCTGGGAATCCCTTTCACAGTATTTGTTGCTGGGACTTTCAGTTTACATGGCCTATAATCCACCCACTGCATTGGTAAATTTAATCAACGATGCGGTTGGACTTATACAATAAAAGGTATGGATATTTCAATACATAACAATGAAGCCATAGCCCTCAGCGCTATTCCAGAGCTTGCTTACAATGCATTCATGGATTACAATATTGATCTGATGTCAAATAAACCGGAACGACATTGTGTGCTCTATTTCGGATACAAAACGGGCGAAAACGTCAAGTTGTTTTGTTGTATAGCAGATGATGAGACTCATCAGATTCATATTTCTTCCTCGCTGGTTTTTTCAGCAACTGTTCTGCCTTCATTTACGGCCATCAATCACAATTTTGAAAATTTCGAACGCGAATTGCATGAAAATTTTGGTCTTTCTTATTCGGATCATCCTTGGTTGAAGCCCATGAGGTATGCCTTTGACCGTTTTGACAAAAGTCAAACCATTGAAAATTATCCTTTCCTCAAGTCAGAAAGCGAAGAGCTGCACGAAGTGGGTGTAGGGCCTATTCATGCTGGCATTATTGAACCTGGTCATTTCCGGTTCATCTGCAACGGCGAACAAATCATGCATTTGGAAATTCAGTTTGGCTATCAACACCGTGGCATCGAGCAACTTTTTCTTCAAAAGACAAAATTGCTGGAGCGTACCACTTTGGCTGAAAATATATCCGGAGATTCCACCGTTGGTCATTCCACCGCTTTTGTAAACCTCTGGGAAAGCTTATGTAGCTATGTGTCGGATTATTCACTGAATTATGCACGGACGCTGGCTCAGGAACTGGAACGCATTGCCATTCATACCGGTGATTTATCCGGTATAAGCACCGATATCGGTTACCAATTGGGAAATTCGGTCTATGGAAGACTTCGTACACCAATCATCAATTTCATGCAGGAATGGGGTGGAAATCGTCTGGCAAAAGGCTTGATTCGTGCCGGAAAAATGAATTATCCATTTACTGAAACCTTGGCTATTCGATTGGAGGAAATAATTAAAGCTTTTGAACCCGACTTTGAGGAAATAACGGATAAACTATTTAATTTACCCAGTACCTTGTCTCGCATGGAAAAGACCGGCGTCTTGAATTATGATCAGGTACTGGAAATGGGTACAGTAGGTACGACGGCCAGAATGAGCGGTCTGAAAAGAGATATCCGAACATCCCATCCCTACAACCTCTATGGTTCTTCCATTGTTCACGAACCAATTATGAAACATCATGGTGATGTGTATTCCAGAGCCCAACTAAGAAGAGAAGAAATCAGGCAGTCGATTGGTTATGTAAATGAGCTGCTACAGAATGTACCATTATTTGATAAACCTAAAAACATAGTGATGACACCAGGAAGTGGTATGTTTGTTTTATCCCTGGTGGAAGGTTGGCGCGGGGAAATCTGCCATGCAGCCATCACCGATCATTTCGGCAATCTGCTTGTCTATAAAATAAAGGATCCGTCCCACCACAACTGGATGGCTTTGGCTCAAGCTGTACAAAACAACGAAATATCAGATTTTCCCATCTGCAATAAAAGCTTTAATTTGTCCTATAGTGGGCACGATTTATAAACAGGACGATCTATGAGCAGCAATTTTAAAATCATGTGGCATCAGGGAAAACAATTTATTCCCGATGTAACGACAGTGGAAGTTCCCGGCATTTTCAGGGGCAGACCCATTATCTTGATGGCGAAAGTAAACGAACAGCAGCTCATGGAACTTTGCCCCACTATGGCCATTTCAAACCATCCTGTATGCATTGATCTGGGCAAATGTACCTTCTGTGGGGAATGTGCCGTACAATTTCCTGAAAAGATATCGTTCACTAAAGAGTATCAGCTTTCTTCCAACGAAAGAGAAGGTCTGATTGTCAAAGAAGGGGAGAACCATCCCATAACCCTCAATCCAGATTTGATTCGTGAAGAAATTCACAGACTTTTTGGCCGTTCTCTAAAACTTCGGCAAGTTTCCGCCGGAGGTGACGGAAGTTGTGAACTGGAATTGAATGCCACCAACAATGTAAATTTTGATATGAGCCGTTTCGGAATTGATTTTGTCGCTTCTCCACGTCACGCTGATGGACTTGTTATTACTGGTCCAATTACCGTGAATATGGCCGAATCGCTGGAACGATGCTACAATGCCATTCCCCATCCCAAAATCATCATTCTGGCAGGAGTTGATGCCATCAGTGGTGGTATTTTTGCTGACAGTCCGGCATTAAACCGCGAGTTTCTGGAAAAGCATCGGGTGGATCTGTATGTACCGGGTAATCCGGTTCATCCGTTGACTTTCATCAATGGAGTGTTGAGTTTGTTGAAAAAAGGTGGGCGTTAATTGGGGTCTACTGAATAATTCCGCCAAACTATAATGCGCATTTCCTTATAATAACGGGCTACACGCAGCAAATTTCATTCATTTAAATCAAAAATGTGTTACACAATTTTGAAAATAAATTACATAGCAGTTATCAGTTTAAAATTAGGTTTAAGATCAAGAAATAGCTAAAGAAAAAAGCCCACTGCAACGATGCAATGGACTTCAGTCTTTTGAATATTTTAAAGATAGTAATGGTAAACTGATGACTGTTTACTGATTACTAATCAGTTTTCCTGATTGAATGGTTTTGTTATTGTTCATTACTTTGTAGAAATACATTCCCGAATGAAGATCACCTGTTTTTAAAGTTGTCATCTGGCTTGTGATTACGGTATTCATCACTTCTTTTCCCAAAACATTGTAAATAATCAACTTGCAATTATTGATTTTCGATGTTTCGTTAAGTGCAATGTTGGCATACGAACTGAAAGGGTTTGGGGAAATAGTCACCGCATTATTAGGCTTTTCGGCAACTGTGGCAATACCGGTTATAATACTGGCAACGGTAACTACATTATTATGTAACAAAATTGATCCTGCAGTTGTAAGACCTCTACCCAAAAGAGAAGAGTATGCCATTAACTCAATTTGTCCGTTAGAAACGATAGTACCTTTAAAGACAGAATATGTTCCTAAACTGAATGCTCCATTTATTTGCCAATATACATTATTCAGGTTAGCGTTATTAATCAGATTAATGTGCGAGGTTGCAGCTGCACCCATGGTCAAAGCCCCATTTATTTTAATAATAAATAAAGCATCCGGATTGCCCAGTCCATCTAAAGTTAAATCTCCATCTAACGCAGCATAGCCAACCGTGTGGTAAACGCCTGGTACAAGAGTCTGAGTTTGTAATGGTGTACCTAAAACATAATTGTCTGTAATTCCACTCATTAGGTCATAGGCAGCAAGTATATCTGCAGCAGCTGACCCTGAAATGGGAGAAGATGCATTATAACTATCCCCAACTAAAGTTCCCGGATCAGGAAATCCGGTAGGTGTTTGTGTAAAACTGCCAATATCGCCTGTTACGTATGATGCTCCATCATTTGTAACAAAACCTGATGCTGTAAATAATGCAAAACCGGAAGTTGTTCCTATGGTAGGTGCTGCTCCGAAACTAGCATTCGGTGCTAAAAACAGTGCTATCGCTGTTAATGTAATGAGTAATTTTGTTTTCATAAAATTTAATTTTTACGTTGAGAATTAATTTTCACAACGGTGTAAAGATAGATGTGAGCATGTACAGAAGTGTTACACAATTTTAGTAAGTAGTTACATGATTCACGCATCTTACAGTAAACAGTTATCAGTAAACATCAAAAATTTGATATTGGACATATGGCAAATGCAGAGGATTTTGCCTATGATTGCGACAAAGAAAGGAATACATTCCGTTTTTACAATATACTATTTATTCGTTAAACTCTTTATCAAATCAACTTCTTCCTGTTTGTAGGGCGTTCCATCCGTATGGAAGATTTCGTGAAACCAGAGTTTTGGTTCGGATCCATCAGTCAACGGTTCATCCCAGGCATATTTTGTATTTGATTTTCCGGAAACAAGACCCCAGTTGATGGCACCGATGTTTTCTTTTTTCAACATGGGCATGATGTTCTGGAAAAGGCTGTTGTTGCGGCGAGCCATGTATTCGGTGCAGACGAGAGGGCGGCCGAATCTTTTTAACGTGTCAATAGCTTCCTGATGTTTGGCCGGGTCTTCGTAATTGTGGTAGGTAATGATGTCTGAATTGTCCAGCTGAAATTTATTCAAATCTGTAAGCGATTTGTTCCAAACACCGGAAGACATGGGTTGTGATGGACGTACTTCCCAGCCCCATTTGAATACTTTTTTCAAAAGTGGCATGGATTTGTTTCCATTGTCAGAGTTTCCCGGTTCGTTGTATAAATCCCAAAGAACAATGCGCTTGTCATTTTTGAAGGTGGTCAGAATATCTTTGACATAAACTTCCAGTTCCTTTACCAAAGCCGGATCTTGATAGATCAAATCGCCCGGATCGCGTACCCAACCTGAATTGTGAACGCCGGGTTTTGGATCCGGCTGTTTTCCTGCTTGGTAGGTTGCGTTCCAACAGTCGTCAAAAATGACAAAAATAGTTTTGATGCCGTGGCTGTTAGCGATTTCCAGATACTTGTCCATGCGGTTTTTGAATCCTTCTTTGTCTACTTCCCAAGCCAGGTGGTGCAGGTAAACGCGCATGCAGTTCATGCCGATTTTTTCGGCCCAACCCAGTTCGCGGTTGATGGTTGCGGTGTCAAAAGATTCAGCTTGCCAGGTTTCCAGTTGGTTGATGGCGGTGCTTGGATTAAAGTTGCTACCGCGCAGCCAGCCGTTTTCTTTTTGCCAGGCTTTGGCTTGTTGGATGGTCCATCTTTTTGAAATGGACGAAATACTTTTCAATTTCTTTTCCAGCTTAACCTCTCCTGCAGGGCGTTTAATGTCTATATCCGCTGCAATAGCGGTACCAAAGTTCGGGGTTCCGTCTGCATTCCATGTAAAGGACTGCATACGGACATCCCGATCCCAACCTGGAGTGGTGGTTTTTTTGGAATGGTAAACAATCCAATTTTCTTTTCCGTTAGGAGATTTAACAAAGGAGCAATGACCGATACCTAATACCTGTGCATTTCCCTCAAAGACCGGGCCTTTTTTGATCCAGTTGGATTTATCCAGCAAATTTCCGTCAGGGTTTTTCAACTGAAGCATTCCCTGTCGGTATTCTGGTGTCCAGGATTCGCGGCAGGAGTAAACGACAAAAACCTGATTTTTATGCTGAAGGACTTCCGGGCCTTCGTTTAGATTGAGCGTACCACCGGTTTCCCAGCTTTCTTCCGGATTGGATAACAAGACACGTTTCCCTTTCAAGGTATAAGGGTTTGCCATTTCCTGAATATAAAGCTGCTGAGGGGTCGCGTCGGTATTCATTTGTTTTTCCCAACCTGACCAAATGGCATACCATTTATTTTTATGTTTGAATACAGTCATATCTATGGCCCAGATATTGTTTTCCGGAATACTTGAGTTTTCTCCGGTATATAGTTGACCCATATCTTCGTATTCACTGAAAACGTCTTTTGTTTTGGAACGAAGTACACCTGTCCGTTGGTGAATATATGGTGGGCCTGAAACGCCTGCTGCATAATAAACATACCAACGTCCGTCCATGAAATGGATTTCCGGAGCCCAGATGCAATTGCTGTTCCAACCTGTAGCAGGTGAAGTCCAGATTTGTTTCATTACTCCCTTTTTAGTCAGTAAGGGTGACTGGGAAACAGCGATTCCTTTATTTTGTGAAGCGCAAGTGATATAGTTGCCACCATGTTGGGTCATCCAGGGGTCTGCACCATCCCAAACCGGGTTTGTAAATGTATTTTTAGAAAAGGTGAACGACATAAATAAAGTCGATATCACAAGGAAACTTAACAATTTTCTCATTATGGTGGTGTTTATTATTGTTTCACTACTATTTTACCTTCCAGATACATGATTTCACCCTTTAGTCTGGTGGTTCCGTCGTACAGGGAATGTGTGATTATCAACCAAACGGTTTCGTTGTCTTTCAGAAATAAGGAGTTGTAGTATGCGCCTTCTGCTGCCGGTAGAATGCCAAGAGGGGATACCGGGGTGGTAAAGTTTTTGCCATTGTTGTCCCCGACTGTTATACGTGGGTAACTGGTTTGCCAGACTGCGCGTCCGTTGACATGAGCGGATACCACAATTTCCCCCGTTGGCAATTGTATGGTATAGGGTGCGCCTCCGAATGCATTCATAGGTACATGCCAGCGATTGTTTGTATCGGCATTGTTCCAGGGAGTTGCATCCCATTCATCTTTGAGTGCGCGATGCACCAGTGATGGCGAACCCCATCCATTATCATTGACAATTTCTATGGAAAATAAGATGCCTTTATTTCCTTGCATAACGACAGCGGAAGGCATACCATCACGGCGTTCGGGTGAATAAGAGGCACGTTTGAGCGCAGTCCATGTCTGTCCGTTGTCTGTAGAACGGGAAAAAAGAATTTCCTGATAAAGATTAGCTGTTGAACCAAACCATTCAGCTTCACTGGAGACAAAGAGTTCAAGCTCATCGTTCGGTAATTGTATGACCTTCGGTTCCCAGGTGCGTCCACGACCTACAATGACAGGGTCACCCCATGTTTCTCCGTTATCTGTTGAAGTCATGACCATGACATGGCAGTTTTCATTTGTTTCGGGCCTTCCATTCGCTGTAAACGACAAAACAATCCAACCATTTCGTAGTTTTATCATTTCGGGATTTGTAAAACGCCAATAATTGGCTCCAAAGACTGAATTTTCCTTGTCCATCAGTTTAATGGGAGTAGTCCAGGTACGACCGTTATCAAAACTTTTTTGGATATAGATGTTCACCCAATAGTCGGTTCCAGTACCTCCATGATAGGCACAGATCAGGGTGTCGTTTCCAACACGGAGTATGCGTGGGTATTCAGTTTGCAATCCTTCGGGTGAAATGCGGTGAAGTGTTTTTGTCGCGTCCCATTTAATGGTATGCGTGACAGGCTTGGTGGTCTGATCAACGACAGCAGAGCTATAATCGGGCAATGTCCTGACCTGTTTGGTAATCGTTTGAACGTCGCCATCAATGTTGGCCTCAACCTGAGCAGTATATGTTGTATTGGGTGTAAGACCACTGATCAAGCTTGAAACGCATTTATAATCACCTTCATTGGTCCAGTTAACAACACTCAGATTATTTTCATCGGTTCCGAATTTAAATACCAGATTTGGATTTCCTAAAATAGTGGTGTATCCATTTATAAAGAATCGTGCTGAAATGGATGTTTTATTTATTTGCCAACTCTCACTGGTCCATTGAAGGCCTGGAATAGTTGTCGCTAACTTATTAGGACCAAAAATAAGAGAACCATCTGCTGTCTTGAAATAGGTGCGGATATAATAGGATGTACCCGGATTAAGACCGTTGCAGACTAAAGTAAAAGCATTACCTGCAGGAAGTGGTTCATTAATCTGTACACGTTTCATTTCTGTGTAATTGCGCGTGTTTAATGTTGAAAGATTGTAGCAAAAACCGTATTCAACAATATTGGCATCTTTGAAATCCACACCCGTCAGATCAAAATCAACAGATGTAGATGAAAGGCTGGATGCATTAACCGTAAAATTGACTGTCTTAATTGCTTTAACAACAAAAAACGGATCACACGCTGCCTGTGCATCGACTTTGGCGCGATAAAGCGCATCTCCGGAAATGGTAAAAACATAGGATGCTGTTGTAGCTCCCGACACATCTGTCCAGGTGGCACCATTGTCTGTGGACTTTTGCCACTGTATGGTTCCATAGTTGTCTGCTGTCCAGTTTATATCTAAATTGACTTTCATTCCGCTTTTGGCATATCCGGTCGTAACCTGACTTTTTGCACTTAAGCAAAAGAATAGGACAAAGCTCCATACAAAGATGAGTTTAAGAAAACGGGCTGCTGATTTTTGATTGAATACGCTCATCTTAATAGAATGGCTTTGGTTAATGTCTCTTTACCTAAAAGGATTGATATAAAATATTTTCCTTTTGGCTTGTTTTTTAGATCAAGTGAAATCCGGTTGTTTTCGTACCTGATTGTTTTCCCTGAATAAATAGCTACCGTTTTACCATCAGGGGTGAAAAGGGTGATTTTTTCCAATCCATCCACTGTTTTCAATTGTATATAAACAGTCCCTTGACTTGGATTTGGATAGACGATCATGGCAACTTCGCTTGTTTCACTCAAAGCTGTATTTTCTGAAACGTAATACATAATACTCGATTGACAACCTTTACCATCATTTATCAGTAGGGTATAGTTCCCAATCTTATCAACAGTCAGGGTAGATTCAGTACCAAGTATCACCTCACCCAATGTCCATTGGTAGGAGTACGCACCAGATCCACCGGATACAGATGCATCAAGGCCTAACTTAACACTGCCTCCAACCGGGTATGTTGTGTATATGCTTGAGGGTGACACTGTAAAAGCTGCCGGTTGAATAAATGGTATTTTCAGAACTGTCTGGGATTTTGCACCCAAATAAAAAAATATAAAAAATAAGACAAGATATAGTTTCTGGATTCTCATAATGACCTACTATTGTTTGTTGAAAAGAGGGTGTCTTAAAAGACCGGCATTATATGTCTACCAAATTCTTTTAAGACAACCCTTTTAAAGTATAATTCCGGAAGCGTAAAGTTAATCAAATTGGATTAACTGTTCAATTTTACTTCCTAAGGAATATCCGTATCAAAAATAACTATCGAACAACGACTTTGCTTACTGTTGTTTGATTTGCAGCAATAACCTTAACTAAATAAGCTCCTTGTGCCAATTCGCAACTAAATGCCGTTTTTCCTTTTACTGAAGCTACTGTAACACCATTTAAGGAAATAATCTGAATACTAACAGGGTTTTGGCTCTTAACAGTCACCTTTCTATTTCCAGAAAGCACCTTGATAGAGTTCGCATCCGGATATTTTACAGCTGAACCACCAATAGTAAAGGATCCGTTGGCAAAAACAGAACCGTCAAAAGATGCATCAATTGCTTGAACGCCCCATGTGTAAGCACCACTGGGTATGTTTGATAAACTGATGGATTTGTTTAACATGGCATTACCAAGATCCATTACTTTACGAACACCGTCGTTTGCGCCACCAATGAATGATCTGCAACCGTTGAAGATTTTACCACTGTTGTCCTTGATGTAATATTCATAAGACAAGCCATTTGCAGGAGTTTTGGTATCTGTAGCTGCAGCCCAGCTCAAAACAACCTTGTCATCTGTAACAGCAGCTGACAAACCGGTAGGAGCTGTCGGACGAACGTTTGCAGTAGCAACACTGTTTAACAATACTGCTGCAGTTCTTCCTTGATTGTCACCCGTAAAATAAGTAGCATCCCAACTTTGACCTGACATGAAATAATCTTTGATACCGTCACCATTCCAGTCCGGGAAACAAAGGCTGATTTCAGAACCACCAGGAATACGATTGGCTGGTCCAAAAGTTCCCTGACCATCATTCAAATAATAAAAACCAGCTTGCGTACCAGTTTCAGGAGAAGGATTCCATCCTGGAACGAATAAATCAATTAAACCGTCACCGTCCCAGTCGAATACACGTGTGCTGTTGCCTGAACTGTTCAAAGGACGTAAGTCGGCAGATAAATTTGGTTCAGCCTTTTCAGTGAAAGAACCGCTCTTATTATTCATATAAACGTGAGATTTGCAAGACCAGTTATTGGGTACAGGTTCGCCTGTACCATCACCACCTTCACCATGAATGGCAAAATCCAACCAACCGTCATTGTTGAAATCTGCGATATCCAAACCACCGTTTGCTTTTTGGAAAATGGTACCGTCACCCAGAGACAGGCGATAGAATTCGCCGGGACCATCAGCTCCTAAATTGGCAAAAATATCTGCAAGTACACGTGCGCCTCCGTTGGCAGCATTGTCACAATTGGCAGATACAAAGAAATCCATGTAACCATCGTTGTTGTAATCCAATATTTTAACTACAGCTAAAGCCAAATTATATTCCTGAAGTAAATCTGTAGAAGTTACTTCAAAGTCATAATTGCCTTTGTTGATCAAAACAGCAGATGAAGGAACAACTACAGAATTGACTGTTTGATATCCAATTGCAACGATATCAGGCAATCCGTCATTGTTCATATCTCCAACAGCCACCGCTACCGGTTTAAATGGATAAGTCGGGTCTGAAAAAGTAGGTGTTTTTTTAGTAAAAGTTCCATCACCGTTACCTTCATAGATACCACCACCGTAAAGAACTCCAAGGTCATGCTCTGCACAAACAAGATCCATTATTCCATCACCGTTAAAATCGGCGGGAATAAATTGTGCACGATCCGAATTCAGGATGTTCGTTGAAACAAGATCATACACTTTTGTCGTTGGATTAAACAGCAATACTTGCGTGGTTTTATTTGTAACCACGTCATTTCCGTCTGCATCCTGTAGGGTGGCATCTGTTTTTGCATGTCCGCCAATAATCAAATCCTGGTAACCATCGTTGTTTAGATCTACTTCTGTTCCACCCGGATTCTGGTATCCGTATTGTGGCAGAATCTCAATTGTCTCAGCAGCTGCGCTAAAAGTAAAGGCAGCGCTGGCTAAAAGTAAGAATAAGTGCTTCATTTGATAAATTTTTAGATTTATAATTATGATAAGAAAGATTTTGTTTTCCATTGAACCGCGGGTTAAGCGGTTCAATGGACTTTTTTTTGAAAACCTAAATGGTTGTAGTGAATTTTGGTAAAGTCCAACCCTTAACCGGAGTGACAACACCATCAAACCAACCGTCGGCTGTTGCTTTAAGTGCATTCAGTAAGAGTGGGCGTCTGTTAAAGCCATTTTTCAGGGTCGTATTGGCTTTATCCGTTGCATTATATAGGATAAAGTCCATATTGGTTGCATCCGAGAAAAGACCACATACATTCTGTGGGTTAATCAATTGATCACCGCTTTGAATCAAAATTGTCCCATTACCGGTGAGAAGATTATTTCCGTCTTTGTCAACAAAAGGACCTTCAGCACTCAAGGAGCGGCCATAACGTATCTCCGTATTTTCTCCATTTGCAACAGTGCCGAACAGATAGAAATAAGTCCCTTTTTTTACGATAGCCACATCGGTGAATGTTGCTCCTGACAGTTTAATAGGTGTTCCTTTCAGTACCGGTAAGGTGCTTTTCTTTAATGTTATTACCTGAGCAAAGGAACCTCCTTCTGTAGAATACATTAAATAGAATTTTGTACCCACGATGTAGAAAAATGGGTCTTTAATTTTAGTCGATCCGGTATTTGATGTATCCAGCAATTTGCCGAAATCCAGATAAGGCCCCTGTGGCGCTTTTGCACAAGAAACACCAATAGCCTGAGTATCTCCAAGTTGATAGAATAACCAATAGGAGGTCGTAGGTATGGTTTTTGCAAAACCGGCGGTTATGGAATGCAGACGACCTTCTGCCCATTTAGGACGTACATAGATGGTGGTATCTGTACCTGAAACGATGGTGTCCGGCAGCAAGTTGAATGCTGTATTCGAATTGAAGGTCCAACTCATCAGGTCTGTTGACAACAAGGTCGGTGCGCAATAGGTTAAACCTGTAGCCCATTGAGTTTCACTACCGATGGCAATGTAATTACTTGGGCCTGCAAAAACGGCTCCAAGTTCCAGGTCAGGTTCCCACACAGGATTGCGATAACTCGAATCCTGAGCCAATGTACTTCCGGAGTAATACACTGAATCAACACCATTTCCTGCTACATCCGTACAGGATACAAAGGCGGCCGGTGTGGCGATGATAACAGCTACAATAAGAATAAATGCACTAATTATTTGTTTCATAGTATATTTTTTTTGTAATGAATGCTTGTCCATTAGTATCCAGGATTCTGAGTCAGACCTGGGTATAAGGAGATTTCACTGATAGGAATGCAATACAAATGGCTGATGCCTAAACGATAGGTGTTGAAATCTTTATCACGTTGTGCCAAGATATTGACTCCTTCCTGGGTATGAATATCACCCCAGCGGTCAAGGTCGGCCCAGCGTACACATTCCCCGCAAAGCTCAACAAGTCGTTCGTGCTTAATCTGGTCAAGCAAGGGTTGATACGTATTGTATAAGGCTGGATCCAAGTCGTCCATATTTACGCGACGTCTTACTTTATTGATATATTCTATTGCCAAAGATCTGTCTCCGTTCAATTCATTAATCACTTCAGCATACATCAGGTATACATCGGCCAGACGAAGCATTCGGAAGTTTACACCGGAACTGTAGTCTTCATTGTCCTTATTGCTGTCAACGCTGGTATATTTTCTCCAGTAACAGTTATGAGCCAGATTGCCAAGAGCTTTCCATTCAGCATAGGTCTTTCCATAATATTTCATGGTGTCCTGTGCATTCTCATAAAACAGTGTATAGTATTTACGAATGTCAGTCTTGCCATTTTTGTCCGGCTCTTTGTCGAATTCAGTCAACAACCAATCTCTTGGAGAGGCATCGTTCCAGGCACCTTGTCCGGAAGCCAGATAGAGTCCAAAGAATTTAGGACGGTGCATACCTACTTCGGCACCATTTATTAGTCCTTCTTTAAACTGAATTTCGAAAAGAGATTCTGAGTTGTTTTCGTTTTTGTCTGTAAAATTATCCAACCAATTTGGAACAAGTTGATAGCCCATTTTCAAAATATCTTCGATGTTTCCTTTAGCCGCTGTCCAATGAGCATTCGCTTCTGTCGAATTGCTTATTCCCGGACGCTTGTAATAACCGGCAAGTTGCATGTGAATCCGGGCTTCCATGCCCAACGCTCCACCTTTAGTGACTCTGCCGAGGTTTTCTCCAGACCAGCTTTTTGGCAATAATAATTCTGCAGCTTCATAATCAGCCAACGCTTGTTTGTAGATTGCCAGCTGTTCAATAATTTCTCCGTCTTTGGTTGAACTGATCTGACGGGGGCCTTTACCATAAGTGGTGGCCAAATACCAGAAACTGGTTGCGCGGATAAAATTGGCCTGACCCATGATTAGATCAGCAGTTGCTTTATCACCTTTTGCTTCAAAAATAGCATAACCTCTTGAATTCATGTTGTCAATCACCTGATTGACATAGAATAACTGGCGGTAAATAACTGTCCAGGGCGACACGATTCCTTCTATTCCTGAAGTATTGTAACTTGTCAACTGGAAATTACCATAAGCATGCCATTCAGGTGCCGGACTATCGCTATAGCCTTCGTCACTTCGAAGTTCCATCAATACATGGTAGAATCGGCTAAAATAGCCTGGTACTCGCCAAACGGAGTAGGATGCGCTCAATCCCTTTTGATAATCTTCTTCTTTTGTCCAATACGTATCTGAAGACTCACGGTTTGGATCGGAAAGATTCAAAAAATCGTTCGAGCAGGAGAAGCAGCTAAAAAGGAGTGAACCTAAGAGTATTAAATATATCTTTTTCATAGACTTTTATTTTATTAGAATGAAACTTGTAATCCGACATTGTAAGAACGGACAGGAGGATAGCTGCCAAAATCATTACCCTGACCGAATACATCACCATTGATTATCTCAGGATCATAGCCTTTGTATTTTGTAATCGTAAGCAGGTTCTGTGTACTTACATAAATGCGGCAATTGCCAATTCCTGCTTTTTTAACCAGATTTTTTGGGAACGTATATCCGAATTGCAGATTTTTCAGTCTGATGTAAGAACCATCTTCCAGAAAACGGTCCACCTGTGCTTTTGAGTTATCTGTTGAGCTGGCATAGGGGCGGGGATATTCGGTTGAAGGATTGTCCCAGGTCCATGGAGTAACATCTTCGGGAAAATTGTCTACGTTAAAAGACAGTAGATTACGACGTTGATCGTTGTAAATTTTATTACCGTAACATGCATTCCAGAACATCGTAAAATCGACACCTTTATAGGCTGCACTGACATTCAGGCCAGCTTCAAATTTTGGCAACGGACTGCCCATCCATTGGCGGTCATTCAGGTCAATCTGACCATCCTGGTTTGCATCGATGTAGCGAACGTCACCGGGTTTTGCTGCCGGCTGGATTATCTTTATAGTACCATCTTTTAAGGTCGTCGTATTGTTAAAGACTTCATCCATATTCTGGAAGATTCCATCAAATTTGATCAGGTAAAAATCTCCTACTGAACGACCTTTTTCTGTGCGGTTTACTCCATTAGATCCGGCTTCACGATAGGATTCACCCAATGCAAGAACTTCATTTTTAACCGATGAAATGTTGCCGTTTACGTTGTATGAAAAATCACCTTTCTTATCACGCCATCCCAGTGAAAGCTCAACGCCGCGGTTGTCTATACTGCCGTAATTGGTCCATTTACTGGAGACTCCGGTAGCCAAAGACTGGGGAAGATTTACCAATAAATCGGTTGAAACAGCATCAAAAAGTTCGAATGTTCCGTACAATTTGTTTTTGAACAAGGCAAAATCAATTCCTAAGTTTTTGGTTGTCTTCGTTTCCCATCCTAAAGTCGTATTAACAGCACCACTTTGTAAAGCACCGTTGTTTACAGTTTCAGTACCTGAAGGGCCAAAGATGGCATAAAAGCCTTCGTAAGGGCCTTTGTTGTCAATGTCTGCTATGTAATCATAATTACCCAAAGCTTGCATATCACCAATCTTACCGTAACTGGCCCTGATTTTCAGTTCATCTACTACAGTGCGAAAGGGTGCAAAGAACTCTTCCTGATCAACACGCCATCCGATAGATCCTGAAGGGAAGACACCCCATCTTTTTTCAGGACCGAATTTGGATGAACCATCCCGACGAATATTAAATTGCATCAGGTAACGGTCATCATAGTTGTAATTCACTCGACCCAGAGTAGATAGCAAACGGTGTTCCTGTTCGGATCCCCACATGTTGTTTTGTGTTCCGACCAGGTCAATCTGCCACAAACCTGCCACCAACTGATCGTAACCTTCGGCCCTTAAATAATGCCACTGGTCATCCTGAACGGTATAACCGGCAAGTGCTTCAATGGAATGTTTACCAAATTTCTTGTTGAAAGTCAAGGTATGCTCCATGATTTTAGACATACGCTGATCTCTTACTTCGTTGAGTACATTTTTCCATTTGTTTTCAGCTGAACCCATTCGCATGGTATAGGCATAATCGATCGTTTTTGCACGACCATACCAGAAGTCAACACCTGCATTTAACTTATACGTAAAAAGTTTAAATAAATCAACCTCCAGGTATACGTTACCTAAGATCCTGTTATTCACAGCGTGGTTGTCAACAGAAGCTTGTTGGGCTACCGGATTTGTCGTATAAGTAGGGTATGCATTGGTTCCATAACCAAATCCGCCTCTGCCCGTTGGTTCATTCGGATTGTAGATTGGCAATACCGGTGGCATCATCAAGGCATTGGTAAAGGAACTGGTATTGGTATTGGTCGTTTTTTGACTGGCGTTTGACAACGTGATGTGTTCACCAATTTTTACGATACCAAAACGGCCTTCCGTATTTATTCTGTAAGTAAAACGTTCATAAGTAGGTCCGGCAAGAACGCCATCCTGTGAGAAATATCCACCACCCGTCATCATGGACAGATTATCCGTAGCTTGTGAATAGGATAAATTGTAGTCCTGAACATTTCCAATTTGAAAAATGGCACTTTGGAAATCGGAATTGGGTATATACGTACCTGCAACTGGTTTTCCAGGCCAAACCAAACCTGCATTCAGATAAGCCAGCTCATTGTAATACAGGTAATCTGTGGAATTTTTCATCTTGATTTTTTTGGCAATTTCCTGAGCACCATACGTGGCGGAAAAATCAAGTTTCGGAGCACCTTTCTCTCCTTTTTTAGTGGTAACGATGATTACTCCGTTTGCTCCACGAGAACCGTAGATGGCAGTAGACGAAGCATCTTTCAATACTTGCATAGACTCAATATCATCCGTATTAATATGATTGACATCATTCACGATCAGTCCGTCAACAACATAGAGCGGCCCCACATTGGAGAAGGAACCGATACCACGGATACGAATATTACCCATGGATCCGGGATCACCGCTTGAACGTACCGATACGCCAGCTACCTGTCCTTGAAGTATTTCGGAAAAACTTCCGGCAGTCAGTTTTTTTACTTCTTTCATATCGACCACTGATACCGCTCCTGTCAGGTCTTTCTTTTTCTGAACACCGTATCCGATGACCACAAATTCCTCCAGGGCTTTAATATCAGCAGTCAGTTCAAAATCAACGACAGAGCGACCTTTTACCTGAGCCTCAGCTTTTTGGTATCCAACATACGAAACAACCAAAACATCGTTGTCTGATGCTTTAATGGTATAATGTCCGTTTGCGTCGCTTTCGGTGCCTGAACCACTGATTCCCTTCACTGTTACAAGTGCACCAGGTAAGGGTTCTTTTGTTGATGTGTCTACGATGACTCCATTGATACTTTTATTCTGTGCATACATCAACGTGCATACACAAAGCAATAAAGTGACCAATAAGCCTTTTTTGCATTTAGTTTTGTCATGTTTCATAATATCGATATTAGGTGATTAACTTTTGTGGTTAATTGAGTGTCCACTAATTTTGACTGGGGATAGTCATTCATAAGAAATTTTTCAGGCTGTGTTTTTTCTCAAGAATATTAGTGTGACAAAAGTATCTGCAACGATGAATATCGTGTAAAACTATCATCTCAATAAATGAGATAATTGTCTCACAATAGAAATTTAAGCTATATTTCTGTTTGTGGAGACCAAAAAAAAAGCTGTCCCTTTGGAACAGCTCATTTGATTATAAAAGAAGGAGATAGGTTTGTTGAATTGCGGTATTTACTGCCTGAATTCCCTAATGTTCGTATTTTATTTTCTGGATTCGACCGCAAAATCCTTGGGTAAAACTCCAAATTGTTTCAGGAAGCATTTTGAGAAATAAGACGGGGAATTAAAACCAACCATGTAGCAGACTTCATTCACCAGATTGTTGCCATCTTTCAATAATTGGGCCGCTTTTTTAAGTCTTTCCAGACGCAGATATTCACTCGGATTCAGATCCAGCGTTTCCTTGATTTTTCGGTAAAAACTGGCACGGCTCATATTGAGCATTTCAGCCATTGCATCCATGGAAAATTCCGAGTTCGCAATATTTCTGTAGATGATGTCGTTTATTTTATTGAGGAAATTCTCATCCGCTTTTGTCATCGCTAACGTGTTTAGTGCAACAAAAGGAGATTTAGTAAAGGCTTCGCGAAGTTTTTCCCGACTATGAATGAGGTTGGCTGCGCAAGCCAGAAGGTATTCAGAAGAAAAAGGCTTTTCAATATAAGCGTCTGCACCAAGATCCATGCCCACAATTTTTGACTCCACGTTTGTTTTTGCTGTCAGAAGTATGATTGGAATATGGCTGTAGGAAAGGGTCGATTTCATTTTTTTACATAGTTCAAAGCCATCCATCTGTGGCATCATAATGTCACTGATCACCAGATTGACGTAATTTTCATCCAGGACTTCCAGTGCATTGATACCGTTGACTGCCGTGAGAAGTGTGAATTTAGAGGAAAGCAGCTTTGCCACAAAAGAAAGCATATCGGGATTATCTTCCACCACCAGAATAACAGGTTTTGACTTATCTATTACAGCATTATCGGTAAAATACGTCAGGTTGGTCTTTTCTTCATGACTGTCTGAAGTTAAGATGATGACATTATCCTGTTTGACAGGCAACATCAGACAAAAGCTGTTGCAGTCTGGTATCAGGTCCATAAACAGACGGCCGTGGTGAAGCTCCGCCAATGAACGGGAGAGAGCCAGACCAATACCGGTACCCGTAGTGAGTTGTTGATTGTCATTTTCATTAAAGCGTACAAAAGGCTGGAATATGCTCTCTTTGATTGAATCTGGAATGAGCACACCATCATTGGCAACCCGAATGGAGAAAAATTGGTTATCTCCGGGATCAACTGGATCCAGTTTAACCCGAATATATGTTTTTGAATATTTAATGGCATTGCTGAACAAGTTGCTCATGATTTTGATGAATGCTTCTTTATCGACAGGAGCCAAAAGGTCTGTTTCAGGTACATCCATGGTGAAGTCAAGCCCTTTTTGTCTGGCCATGGAAGAAAAACTCAGATACGAGTCACGCAACAAATCAGTAATATTGTTCTCGATAAAGATCAAACGGAAACCATCACTTTCCGTTCTTCTGAAATCAAGCAACTGATTGGTCAGATTCAGCAAGCGGTTCGTGTTTTTACTCATGATATTTAGCTCATCGGCTATTTCGGGCGTCGTATCTTTTTTCTCAATGATACTGTCAAGCGGACCTTTTATTAGCGTCAATGGTGTACGTATTTCATGAGAAACATTGGTAAAAAAGTCAATTTTAGCCTTGTAAACTTCTTTTTCTTTCTCATTTTCAAATTTTTCCATTTTTATCTGATGCCTTCTGGCTTCCCGTCTTTTAAGTCTGAACAGCGTATAAATAACCAGATAAATGGATGCTAAGAGATACAGGAAAAAGGCCCAAATAGTCAGATAGAATGGCGGGAGAATCTCTATTTTTAAAGTAGTACCCTGCTCATTCCAAACGCCATCACTGTTTGCAGCCTTGACTCTGAATTTGTACTTACCATAACTTAAATTTGAATAGTTGATCAGCGGACTTTCCGTCACTGAAAACCATTCTTTGTCAAAACCTTCCAGTTTGTACATCAGATGGTTCATTCCCAACGCTTGATAACTTAATGCCGCCAAACGGAATGAAAAGGAATTTTGTTTCGAAGTCAGAACCAAATCTGTTGTACAGGTGATGCTTTGTTTGAGAGGAGAGTGCTTTTCGCCAACCTTGACAGTCTTGTTGAAAAGTAGGAATTCAGTGATTACAACCGGTGGAACATATTTATTTTCAGCAAAAGAGGAGGGATTGAATGCAATAAAGCCATCAATGCTTCCAAAATACAATTTCCCATCCTCTGTTTTCAGGCTGGAACGGTAATTGAACTGATTGCTAAGCAAGCCATTGGAGACCGTAAAAATCTTGATTTTTTTGGTGTTTGGATTAAAGCGGATCAGTCCATTGTTTGTCGTTATCCAAAATAAACCTTGATTGTCTTCCGCAATCTGATAAACCACATCACTTGGAAAACCATTGTGTGAATTGAAACGGATAAACGATCCATTTTCTGGAACATATTTACAAAAACCACCGCCTTGCGTAGTCAGCCAAACCTTTCCCCGGGTATCTTCAAAAATGCTAATGACCTTGTTGTTAGGGATGGACTTGTCATTTTCTGAATCATAGGTGAAATTTGTCCATTTCTTTTTGTTGATGTCAAAACGAAAAGCCCCGTTGGAATAGGTGGCAATCCACAAATTCCCCTTTGAATCCTCTTTTATGTCGTATACGAATTTGCCATTCAGCTCTTTGATGGGCGTAAAGTCATCCGTATTCCTGTTGTAAACCAACAAACCAAACAAAGTGGCAAAATATAGATTTCCCGTCGAAGTTTTACAAATAGAGAAAACACTATTGTCCTTCAGAGAGTTGGGCGATTCTGATTTTCGATAGGTTTTCAGGAGAGCACCTGTTTTCTTATTGATGACTTTAAGCCCTTTCGAAAAAGTGCCAACCCATAGATTATCTCCATCAATACACAATCCATGAATATTTGTAAAAGCAGCACTGGGAGCTAAAAACTGCGATTTTCCCGTTTTGGGGTCAAAATGATTCAGCCCCCCATCTTCCGTCCCAATCCAGATAGAACCATCACTATCCTGACAAAATTCACGTACCCTTTTCCCATGAATGCTATTTTCAAGATTGGTCGAATAGTACTTTTCAAAATAGTTGTATTGTTTGGGAAGATAATTCACTCCCCCAAAATAGGAACCAACCCATACACCATTTTCTTTGTCTTTGCAAAGTGAATAGACCGCATTATCGGATAGTGCATACGGGTCATTGTCTGAGCTTTTAAGATGAAAATAGGAGTTTTTAAGGATGTTGTAGATGTAAATACCTGATTCAGTGCCTATCCAAAGTTCCGAATTGGAGTACGTTAAAATATCCCTGACAAAGACAGGTTCCTTGTTTTCATCGGTCAAAAGCAGATCCTTAATTTGTTTGGTGTTTAAGTTGAGTTCCTTCAACCCACCTTTTACCGAACCAATATATAAACAATTAAACCGACCATGAATAATCTTGAAAATAACGTCCTCCCTGAAAGGAACCTTTCCATCGGATGAAGTGAAAGGTACGATCGTTTTCAGGTTATCGTTGGAATAAAAGAGCCCGTCACCATAAAAACCAATCCACATTTTTCCATTGTCATCAATATTAAAAGCGTTTACATTGGATGCAACCGATTTAAATCTGTAATTCTTTAATTTTTTATTTTCCAGGTTGTAGCAGTACAATCCCTGTGACTCTACCGCAATCCAGATACGTCCATTTTTATCACCCTGAATCATGGAAACCGATCGCTGGATGGTTTTCTCATGTCCTTTCGATAGGTCAAAATGCCTGAAAGATTCATCCTGAGGGTCGTAAATATAAATCCCGGCGTCTGTACCAACCCAGATGTAACCCAAAACATCTTCATACAAAACGTTGATGAAATTGCTGCCCAGACTTTTCGGATCTCCGATTTTTGATTTAAAATGCCGGAAAGACAAACCGTCGTATCGATTCAGTCCATCTTTGGTGCCAAACCACATAAATCCCATTTTATCCTGAATGATGGCATTGATCGTATTCTGAGAAAGACCATTTTTGGAATCCAGCGTTTTAAAATAATGATGAGGACTGGTTTGAACAGAAAAACAGTTGCCTGCATAGAATAATCCGGACAATATAAGAACAAGGACTAACTTGTGTTTCATGGGATGACAGATAGAGGTGAAAAGGCCAGACGGCTGTGCAAATATATCTTTAAATGTCTGACTCTGAAAAAAAAATCAAACAATTTATAGTGTTCGTCAACTCTGAAAGAAAAAACATATTCAGCAATTGTTGACTTTTTAACAATAAAAAAGTTTAATTTTGACGGATTTATGTTTAAAAGAGAATTGATTATTAAAGTGAACCCCTACCATGAAATTTGACTTTGCAGTAGTTGTCCCCATGGCTAATGAACAGGAAGAATTCCATCCTTTTGTGGAATCTCTTATCAACGTGTTGGACAGACTTCAATGTGGAACCGTTTATTTTATCGTAGACAACGTATCCAGGGATAAAACGCTTGAATTGTGTCAGACTCTTTCTGCAGCAGACAACCGGTTTGTAACGATTTGGGCTCCCGAAAATAAGAATGTCGTAGATGCCTATATGAGAGGCTATAAAGAAGCACTTAGCAATAAACACGATTACATTATAGAAATGGATGCCGGTCTTTCTCACGACCCTGAGGCCTTACCCATGTTTCTGAGAGTCCTGAACGAAGGCAATGAATGTGCATTCGGCAGTCGCTTCATCAATGGAGGATCTATCTGCGATTCCACCTGGAAGCGCACCTTTCTGTCCAAATTCGGGACGATACTTTCGCATGTTTTTCTTGGCCCCGGTATGTACGATATGACTTCCGGATACCAAGGTTTTCATGCCAATATTGTTGAAAAGTTTGTGGCTTATGATTTATTGTCCAATGCTCATTTTTACCAGACGGAATTGCGCTACCTTTTACGGAAAACCCGTTATGCGGAAATTCCGATTCATTATAGAGCACCATCACCGAGTGTTTCAAAAAAGGCAATTTACAATTCAATTCAGGTTTTGTTTCACTACTTTTTCCTTAGAATACGGTTTAAAGCGCCTGCCATCCGATAAATAGATTGATACGATGCAAAATACTTTTTTAATTGTCACCTCAATTGCCAATCAGGAACATCCTGTCCTGAAAATCTTGGCGGAAGAGTCCCTGGCGAACGATGTTTCCTTTATTATTATAGGTGATACCAAAAGTCCTGAAACTTTTAGTATTAAAAATGGTGATTTCTACTCCATAGAACGTCAGCAATCTTTATCCTTCCATTTGGTCGCAAACCTTCCCTATAAACATTATGCCAGAAAAAATCTGGGCTATTTGATTGCCATGTCAAAAGGTGCAGAAATCCTCATTGAAACAGACGACGACAACATTCCTTTACCCGGTTTCTGGGAAAGCCGGTCCAGAAAAGTAAAGGCTCATTTATTGAAAGGCAAAGGTTGGGTAAACATCTATGGCTATTTTACCGATGTAAACATTTGGCCAAGAGGTTTTGCCCTTGAAAAAATTCAGGACAAACTACCGGTTCTGGAAGAGATGATTACGCTTGATTGCCCCATACAGCAAGGTCTGGCTGATGAAAATCCGGATGTGGATGCCATCTACAGACTCATAATGCCGTTACCGGTTTACTTTAATCAATCACCGCCAATAGCACTGGGTGAAAATTCCATTTGCCCGTTCAACAGCCAGAATACGACTTGGTTCAAAGAGGCTTTTCCCCTTTTATATTTGCCTTCTCATTGCAGTTTCAGAATGACAGACATTTGGCGCTCTTTTGTGGCTCAGCGTATTGCCTGGACTTGCGGATGGTCCGTTTTGTTTCATCATAGTACCGTCAGGCAGGAAAGAAACGATCACAACCTGATGAAAGACTTTCAGGATGAAATCTGTGGGTACAATCAGAATTTGCAGATCGGTGAAAGCCTGAAAGACTTGAATTTAAAGACAGGAGTTGAAAATATTCCTGAAAATATGATAACATCCTACCAGAAATTGATTGATCTTGGCGTAGTTGGAGTGGCTGAGATGAATTTGCTGAAGTGCTGGCTAAAGGATATTGAGCAGATCAAAAACGATTTACATGAATAGAATTCTGATGAAACGAATTTATGAGGTAGTAGCTTTAACCATTCTTTTTCTACTGATCTGCTTTATCTATAAAGGTCAACAGCGGCTAAGTTACAACGGTGGTCTGGGTTGGGATGGTGTTTACTACTATCCCATAGCGGAACAACTGTATCAGGGTACAGATCCTGTTTCGGGCCAGGCTCCTTTTATTCAAAGGCCGGGAACGCCTTTATTAATTGCTGCCTATGCCCGGATTTCCGGATCCGATATTCTGGATAGTGCCGTGGTGGTTAATCTGGCAGGTATGTATCTGACCACGCTGCTGCTCTTCTTATGGTTGGGCGCTTTTATAAATAAATTCTGGCTGAAGGGCTTACTTTCTTTTCTTTTCATGATGGCGTGGTATCTTCCGCTACGGGTGACGTTTCAGGATCCCATGGCTACAGATGCCTGGGGGGCAGCATGGTTTATGGCCGGACTGCTTTTTTTACCGCCAATCCGAAAAATGTTTGAACGGAAAAAGGACGTTGCTTTGTTTGGGTACGTACTTGCTTTTTCGCTCGTCGTGGGGATAGGTGTTTTGTTCAGGGAATCAAATGCTGTTCTTTTTCTGGCACTGTTTTTCATCGTAAACCCTCTCAAAGAATTTAAAGGGGTTTCCTTAAAGAACTTCACTTTCTCCGCATTGGGCAAATCCCTTAAGAGCCTTTGGAAGTTGTACTTTGTCCGCCAAACCTTGCTTTTATTTATCCCGCTTATTTTTATTGTATTGGCAAAGGAACTTCTTTCCAATCACATACTCATTGAAAAAAGCGATTACTCCTATATTAAAACCCTCTTCAAATGGTTTTATACAAAATCATTACCGGAATATTTGTTGGGAATCTTTAATGCCTGCGGGCCATTGGTGGTGCTTTTACCCTTTTTTACAAAAGAAATCAGGGGCATACTCCGGGAGAAACAGGAGCTTTTGTTTTTATTGATGATGGCCTTTGTTTTTGGATGGGTGGGCGGTTCTGACACTGAACGGATCTTTTTTATGTCGGCATTCCCGGTTCTGCTTATTTGGATGGGCTATTCCATTAAACGTATTCTGGAGTCGTCAAAGAGGTGGTGGTTTTATATATTATGCGTTCTTCAAACCATTTCATTCCGGTTTTTTTGGAATTTACCGGATCACCCAAGCAATGACTGGCAAACCCCATTTCCATTTTTTGGTTTTTTTGGAGATCGTTTTCAGTATTTATTTCTGTATGCTCATCACGGTCAATACATTTTGAATTCCATTCTTTTTGCAGAATATGTCGCATTGTTTCTCGTAACTTGGTATCTGTTATCCGGGAAATCAGATGTTGAATTGGAAAATTCGGACGTTTGATTCAATAATTATTTTTCAGCATCCTTTGTATATCTTAAAAAATAGGTGTACTTTTGCAGGCCGATTATTATCAAGAATGTGTAAGAATTTAATTCTTAGCAAATTAAGGTTCATAGTGTGTCCGAATCGAGGTTTGTGAGGAGTTAGCAGTTTTTTTAATCAATTAAAATTTAAGCAGTGGATACTTTGAGTTACAAGACCATTTCTGCAAACAAGGCAACGGCGCAAAAAGAATGGGTTGTAGTAGATGCAACCGATCAAGTGCTGGGACGTTTGGCTTCGAAAGTTGCCAAGTTGCTGAGAGGCAAATACAAACCCAGCTTTACTTCGCACGTTGACTGTGGTGATAATGTTATCATCCTCAATGCAGATAAAGTGAAATTAACGGGAAACAAATGGAATGACCGTGTTTATGTAAGCCATACCGGTTACCCCGGCGGCCAACGTTTTATGTCACCAGCAACTATGATGGCAAAAGACCCAACCAGACTTTACCGCAAGGTAATGAAAGGTATGCTACCCAAAAACCGTTTGGGTGAAGCAGTTATCGGAAATATGTACGTTTATGTGGGAAGTGAACATCCTCATGAAGCACAAAGCCCGAAAGTTATTGATATAAATTCTCTTAAATAAGAAGTATGGAAGCAGTAAATGCAATAGGAAGAAGAAAAGCTGCGGTTGCTCGTGTCTTCGTTAGTGAAGGAACTGGAGCAATCACCATCAATAAACGTGATTTGGCTTTGTATTTCCCCTCAAGCATTCTCCAGTATGTTGTTAAACAACCTCTGAATAAAATCGGTGTTGTTGAAAAATACGACATTCGCGTGAATCTTGATGGAGGTGGTTTCAAAGGCCAAGCTGAAGCTTTACGTTTAGCGATTGCCCGTGCCTTGGTGAAAATCAACGCCGAAGACAAACCAGCCCTGCGTTCTGAAGGTTTTATGACTCGTGATTCACGTGTTGTTGAACGTAAAAAACCAGGTCGCCCCAAAGCAAGAAAGAGATTCCAGTTCAGTAAACGTTAATCGTTTTGATACCACTGCTCTTAAATACAAGACGCGTTTAGTATCTAAATGGTCGGGACTTCAGGTTGCTTGATGCAAACGAAAACTACCCGACGATTGAATGAATCCAAAAGAAAGTAAACGAATTTAAACAAACAAAAATGTCAAGAACTAATTTTGATCAATTGTTGGAAGCCGGTGTACATTTCGGACACCTCAAGAGAAAATGGAACCCTGCTATGGCACCGTACATTTTCATGGAACGCAACGGCATTCACATCATAGACTTACACAAGACAGTTGCTAAGGTAGACGAAGCTGCAGAAGCTTTGAAAATAATAGCAAAAGGTGGCAAAAAAATCCTTTTTGTAGCCACCAAGAAACAAGCTAAACAAACAGTAGCTGATATGGCAACCGCCATCAACATGCCTTACGTGATCGAACGCTGGCCTGGAGGTATGTTGACCAACTTCCCTACCATTCGTAAGGCAGTTAAAAAAATGTCCACTATTGACAAGATGATTGTCGATGGTACATTTTTAAATCTTTCTAAGAGAGAACGTTTACAGGTAACACGTCAACGTGCTAAACTGGAAAAGAATTTAGGTAGTATCGCAGACCTTAACCGTTTGCCTTCTGCATTATTCGTTATCGACGTTATGAAAGAACAAATTGCAGTGAAGGAAGCCCTTCGTTTAGGTATTCCTGTATTTGCAATGGTCGATACCAATTCAAATCCGGATGCTATTGATTTCATTATTCCTTCAAACGACGATGCAACAAAATCCATCGAAGTAATTTTGGGTGCAGTTTGTGCCGCTATTACAGAAGGTTTGGAAGAACGCAAGGCTGAAAAAGTTGATATGGCTGCAGCTGAAGGTGACGAAAACGGCGAAGTTCCTGTAAAAAGAGAACGTCGCGGCAAAGCTAAAAAAGAACTGATTCACAAAGATGACGTTGAAGCTTTGAAAGCAAATGTTGCTGCTAAGTATATCAAGAAAGAAGACGAAGAATAAGCTACAAGATTCCCATTATATCAATGTGCTGATGTGCTTGTTTCTACAACGAAGGCATATTGGCACATTGCTGTTTAATTCAAGATTATTAACAAAACAAAATATTTAACTATGGCAGTTACTATGGCAGAAATCTCGAAACTCCGCACAATGACAGGAGCCGGGATGATGGATTGCAAAAATGCTTTGATCGAAGCAAAAAATGACTTTGATGGAGCAATCAAGATTATTCGTGAAAAAGGACAGGCAGTCGCTGCAAAACGCAGTGACCGTGAAGCATCTGAAGGTTGTGTTTTGGGTGGTGTGAAAGATGGCTTTGCTGCTGTTTTGGCACTGAAATGCGAAACTGACTTCGTTGCAAAAAATGAAGGTTTTATCGCTTTGACAAAATCTATATTAGATATTGCTTTGGCTCAACAACCTGCAGATTTGGATGCCTTGAAAAATTTAGACATCGATGGACGTACCATTCAGGCTATGATTATAGAACGTATCGGTATTACCGGTGAAAAAATGGAACTGGATTACTACGAACACGTAAAAGATGCATTCGCTATTTCCTATATTCACCCGGGAAATAAATTGGCTACCATTGTTGCATTCAATAAGGAAGTTGACTATCAGGTGGCCCGTGACGTTGCCATGCAAGCTGCTGCCATGAATCCTATTTCTTTGGATCGTAGCTCAGTTCCTGCTTCTGTCGTAGAAGGCGAACTTGAAGTTGCCCGCGAAAAAGCCCGTCAGGAAGGTAAACCTGATGCTATGTTGGATAAAATTGCAGCTGGTCGTTTGAATAAATTCTATCAGGAATCTACTTTGTTGGAACAGGCGTTTATTAAAGATGCTAAGGTGACGATTGAGCAGTATTTGAAGGGGGTTGATAAGGAGCTTAAGATCTCTGACTTTAAGCGTATAACTTTAAATATGGAGTAAACTTGCGATTTCTGGGGCGATTGATAATGTTGCTTAAGAAAAGATAAAGAAAAAGCTGAGACTTGAGGGTTTCAGCTTTTTGCGTATAAGAGGGTGGGGACTATTTTTTGAAGTCGCCGCGGACGGTGTGGTTTTGTTTGCGGAGGAAGTCGGCAATTTTGGTGCGGACATCACCTTGAATGAGAATTTCGTCATCTTTGGCAGAGCCGCCTACACCGCAAAGCTTTTTTAGTTTGGCTGCCAGATCTTTTAGCTCTTGTTCAGAGCCCTGAAAGTTGCTGATGATGGTGGCTGGTTTCCCATTTCTTTTTTCGAAACGGATTATTAAATTTTGGTGAATCCCGGGCGTATTTTCACCGTTTATTATTTCTTTATTTTCATTTGGAACTTCCTTATCAATTTCTGGCATAGCAGCCATGGTTGAGTTTAAGACGTCCTTCCAGTTTTTTTGAGCCATGATACTATCTGTTAAGTGATTCCAATGTTCAAAAGTAAAGATGTTTTTGCACTCCGGCAATAATTAATCCACTCAATTGTTTTTTTTTAGTATTTTTGTGCAGTAGTACACTTTTAACCAGATGGGACTTAATAAAATAAACGATTTACAAAATATTCCTGAGCCTACCATTAGAAGACTTCCCTGGTATTTGGCCTATTTGAAATTAGAAGCGGACAAAGGTGAAAGTTTTGTGTCTTCCACTCAGATTTCCCGTGCCATCAATGTGAGTGCTTCGCAAATTGCAAAAGATTTATCTCTTGTTAATGTGACGGGTAAAACCCGTGTTGGCTACGATGTAAATGAATTGGTGGATGTTTTGGAAAGTTTTCTGGGTTTCAGGAGTCCCCATAAGGCCTTTTTATTTGGTGTCGGCAGTTTAGGTGCCGCGCTACTTCAGGATAGAGGCTTGTCTCAGTATGGAATGGAAATATTGGCAGGTTTTGATGTTAATCCGGCAATGATAGGAACAGAGATTAAAGGATTACCAGTTTATCATATTGATGAATTCGTTCGGAAACAGGCTGAGATGGGGGTTTCCATAGGAATTCTCACCGTACCGGTAGACCAGGCTCAAACGGCCGCTGAACAGATGGTAGAAGGGGGTATTCGGGCTATTTGGAATTTTACTCCGGTAAGAATACGTGTTCCGAAAAATATTGTCGTGCAAAACACATCAATATATGCGCATTTAGCTGTAATGTTCAATCGTTTAGGTAATATATAACAAAAATACTATGAAAATATTGGCGGTCGGGATGAATTACCGCAAACATCTACTGGAATTGAATAATCCGGAACCCACTGAACCCGTTTTGTTTATCAAGCCGGATTCATCGTTGTCGTATGCCTCAGCTTTAACGGAGCAGACCAACAATCCATTTTTTTTGCCCGATTTTTCAGATGAGATTCATTATGAAACTGAAGTGGTGGTAAAGATCTGCAAACTGGGTAAAAGTATTTCTGCTAAATACGCCTATCGCTATTACAATGAAGTTACTGTCGGCCTTGATTTGACGGCAAGAGATCTTCAAAGCAAGCTTAGAAGCAAAGGTCTGCCTTGGGAAATCAGCAAAGGATTTGATCAATCTGCCGTACTGGGACAGTTTCAGCCTTTGGATCAAGTTGGTGAAATTCAGAATCTGGATTTTCAGTTGGATATTAACGGAAAGACTGTTCAAAAGGGATGCACCGCTGACATGATATTTACCATTGATCAAGTGATTGAATATGCATCACGATTTTTTACCTTAAAAATTGGAGATTTGATTTACACTGGAACACCTTCCGGCATTGGTCGGATCAACGCTGAAGATCATTTGGAAGGATATTTGATGGGAAAAAAAATGTTGGATTTGCGGGTTAAATAAATACTTAGATCGATTTTTTCCCGTTTCTCTATATACAAATATAGATACAAATTGATTATCCATAAACTAAAGTTGAGTAAATGAAGCTACTATATAGTTTGTTTTTTACCCTTTTAATAAGCCTTGGCATATCAGCGGGCAATAACCGTACTTTAGAATGGTTTCAGGACCTTTCTAAAGGAACGATTGTGCCCGATTTTAATGGGTCAGTACATACTATTAATCAGGTTCTGCCTGTTTACTCTGAAACTCAACAGCCTGAATCTTCTGCCACAGCTTTTACGGCAAGACTGATATACCCGATGTTTCAAAAACTGACATCTGAGGAAATCCGTTCATTGAAGACTTCCTTGAAAAATTTACCAGATAGTATCGTGGTGAATGTTTCTGTAGGAATGGCGCGTAAAAAGCAGTTACTAAACCTTTCCTTCTGCCCTTTTGTTAAAAAAGGGAATACCTATTTCAAATTGATTTCATTTGATTGGGAAATAAAACCAGTCGGCTCCATATTGCGCTCTGCTTCAAGTATCAGTACGAGGACTGCATCTGTGACTTCATCCGCTTTATCCTCCGGGAAATGGGGAAAGATTTCCGTAACAGAAACCGGTTTGTACAAATTGACCTATTCAGATATTGCAGCTATGGGAATCAACCCGGCACTCGTGCAGATATACGGATACGGGGGAGCGCTTCTTGAAGAAGATTTTAGCGTGGCGGGATATTTGGACGATCTTCCCGAAGTTGCTGTGTGGAAGGAACTGGGAAATGACAACATTTTCAACGAAGGCGATTATATTCTTTTCTATGCGAAAGGTCCAATTTCCTGGAAATACGACAAAACATCATTGATGTATAAAAGGGTACGAAATCATTATTCGGACAAGGCTTATTATTTTGTAGGTGAACGTGCCAACGGCACAAAAACCGCTTCGTTATCAACATTTACAGGTGTACCGACAGTCAATGTCACTACATTCACAGATTTCCTGCTTCACGAATTAGAGCGTGTAAACATTGGGGAGTCTGTTGCCAATAGTGGTACCGGGCGTCAGTTGTATGGAGAAGATTTTACATCCACAACGATACAGTCCTTTAATTTTGATGTACCCAATCTGGATACAACGCAATTATCGAAAGTACAAGTTGAATTTATTGCCAAAAATACAGGACAATCCACTTGCAAGGTATCAGTCAACAACTCCTTCCTGGGAAATCTGACAATGGCTCAGGTTCTGGCAACGGATGACTACAGGTATGCCAATTATTCCAATATGACCTTTTCCTTTAAACCGGCAAATAAACCGATTACAGTTAAACTGGACTATTTAAAAAATGGAAATTCAGCCAAACATAGGGCTTGTCTCAATTATATTGATTTGAATGTAAACCGATTTTTGAAAATGTCAGGATCCTCCCTTTTATTCAGAGATCCGAAAAGTGTTGGAGTGAATCAGGTAGGTCGTTTCACGATTCAAAATGCAAACGAAAATACGGCTGTTTTTGATGTGACCAATCCTCAGGAAATGGTTCAGGTGAACGGATCGCTTAGTGGAACTGATTACGTATTTAATGCGCCTACCACTACTTTGTGTGAATATGCTTGTGTAGATTTAAATGGATCATTTCCCAAACCTACCATCGAGAGCAGTGTTGCCAACCAGAATATACACGGGTATGCTAAGATTGACATGGTCATCATAGCACCGCAAGAATATGTTTCTTATGCCAATACGTTGGCGCAGGCTCATGCCACCTATGACAACCTAAGTACGTTGGTGGTCACTCCCGAACAGGTTTATAACGAGTTCTCATCAGGTACTCCGGATGCAACCGCTTATAGACGTATGATGAAGTTTTTTTATGACAAGGCTGCAACGGAGGATGAAATGCCAAAGTATTTGCTGCTTTTTGGTGATGGGGTCTATGACAATCGTCTGGTTTCAACGATGTTTGCAAAAAATACTTCCAGACCAAATAAAATTTTGACCTATCAGTCCGTTGAGAGTCTGGATTGCAATTCCTCTTATGTTACAGATGATTATTATGGTTTTCTTGATAACAATGAAGGCTTAAACCTCGCTTTAGATAATCTGGATATAGGTATCGGACGATTTCCTGTTTCTTCACTGGAACAGGCAAAAATTGCAGTAGACAAGACCATCTCCTATATGACAAATGCCAGAAAAGGCGTATGGAAAAACCGTTTGCTTTATTTGGCTGACGATGGGAATGATTATATACATGAAAACCAGGCAGATGAACTGGCTTCAATGGTGTCTTTAGATCATCCGGAGTTTATGGTCAATAAAATTTATGTGGATGCATATTCCAGAGTGACTACAGTTTCTGGTTCCACAGTGCCGGATGCCAATAAACGTTTTGCAGAGTTGTTGAATTCAGGTTTACTGATGGTTAACTATACCGGACATGGTTCTACGTCACAATGGGCCGAAGAAAAGCTGCTGACGACAGCAGGGATCAAGGCAATGACCAATAAATGTCTGCCACTTTATGTAACAGCTACGTGTGATTTTTCCCGCTATGATGCTCCGGAAACATCTGCTGGTGAATACATCTTTTTGAATCCAAACGGCGGTGGAATCGGCCTTTTTTCAACGACACGGGTTGTTTATTCGACCAGCAATTTTACGCTGAATAAAAGTTTCGTTGAAAATATTTTTGCCAAAAATAACGGTATACGATATACCTTGGGTAAAATTATGAATGAGTCCAAAACCAGTCAATCTCTAAAAAGTGATCAGAATAAACTCAGCTTTACCTTGATTGGTGATCCTGCCTTGAAGTTGGCGTACCCACAATATTCTGCCAAGGTGACACAAATAAATGGCAAGATTATTTCTGAAAGTGTGGACACCCTTCATGCTTTGAGCAGTGTTACTGTTTCCGGCGAAATCTACAGAGAAGACAGCACACTCGCCAGTGATTTTAATGGAATAGTCAGTCCTACTGTTATGGATGCTGAGGATATCTTAATGAGCTATGTTAGAGATCCTGGTTCTTATAATCCACTTTCAACAACATTCTACGATCGGAGCAAAGTTGTTTTTTCCGGTAAGGACAGTGTTCAGAATGGACGTTTCAGTTTTACATTCATTGTACCAAAAGATATCAGCTATTCCAGTAAAAAAGGTCTCATCAACCTTTATGCCTATAACAATAGTGGAGAGAACGAAGCACAGGGTTTTTATGAAAATATAGTGCTTTTTGGAACCGAAGCTTCGGCAACAATGAATGACTCAGGTCCTAAAATTGAATTATTCCTGAATGATTACAACTTTGTTTCAGGTGGCCTGGTGAATGAAACACCTACATTCCTGGCACGATTATCCGATGAAAATGGTCTGAATACCTCAGGTAACGGTATTGGTCATGATTTAATGCTGACTGTTGACGGCTCTCCAGCTCAGACCTATAATCTAAACAGATATTTTACTTCAAATATTGGTCGTTACACATCTGGTGTTGTACAATATGTTTTGCCTGATCTTTCTGCCGGGAAACATCATTTGAGTTTCAAGGCCTGGGATGTACAGAACAATTCCAGTGTAGATACCCTTTGGTTTGAAGTTAAACCGGGATTGACACCTTCTGTTTCGAATTTGAAATATACACAGCAAGGTGAAAACTCTTTTTTCTTGTTCACTCATGACAGACCTGACGTTTATGTCTCAGTAAATCTGTATATTTATGATCTTCTTGGAAGGGTGATTTGGAGTACTAACTGGGATATGCAGACGAGTGAGAATATCAGTGACAAGATAGAATGGAATTTAACAGATACAAATGGACGTCGTGTAACAAATGGTATTTATATTTGCAAAGTTTTGCTAACGGATTCAAGTGGAGCACAAACCACTGAATCGAAAAAAATTCAGATTTCAGGACAATAATTAGTCTGGATTGGTGTTTGAAATACATAATACTTTTTAAAGTTAATAGTAGATAATATATGAAGACAACTCAGAAGATTTTAGGTACGGTTTTATTTTTGGGTATCACCTTTGCTTCAAATGCAGAAAATAAATATAACCCCATAGTCAATTCAGTCTATTCTTTAAGCATCTCCCCCGACGCTGTAGCCAGTGGTATGGGTGATTTGGGTGCTGCTACAGAACCAGATGTGAATTCACAATATTGGAATCCTGCCAAGTATGCTCAAATAGAAAGTAGTGGAGGTCTTTCCTTTTCCTTTACACCTTGGTTGTCTAAATTGGCTCCGGATATCAATCTGACGTACTTAGCCGGGTATTATAAGTTGAATGACAATCAAGCTATCAGTGCCTCCTTGCGCTATTTCTCACTTGGCCAAGTCATTTTAAGAACAAATATTGAAGATCTTGGTTATTCTGTTCAACCTTATGAAACAGCTTTTGATGTTGCCTTTTCTCAAAAACTTTCAGAAAGGTTGTCAATGGCAGTATCCATGCGTGCCATTTTATCAGATCTGATTAGTGGGGATGATCCTGCCGGGACTGCTTTTGCAGCAGATATTGCGGCTTATTACAAACAACCAGTCTATTTTGGTCGTGAAAAAGGTTCGTTTGCTTTGGGTGCAAATATATCGAACATTGGAACAAAGATTTCCTACGATGGAGGAAACACCAGTTATTTTCTTCCGACCAATTTGCGTTTGGGTACCTCTGTCAGTTATCCTTTGGATGAATACAATGCGTTGAATTTTTCTTTAGACGTTAATAAACTGTTGGTTCCAACACCTTCAGACACCACCCAGGCTACAACGAATATATCTTCTATTGAGGGTATATTTAGATCCTTTGGTGACGCCCCGGGTGGTTTGAAAGAAGAATTGCAGGAAATCTACGGATCTGTCGGTGTTGAGTATGCCTACAACAAACAATTCTTTGTACGTGGTGGTTACTACTATGAAAGCCAATATAAGGGAAATCGTAAATATTATACTTTTGGTGCTGGTTTTAAAATGAGCATGTTCAGACTTGATGCTTCGTATTTGATTTCGCAATCACAGAGTAATCCATTGGATGAAACCCTTCGTTTTTCGTTGGCTTTCGACATCGATGGTCTCAATATGCTTTTGGGACGATAACTGAAAATTCCGAAAATGGATATTCGAGTCGGATATGGTTTTGATGTACATCGTCTGGTCAGTGACCGTCCTTTGTGGTTAGGTGGAATTCTGATTCCCCACGAAAAGGGCTTACTTGGCCATTCAGATGCGGATGTTTTGATTCATGCCATCTGTGACGCTTTGTTGGGTGCAGCTAATATGCGGGATATCGGATTCCATTTTCCGGACACCTCCAATGATTTTGCGGGAATTGACAGTAAAATATTACTAAAAAAAACGTTCGATCTTCTACGTGAAAAATCATGGAAAGTCAGCAACGTAGATGCCACCATTTGCGCGGAACGCCCCAAAATAAGTCCTTTTATTCCCGAAATGCAAGCTTGTCTGGCTCCTTTGATGGGCGTTGAGCCGGATGCAGTGTCCATTAAGGCGACAACCTCTGAAAAATTAGGCTATACCGGTCGCGAAGAGGGAATATCCGCTTCTGCAGTGGTGTTGATTACCCGTTAACTGAATCTCCAAAATCAATCCGGATGAGAAAAAGGACACTGCTGTACCTTATCTTACTTTTGTTGTCCTGCTCCGTGCAGGCAATCAATGATGCATTGCGTTTTCGTGTTTTCCTGAGAGACAAGAAGGACGAATCGGCAAGTTTGCCTGTTCCTGAACTATCTCAAGCCTCTTTAGCCCGACGTGAAAATCAGGGAATTGTTTTTGATTCCACGGATTATCCACTTTCAGGCACTTATTTAAAAGCTATTCGGGAAGCAGGTTATCCCATTGTCAGTAAATCACACTGGATGAATACGGTAGTCATTTCTGCACCGGATTCCACGTGTATAGATAAGCTCAAAACCTTTTCTTTTGTCAGGGATGTTCAATTGGTTTGGGTGAATCCGTTACTAAAACAATCGACATCCTTAAAATTTCCTGTCAATAAAGAAATTAATCAGTCAGATTCATCCAGCTATTACGGAAAAGCTGCAGATCAGGTAGGTATGCTGGGACTTGAGACTTTGCACGATATGGGTTTTAAAGGAGGTGGAAAAACAATAGCCATTGTGGATGCCGGTTTTTACGGAGTGGATACCATGTCCTGGTTTAAAAACGTATCCATCACCGTTGCCAAAGATTTTATATATCCACCATCCTCCGTTTTTACAGGACATTCGCATGGAACTTCCGTTTTGTCAACCATGGCTTCCAAAGAAGCGTACTCTTTTGTTGGCACTGCTCCGGATGCAAAATACTGCCTGTTGCGTTCTGAAGATGTACTTTCCGAATTCCCGATAGAAGAAGATTATTGGGTTGCTGCAGTTGAATATGCAGACAGTATCGGTGCCGATATTGTTACTTGTTCTCTTGGCTATACCGTGTTTGATTTGCCCGTATTGTCCCATAAAAAAGATCAGCTGGATGGCAAGACTGCTTTTGTAAGTCGAGGGGCTGCCATTGCTGCCCGTAAAGGTCTTTTAGTTGTTTGCAGTGCCGGTAATGACGGTGGCAGTGCATGGAGAAAGATTGACTTTCCGGCAGATGTGGATCAGGTGCTGACTGTTGGTTCTGTTCAGTCTGATCTGACAAGAAGCAGTTTCAGTTCGTCAGGCCCGACTTTTGATGGGAGGATTAAACCCGATGTCATGGCTTTGGGCTCCGGTACTTCCATTATTAATGGTAATGGTTTGCTGACAACAGGTAGTGGAACATCCTATTCAACACCTTTGGTAGCTGGTATGGCTGCGTGCATTTGGGGTGCGATGCCCCAATTGAAATCCACAGAACTGTTGCAATACATCCGTGAAAGTGGTATGAATGCCTCCACGCCCGACACCCTTTATGGATACGGAATTCCCAATGCGGAGAAGATATGGATTTCACTCAATGAATCCTTGCCTCAAGCCGATGTCCCCAAATTCTATTGTTATCCGAATCCAGTGAAAGATTTACTTTATTTTGCCGATTTTTCTTTGGGATCAGCACCTGTAAAGGTGGTTATTTTTAATTCGTTTGGTCAGAAGCTCCTTGAAAAAAACATATCCGGAAATCATTCCTATGTGGATGTATCCGGCTTTCCTGATTCCATTTATATGATTGAATTCCTTGTTTCCGGAGTAAGAAAAGCATGCCAAAAAATAGTGATACACAAATGATGGAACCAATTACCCTGCTGGATTTAAATTTAATGGTTAAGAGCCGGTTAAGGAAAGAATTTCCTGAAACATTCTGGATCCAGGCTGAAATCAGTGAATGTAAGGAGCACTTTTCAGGCCATTGCTACTTGGAACTTATTCAAAAGCGGAAAGAATCGGATTCGATTTGTGCCAAAGCCAGAGCAACGATATGGGCAAATGTCTGGTCGGAGTTAAAGCATTACTTTGAAGAACAGACGGGTACGCGACTTCAGGCCGGGCAGAAAGTCTTGATAGACGTTGCTGTGGAATTTCATGAGCTGTATGGTTACAATCTGGTTATACGTGATATTGACCCGGCTTATACCATGGGTGATCTGGCACTTCGTCGGAATGAAGTCCTGCGTCAGCTTACAGAAGAGGGGGTCATTGACATAAACAAAGAACTGCCCTGGCCTTTGTTGCCTCAACGTCTGGCAATAGTCTCGTCACCTTCAGCTGCAGGATATGAGGATTTTATGGATCAGTTGCATCACAACGATTACGGTTTTGTGTTTTATACGGCCTTTTTTCAGGCCACGATGCAAGGCGAACCTGCTGAGCAATCCATCATGGATGCGCTGAACCGAATTCTGGACACAGGAATCGATTTTGACGCTGTCGTGATTATCCGGGGTGGTGGCGCTTCTGCAGACCTGAATTGCTTTGACCGTTACGATCTTTGTTATTATTGTGCCCAATACCCTTTGCCCATCCTTTCAGGGATTGGACATGACCGGGATTTATCTGTTCTGGACAGGGTGGCCCATACTTCAGTCAAGACACCGACGGCAGCTGCAGAATATATTCTTGGCCTATTTTCACAGGAGGCATATAGACTGGATAACAACCTGAATAAACTTCATCAGTCTGTACAAAGCGTGATGGAGGCCTATAAACGTCAATTAAAGGCCAATTCAGACCGTTTAAGGTTGAATGCGCGTGAACGGATACATCTGGCGGATCTTTTGATAGAACGTCGCAAAGCGGAGCTGGAGAACCAATCAAACCGTGTGCTTCTGCAAAATAAACAGTTGATAGAAATGCACTATTCAACGTTGCTTCACCGAACAAATACCAGTCTGGAACAGTTTAAGCATAAGACGGAACTCATGGAAAAAACGCTTGCAGGTTTTTCTCCGGATATCTTGATTAAAAGAGGATTTTCACTTACCTTGCATAACGGGAAAGTTGTAAAATCAGTACTTGAATTGTCCGGTGGTGATGAAATTAGTACCCGCCTGCGAGATGGGGTTGTTTATAGTAAAATAGATAAAACAGAAATAAAGAATGACTGAAAAAAAATTTTCTTACAATGCTGCCATGCTGGAAGTGGAGCAAATTCTCGCTTCATTGGAAAAAAACAGTCTGGATGTGGATGAAATGAGCCAGAAAGTGAAAAGAGCCACAGAGCTGTTGCAGGCATGCAAGAACAAGCTTTATCAGGCTGATGCCGAGATTCAGGCTGTGTTTGAGCAAACAAAAATCTAACGAAAAATCTGGATGATGGAACAGGAAAAATTAAAGAAATACGCTATTGTTGTCGCAGGTGGCAAAGGCGTAAGAATGGGGACTGCTGTTCCCAAACAGTTTCTTTTGTTGTCGGGTAAGCCGCTACTGATGCATTCATTGGACGCGTTTTACAAGGCTGATCCTGAAATCATATTGATTCTGGTCTTGCCCGAAGTTCAGCAGGACTATTGGAAGGAACTTTGTGCGCAGTATGATTTCAAGCTGGTACATCAGATAGTCAATGGAGGTGATACACGGTTTCAATCTGTGAAAAATGGTTTGGCTCTGACGGACAATCATGGACTCATTGCAGTTCATGATGGTGTCAGGCCTTTTATCAATACCGCCTTGATTGAACGTTGTTATCAGGCTGCTCAACAATTTGGCGGAGCTGTGCCGGTAACCGAATTGACTGAAAGTATTCGTAAACTGGAAGGAGAAACCAGCTTTTCCGTACATCGGGAAACATTCCGTTTTGTGCAGACACCACAGGTTTTTCGTGCAGAAATTTTGAAAAAATCGTACAATACGCCTTATCGGGAAAGTTTTACGGATGATGCTTCCGTTGTTGAGGCAGCAGGCTTTAAAGTGGAGCTGGTGAAAGGTCTGACCGGGAACATAAAGATAACGAACACCATTGATCTGCTGCTTGCCGAGCAAATGTCTAAGTCTAACCCTGGATTGTAGATAAAGTGTTGAATCTGGCAAAAGAACTGACCTATATTTCAGGCGTAGGGACTGCACGTGCTGAAATTCTGAAGAAAGAACTACAAATCTTTAATCAGGAGCAGATGCTCTATTATTTCCCCTACAAGTATGTTGACAGGTCCAAATTCTATAAAATAAACGAACTTACCTCCAATCTTCCCTATATCCAGGTGGTTGGTCGTTTTCAATCTTTTCGTTTGGTTGGAGAAGGCAGAGCCAAGAGGCTTTCAGCCAATTTTTCAGATGGTACAGGTATTCTTGAGCTGACTTGGTTTAAGGGTTTAAAATTTATTGTTGACAAATATAAAACGGACATCGATTACGTCGTTTTCGGAAAACCATCCCTTTACGGACATCAGCTCTCTATTGCTCATCCCGATGTGGACCTGGTGCGTGATGCGCAAGCACCCTTATCCATGGGTTTGCAGCCTTTTTACAATACGACAGAGAAAATGAAGTCGCATTATTTGAATTCCAAGGCCATCCAAACCATTCAGAATAACCTGATACGAAGCCTACACGAAGTCCTGCCGGAAACACTGCCGGCAGATCTGATCGTAAAATACCGCCTGATGCGTTTGCAGGATGCTTTGGTGCAAATGCATATGCCCACCAATGCTCAAGCGTTAAAGCAAGCCCGCTATCGTCTCACTTTTGAAGAGCTTTTCTATCTTCAGTTGCATATAATAAGGTATACCAAAGATCGGGACAAAAAATACAGAGGATATCCGTTTGATCGGATAGGGGATTTCTTCAATACTTTCTTTTATAAATACCTGCCCTTTGAATTGACGGAAGCTCAAAAGCGGGTTTTGCGTGAAATTCGCAACGATATGGCTCAGCCAAGGCAAATGAACCGTCTGCTTCAGGGAGATGTTGGCAGCGGTAAAACGCTGGTTGCGCTTATGTCCATGCTGATGGCTGCCGATAATGGCTTTCAGGCTTGCATCATGGCTCCGACAGAAATACTGGCCAACCAACACTACGAAACCATCACTTCTTTTTTGCAGGATATGGATATTAAGGTGGCTTTACTTACCGGTTCAACCAAGGCTAAGGATAGGGTCGCACTGCATGAAGGTTTGTTATCCGGTGAAACTCATATTCTAATTGGTACACATGCTTTGATTGAAGATCGTGTGCTGTTTAAGAATCTGGGCCTGGTCGTCATAGACGAACAACACCGTTTTGGAGTTGAACAACGTTCCAAAATGTGGCTGAAAAATGAAAACCCTCCTCACATGCTGGTCATGACTGCAACGCCCATCCCCAGAACATTAGCCATGACACTTTATGGCGACCTGGATGTTTCCGTCATTGATGAGTTACCTCCGGGCAGGAAGCCCATAAAAACAGTTCATCGGTTTGATAACAAACGTGGCCCACTTTATGATTTTATGCGAGAGCAACTGAAAGCAGGCCGGCAGATTTATATCGTGTATCCGCTTATCAGTGAATCTGAAAAATCGGATTACAAGAATCTGGAAGAAGGCTTTATCCATATCAGTGAGGTTTTTCCTGAAGTTAAAGTCGGTATCGTTCATGGAAAAATGAAATCTGCTGAAAAAGAGGCAAACATGCAGTCTTTTGTTAAAGGCGAAGCACGCATTCTGGTTGCCACCACAGTTATTGAAGTGGGGGTGAATGTCCCCAACGCCTCTGTCATGATGATTGAGAGTGCGGAACGTTTCGGACTTTCTCAGCTACATCAATTGCGTGGACGGGTAGGTCGTGGAGCCGAACAATCTTACTGCATTCTGGTCACTTCCTATAAATTGTCGGAAGATAGCCGGAAACGAATAGATATACTAACTTCCAGCAACGATGGTTTCGAAATTGCAGAGGCTGATTTGAAACTACGGGGTCCCGGAGATTTGGAAGGAACCCAACAAAGTGGCATCGCATTTGATTTAAAAATTGCGAATTTGGCCAGGGATGGTCAGTTGATAGAATACGTACGTTCGATCGCCAAATCTATTTTGGAAACCGATCCTGAGCTCTCTCTACCAGAGCATATTATGCTGAAACAACAATTGAGAAAATTGTTTTCCAAAAAGGTCAATTGGGGGGTTATCAGCTGATTTATTATGAAAAAAAACCTTAAAACGTCAGGTTATTCCAAATATTCTTTTTATATTTGAGAAATCGAAACGGACAAAACCGTTTTTTTTTATTACCAAAATAATTATTTATGCGTTTTTACAAGACCTTATTTCTTCTAATATCTCTCAGCCTTTTCAGTGTTTACGGACAGAATAATTACACTGTCAATATCAGATACGACAAGAAACATGCCGCACTTGATTCTGTTATTACTCGTCAGCTTATGGAAGAAGAAGAGGAAAGTGGTGACTTGTACGAGGGGCTTTATGGTAATTGGAGCGACACCCGTGTCAATCCTTACGGAATGGCTCTTAAAAATATGAAAGACAGTTTCTATGTTAATCTTTCAGAATATTATCCACCATGTCTTGGACATGTAACTTCTCCTTTTGGCCGCCGTCACCGTGGTTTTCATAACGGTACAGATTTAAAGGTTCAGGTAGGAGATACCATTCGTGCTGCATTTAGCGGAAAAATCCGTGTTCGTCGTTACAATCGTGGTGGATACGGATATTTTCTGGTCCTCCGTCACAATCAAGGGTTGGAAACCATTTATGGACATTTATCAAAATTCCTTGTAGCGCCAAACCAGGAAGTAAAAGCTGGAGAAGCTATCGCATTGGGGGGAAGCACCGGACATTCAACGGGTCCACATTTACATTTTGAAACGCGTTTATACGGTAATCCCATCAATCCTGCCAAATTGTTCAGCTTTGAGGATTATGTGCCCTTGCACAATAAATACTATGTTGAAAAAAATAAAACGTTTGAAGAAAGAATCGCCTTTTCAGGAGGGTCTTATGACGGTACTCCAATAAGCAAGGAAGGTACTGGCAACTATAAAAAAGGATCTTACTCAAATGTACGCTACTACACCGTTCAACATGGGGATGTCATAGGTAAAATTGCCTCCAGAAGTGGAGTGTCCATTAATGATATCTGCAAATTGAATAATATCCGGAAAAAGTCTACTATTCGACCTGGACAACGCCTGCGTTTATCTTGATTTTTCGTTCCTTTTTTACTACTTTTGTGGCCTAATATATGCAAAAAATTTGCTTTATGGCCGATACCAACAGTCAATTTGATGCCGTAGTTTCACAGTGTCGTTTGGTTTTTTCAAAAAAACTTCACGATTACGGTGCTGCATGGCGCATTCTTCGTCCACAATCTGTTACAGATCAGATTTTTATTAAAGCCAACCGCATCCGCAGTCTGGAGGTAAAAGGCAATGCCAAAGTGGAAGAGGGCATTCGACCTGAATTTATTGCCATTGTAAACTATGGGGTGATAGGTTTGATTCAACTCGAAATGGGTTATACAGAACAAGTGGATCTTTCAGCCGAAGAAGCTTTAAAAATTTATGACGCGAAACTGACCCTTGCCAAGAGCCTTATGATGGATAAGAACCACGATTACGATGAGGCTTGGAGAAGTATGCGAATTCCCTCTTATACCGACTTGATTTTGATGAAATTGCATAGAACCAAACAAATAGAAGACTTAGGAGGCCAGACGCTAATTTCCGAAGGCATTGATGCCAATTATCTGGACATGATGAATTATGCGATTTTCGGATTAATCCGAATGGACTTTGATCATGTTGAATGTTGATAAAACCGATAAAGATCCTTTGATGGAAAATACTAAAAAAATAGTGATTAACATAGCCCGATTCTTAGTGGGATTATGTTTTGTATTTTCCGGTTTTGTAAAAGCAATTGATCCGCTAGGTTCTTCGTATAAATTTGCAGATTATCTGGAGGCCTTTCATTGGTCTTTTCTATCAGATTTGACATTTTTGATGGCTGTAGGTCTTGCCGCAGCCGAACTTTTTCTGGGAACAGCCCTTATATTGGGACTTTGGAGAAAGACGACCAGTTTACTGGCTTTGCTTTTCATGCTTTTCATGACCCCATTTACACTTTATTTAGCCATTAAAAACCCTGTATCAGATTGTGGTTGTTTTGGGGATGCGTTGATTTTGACCAATTGGCAGACGTTCTATAAAAACATTGTTTTACTGATTCTGGTTGTGCCTGTTTTTCTTTGGCATGATTTGACGTATACCCTTTTTGGAAAACGTACAGGTAGTTGGAGCGCCATTTGGTGCATGATTTTCCCGTTGCTTCTTTCCACGTATTCCATCAGACATCTGCCCATGTTGGATTTCCGACCGTACAAAATAGGGAATAAACTGGTCGATTTTATGAAAATACCGGAAGGTGCACTCCGTGATTCTTTTGACACACGCTTTATTTATGAAAAGAATGGCGTTCAAAAGGAATTTTCTGTGAATGATGCTCCTTTAAGTGATCCTGAATGGAAATACATGGATCGGAAAGTAACACAGATTCGCAAAGGTTATACCCCCCCCATTCATGATTTCGTGCTGGAACATCCAACAAAGGGAATCATTACAGAGGAGGTTCTGAACGACACCTCTTATACTTTTCTTTTGGTCAGCCCTAAATTGGAAGAAGCAAACCGAAGTACCATTGCGCTTATTCAGTCAGCCTATTTATACGCGGATAAACAGGGTTATGCATTTTATGGACTTACAAATTCAGATGGTGAAGCCATTGATGAGTGGAACTATGAATACGATTCCAATATTGAATTTTGTACCGTCGATGATCGTACTTTAAAAACCATGATTCGTTCCAATCCGGGTATTTTGTTGCTTAAAAATGGTGTAGTGCTTCAAAAATGGGGATTCAGGGATATACCGGATTTTTCTAAAATTAAATCGCCCATGAATACCAGTCAATGGGGGAGTGTGCGAAAAGTAAACACAGTAACTATTTTAGGGAAACTATTTATTCTTTTCCTGATTCCGCTGCTTCTGTTCTTTTCGTTTCATAGGGGATATCGCCTTCATTTTAATCTCCAAAAAAATAAAAAGAATTTAGATAACATATAGGTTTATTAATTAGTAAAAAAAAGTCACATGAGAAAAAACATTGTTGCAGGTAACTGGAAAATGAACATGACCCTGCAGGAAGGCGTTGCCTTGGCAAAAGAACTGAATGACATCTTAGCTGCTAAAACAGTTAATTGCGATGTTGTTATTGGTACTCCATTTATTCACCTGGCATCTGTAGCTGCAGTAGTTGATTCTGCTAAATTGGGTGTTGCTGCTGAAAACTGTGCTGATCACGTTTCCGGAGCTTATACCGGAGAAGTATCTGCAGCTATGGTAAAATCTACCGGTGCTCAATACGTCATCCTGGGCCACTCTGAACGTCGTGCTTATTACGGTGAAACCAACGAAACCCTGAAAACTAAAGTTGAATTAGCTTTGGCAAATGGTTTAACACCGATTTTCTGTATCGGTGAAGTGTTGGAAGAACGCGAAGCTGACAAACAATTTGACGTTGTTGAAAAACAAATCAAGGAAGCCTTGTTCGCCCTTTCAGCCGAAGATTTCTCAAAAATAATTTTGGCTTACGAACCGGTTTGGGCTATTGGAACAGGTAAAACTGCCTCTGCTGAACAAGCTCAGGAAATCCACGCATTCATTCGTAGCGTTTTGGCCGCTAAATATGGCAAGGAAGTTGCAGACAATTGCTCCATTCTTTATGGTGGCAGCTGCAAGGCTTCCAATGCAAAAGAACTCTTCTCGAACGCTGATGTTGATGGTGGTTTGATTGGTGGTGCTGCTTTAAATGCTGCAGACTTTATGGGTATAGTAGACGCATTCTGATTCATTCGGGAATCTCTTTTTAAATTGACGGATGATATTCCACTAGTGGAGTGTCATCCGTTTCTTTTTTCAATTCAAATAGCTATATTGCACGCTTAAATTAAACGACTATCAATGAAAAAAATCAGCACTATTTGCTGAATTAGGAGCTGCTCCTGAAGCAACAGCAGAAAACCAACATCCCAGACCAACAATTAAACCTGGAACATTTACCATTCTCGATGTAGCACCTGTTCAGCAATAAGCGATTATCATTGGTATTTAATCCAATTCCCGGTTAGTTTTTCTGTAGTATATTTTCAATCAGAAGCGACATCTAATATGTAAATTGGGAAAATAGATTTGTATTTGTCTGAAAATGAGATAGATGGTTTTATTTTTGTCCTGATTTTTTAGGCTAAAATAACCTTTGAAAACTAATTGATCTGTATTTTTGAGTAAGAGGGTTTTTATTTTGCTTTGTCAAATAATGTTGGCCGATGTTGAATAAACAAAAAGAACAAACAGTAACTAAAAAGGTACTGTTTCTGGAATCGCAGCTTGCTGAACGGGAAAAGGAGCTGATGATCTTGAATGAAAGACTTCATAAAACAGAGGAAAAACTCACATTCACACAGAGAATTGGAAATCTGGGTAGTTGGGAATACGATGTGGAAGCGAATCAAACGACCTGGTCACAGAATTTGTATGAGATACTCCATGTTGAGCCTTTTAAAGATGGTGTACCAAAAGATTTTTTTTTAAGTAGGGTGCATCCCGATGACTTGGTTCTATGCCAGCAAATGCAAAAGGATCTGATGGAGTATAAGGCTCCAGTTTCCAGAATTCTTAGGTTTTTAATTCCCGACGGCTCAGTTAAGTGGATTCTGGATAGTATTGAACCTACTTTCCAAGGAGATAAATTGCTTTACCTGAGAGGTCTCAATATTGATGTCACCCAAAAGAAGCTGTTGGATGAAAATCTGGCTGAACTGAATGCCAATCTGGAAAATAAAATAAAAGAGCGAACCAAGGAACTTGCCATTTCCAATGAAAAACTGATCCGGGAGATCAATGAAAGAATACTCATCGAAGAAGCTTTGCGGTTAAAAACAATGGAACTTCAAAAGTTTTTTGACGTTTCTCCCGATATTCTGGCCATCTGTGATCAGACAGGCAGGGTCCTTAAAGTTAGCAAAACCGGATTTGACTTAATAGGTTATACACCTGAATTCCTTACCAATTTGAATCTGTTTGATTTTGTTCATCCAGATGATAAATCCCGGATTAAGGATGCTATTGGCAATTTTGGCAAGAAAGATGAGTCAAACATGATTGTTAGTCGTTTACTTTCTGCCGATGGTAAATCTCGTATTTTTGAGTGGACTGTTGCGATGGAAGATGGTTTGATTTTTTCAGCCGGCCGTGATATTACTGAAAGAAAGAAAGCGGAAGAATTTGAGGATGCGCTGCTTCTCTTAACACCCAAATTGACAGGATTGCCCTATGCTGAAATAGATGGTGCTATCCAATTGGCTTTGACTAAAATCAGTGGATTTATCGGGATTGATAGAATTTTTATTACTGAATTTTCAACTGGTTTTCAAACGTTATCGATCATTCATGAATGGTGTAAAGACGGCATCCAGTCTTTAAGGACTGATTTGAGAAACGTGCGTAGCGATAGTCTACCGAATGTTTCCAGAATGATTCTTGCAGGGGAGGATGTGAATATCCCCAATGTAAGTGATTTGCCGGATGACTGGCGGGAAGAGCATGAACTGCTTCAATCGTTAGGCGTTCAAACCTTGGTGGTGCTTCCGATGTTTCTGGACAATAAGTTGATAGGTTCATTAAGCATTGAAAGTCTTAGTGATTTTAAGATCTATAGTTCATCCGAATTCAATATTATCAAGGTGGGATGTAGCCTCTTGGCCAGCCTGATCAATAACAAGCGTACTGAGAACCTTCTGGAACAATCCAGGGTGAACATTGAAACATTCTTTAATACGATCGATGATTTTCTGTGGGTCATTGATAAAAAGGGAAGATTTCTCTATTCGAACCAGACTATGTTAAACCTTTTGGGCTATAGTTCCGATGATATATTCGGAAAACATATATTATCCTTTTATAAGGATGAATACAAAAATAAAGCCAAAGAAGTTTTGATCGGATTTCTTAAAAATCGAACCAACGCTTGTTCCTTACATCTACCGTCGAAGAATGGAACATTAATACCTGCAGAGACAAGGATAAAAGAAGGACTCTGGGATGGTATGCCGGCTTATTTTGGAGTGAGTAAGGATATTACTCAAATACAATTGTCCGAAAAGAAATTTTCAACTGTCTTTCATTCAAACTCAGCGATGATGTCCATTTTGCATTTTGGGGATGGTAATTTTTTAGATGTGAATCAGGCTTTTACGGATGTTTTGGGTTATAAAAAAGAAGAACTGCTAGGTTGTAATTCCAAAGACCTGAATATATTTGTTGATCTGGATCAAAGATCTTTTATTTTCAAAAAACTCAATAATGGAGAATCTGTTCGCGAAGTAGAAATTCTGATGCGTACCAAGAATGGTGAATTAAAAACCGGCTTGTTTTCAGGCGACTCTTTTTTCGTAGGAGATGAACCATTTTTTCTGACAGTGAATGTCGATATAACCGAACGAAAGAAGGCGGAAGACCAATTAAAGCAGGCTCGACTGGAGGCAGAAAAAGCCAATATGGCAAAGAGTGAGTTTTTGTCACGAATGAGTCATGAATTGCGGACGCCCATGAATTCCATTCTGGGTTTTGCTCAGCTTTTAGAGATGGGAGAATTGAATGCTCCTCAAAAGAAAGGTATAGATCATATTCTTAAAAGTGGAAAACTTCTGCTTGAACTGATCAATGATGTATTGGAAATATCCAAAATAGAAGCGGGACATTTACCCTTCTCACTTGAACCGGTTCCGCTGGATTCCATTATACGGGAAACGGCCGATTCAGTATTGCCTATGGCTGAAAAACGTGGAATTACGATTCATCAGGTTGAATCGTCGGAAAGTTTAAGGTGTGTCCTGTCTGACAAGCAACGGTTAAAGCAAATTCTTCTGAATTTATTGGGTAATGCCATCAAATACAACAGGGAAGGTGGAGCAGTAACCATACGTACAGAGCTAAGACGGGATACCACAAAAACGAAAAAATTTATTCGCATTCTAATTTCCGATACCGGTCAAGGAATATCTGCTGAAGATCTGCCCAAAATATTTGTGCCTTTTGAACGGATTGGGGCTGAAAAAACAACTACTGAAGGAACCGGGCTAGGTCTGGCTGTGGTGAAAAAGTTGGTCGATGCCATGAACGGCACCCAAGGGGTTGAGAGCGTACTTGGCCAGGGTTCTACTTTTTGGGTGGAATTTCCTCAGGCAAAGTGCCTCAAAATGTTAACCAACCTGGATGCTAAACAGAAAATTACGGAGGTTAAATCATGGAAAGGTACAATGCTTTATGTGGAAGATAATATTCCAAATATTGAATTGGTTGAGGATATTTTCGATTTAACGTATCCTGGTATCAATCTGATAACTACAAATTTTGGAAAAAAGACTTTGTCTCTTGCTTTGAAATATAAGCCAAGTCTTATTCTATTGGATCTGAATTTGCCCGATATTGATGGATTGGAGGTTTTAGAGATTTTAAAGAATGATAAAGAGACAAAAGATATTCCTGTGATCGTTTTAAGTGCGGATGCCATGCCCAGGCAAGTGGAGCGGATAATGGGGGCAGGTGCTATAAATTATTTAACGAAACCGTTTGAGGTTGAGGCGTTTTTGAAGGTGGTGGAGGTGTATTTGGGGGATGGGAATGGATAAAATTGAACCTTTTGTATATTTGAGTGTCAAAAGTTAATATAGCATTCACCGTTTGTTAAATGGCACTAAAAAATACCTTTATGAAAACCACATTTGAAATAAACAAATACGGCAAATTTTGTTTTGTTGCAGGACTGTTTTGTTGTAGTATGATCCTATTTGCCCAAACAGCTGAGTCGCCCATTTATCTGAATCCTCAAAAACCCATAGAAGTACGTGTAAATGACCTAATTTCCCGGCTTTCGGTAGAAGAAAAGGCACAACTTCTCAATCACAAAGCACCCGAACTTGAAAGACTACACATCAAATCGGACGGATGGAACCAATGTTTGCACGGTGTTTGGTGGAACAGGCCAACCACGATGTTTCCCATAGCTCCCGCAATGGCTGCGACCTGGGATCCTACACTGATTCATGAAGTGGCATCGGTTATTTCTGACGAAGCACGTGCCATTTACAATGGGTGGCACAACGACCCGAATTTTGATGGTGAAAAGAAAGGTTTGATTTACCGCTCGCCGGTTATAAATATAAGTCGGAACCCTTACTGGGGACGCATCAATGAAACATACAGTGAGGATCCCTTCCTGACTGGTCGCATAGGTGTGGCTTTTGTAAAAGGACTTCAGGGGAACGATCCCAACTATCTCAAACTCGTTTCAACGTTAAAGCATTATGCTGTTAATAATGTTGAAAGAGATCGGGTGGAGCTGAATGTAAAAGTGAGCGAACGCATGTTGTACGAATACTGGTTGCCCCATTTCCGGGACTGTATTGTAGAAGGTCAGGCACAATCGGTGATGGCTTCGTACAATGCTTTGAATGGAGTCCACAACAACATCAATTCGCTTTTATTGACCGATATTCTGAAGAAACAATGGGGATTTCAGGGATTTGTCGTTTCGGATCTTGGCGGAGTTAAAACCATGGTGGAAGATAAAAAAATGGGAAATATGACGTATGAAGAAGCTGTCGCCCAGTCTTTGATTGCCGGATGTGATTTTTCCGATGTTGAGTTTATGCAGTATATCCCGAAAGCTGTCTCAATGGGTATTCTTCCAATGGAACGATTGGATAATGCTGTTTTTCGCGTGATGCGCGATCGTTTCCGATTGGGCGAGTTTGACCCTCAGGAGATGGTGCCTTATAGCAAAATACCAATGAGTGTAATCTGCAGTCCGGAACATCGTCAGCTATCGCTGAAAGTTGCACAGAAATCAATAGTTCTATTAAAAAATGCAGATATTTTCCTTCCTCTGGATAAAAATAAGTTGAAAACCATTGCTGTAATCGGACCTCATGCCAATCTTTTTACGGCTGGCGGATACAGTGGTAGAGTTAAATATCCGATCACTCCTTTGCAGGGAATTAAGAATCGGGCAGCAAGTGGTACTGAGATTTTGTATGCAGTCGGAGCTGAAATGCCGGTTGAGAAAAAGGCTTTAACTCCGTTTAATAAAGAATTGGAGCTTCAAAAAGCCGTTGAAATCGCCAAAAAAGCAGATGTGGTGATTTTATACATTGGAACGACGCTTGCCACTGAAGCCGAAGGGCGAGATCGTACGTCGCTGGGCTTGCCCGGAAATCAGGAGGAGCTTGTAGAGGCTGTCATGGCCGTCAATCCAAAGACCGTTGTTGTGGAGATGAATGCAGGGCCTTTGACTGTGCCCTGGGTAAAAGAACATGTACCTGCTATCATTGAAGCATGGTGGGGAGGAGAAGAAGGAGGAAATGCTACGGCTGATGTTATTTTTGGAAATGTCAATCCCAGTGGTAAATTACCTTTAACGGTTTATGCATCTGAAGCTCAGGTGCCTTCGCAGGATGAGTACGATATTTCGAAAGGCTATACGTATATGTACGTGAAAGGTGAACCGCTTTTTCCGTTTGGTCATGGTTTGAGTTATACGAAATTTAGCTATTCAAAGATGAAGATTTCGGCTAAGAATATTTTGGCCGATGGAAGTGTGACGGTGAGCTTTGAGGTGAAAAATGTTGGGAAAAGGGAAGGTGACGAGGTGGCTCAGTTGTATATTCATGATGAGGAATGTAGTGTTGTCAGACCTGTTAAAGAGCTTCGGGGATTTGAAAGGGTGACGCTGAAAGCTGGGGAAAGCAAGACGGTGACGTTGACAGTGCCTGGGGAGAAATTGGCGTTTTATGATGAGAAAAGTCATGGGTTTGTGGTGGAACCGGGGCGGTTTGAGGTGATGGTGGGGAGTTCGAGTGAGGATGTAAGGTTGAAGGGGTGGTTTGAGGTGGTGGGGTTGAAATAAATTTCCTACTTTTGTTTTCAAAAAAAACACCAATGAAGATTAAAATTCATCCTTTCCTGGTTTTGTCCCTTGTTTTCCTTTGCTGTGTAAATTCCCTTTTTGCAGCAGATCTCGAAGATTTGAACAAGCTGCCCGATTGGGCTTTGGGCGATTTTATCCGACCTGGGGAAAACAATCCAATCATAACCCCCAACCCTCTATCGACCTTTTATTGTCCCATCAAAAACAAAGCTGTAAAATGGGAGGAAAACGATACCTTTAATCCTGCAGCTGTCCTCAAGGATGGGAAGATCTGTGTTTTGTATCGGGCTGAAGATGCTACCGGCGTTGAAATCGGAACGAGGACATCGCGCATTGGTTATGCCGAAAGCAAAGATGGCATTCACATGAAAAGGAGTCCAGAGCCTGTGCTTTACCCTGCCAGGGATGTGGCCGAGGCCTTTGATTCACCGGGAGGTTGTGAAGACCCCCGCATTGCGATGACCGAAGACGGCCTGTACGTCATGTTTTATACGGGCAACAACAAGAAAAATGCCCGATTGTGTGTGGCAACGTCCAGAGATTTAATTCATTGGAAAAAGTATGGCCTAGCCTTTGGTGAAGCCTACAATGGTCGCTTCAAGGATACCTGGAGCAAATCCGGAGCGATCCTGACCGAGTTGAAAGGTGGGAAACTAGTCATCACTAAATTGTCAGGAAAATACCTGATGTACTGGGGCGAATATGAAACATACGCCGCCACTTCCGACGATTTAATCCATTGGTACCCGGTGCTGAACGACTCAAACAAACTGAAAGTGATTGCTCAAAAAAGAAAGGGCTTTTTCGATAGCGACCTGGTGGAATGCGGTCCGTTGGCTTTACTTACCAATAAAGGTATCCTAATGCTCTACAACGGTAAAAACAGTACGAACCCGAACGATGGTGATAGTCGCTATCCCCTGGGAGTCTATTCTGCCGGTCAGCTGTTGATGGATACGAACAATCCCTATCAAGTGATAGGACGTTTGGATGTGCCTTTCTTTTACCCTCAGGAGCCCTTTGAAAAAAGCGGTCAATACAAGGAGGGGACGGTCTTTGTAGAAGGTCTGGTTTATTTTAAGGATAAATGGTTTCTATATTACGGATGCGCAGACTCAAAAGTGGGAGTAGCCATTTACGATCCAAAAAAGACAGAAGGAGAATAAACGTTTGCCTGATTCATAACAAATTAGTTATGAATCAATTTCCCTCCCGATATATCCCAGAACTTATTGAAAAATGCAGCAAGCTTTTCGAGGACAGTATCACGTTTCTTTGTACGTTCTCCAGTAGGAGAAAAGCGCGATACCGGAGGCAAAACCTTTGAAATTCCTGTACCCGTATTTTGCACAAAACCATCGCGAAAAGCATTGCTGATAAATTTGTACGTTTCGTCTTTATCCAATTGTTCTTCAGTAATAATGCTGTCTAATTCTTCCAGTTTCTTGGCATCTACAAAAGTATGCCAATCATCGTCGACGTTGGTTGTTGGGGTTAAAGAGTCAATGAATTGTTCGATAAGTTCTTTCTTGTTGCGTAGTTCCACGCTGGAATCAATTGCCTTGCTGATACTTATGGCTATTTCCTTGTCTTTTAAATGACCTTCGTGGTATTTGCGGATTAGTTGCAAAATAAAGTCAATATTGATTTCCACTTGCTTGATCAGCTCCATTTCAAAAACGATGTCGTCGTTTATGTTTTCGTTGTCGCCTTTGGTTTTGCCCCGGAAATCAGTATAGAGGTTTATGTACATGCTGTGGTAATCCTGTACATCGCGTTCGGTTAAGAGCTCATGACCTGCAAACTCGTCGAAAGTGGAAACAATGTTTTTTATCTTCAGGATAGCTCCGTATAATTTGATAAAGTCCTTTTGGTTTTGTTCACCAATAATTGGTTCACCTACCAGATATTTCTCCTGCAATTCGCTGACCAGATCCGCATATCCGCGAATATCTTTCTCGCCATTATTATATCCATTGTAATACTCATCGTAGGTTTTCAGCAAAACAACTCCCCCGGCTTCCTTGTCGCCGAAAAGCGCAATACTTTCATTGGTTGCTTTTTCCAAATTGCGAAAGCAAATGATATTGCCAAAAGTTTTGATGGAATTGAGAATGCGGTTGGTGCGGGAAAAGGCTTGCAAAAGGCCGTGCAAACGCAGGTTTTTATCCACCCAAAGCGTGTTCATCGTCGTTGCGTCAAAGCCTGTCAAAAACATATTGACCACTATAAGCAAGTCTATTTCACGGTCTTTTACCCGTTGCGATACGTCTTTATAGTAGTTTTGAAATTTATCGCTCGAAGTATCGAAGTTGGTTTTGAATAGTTTGTTGTAATCTTGTATGGCTGCTTCGAGAAAATCACGTGAACTTTGGTCTAATTTACTGGTGTCTTCCGGATTTTCATCGTCAATAATTCCGTCTATTTCCGTGTCACCTTCATTGGCGCTGAAACTATAAATAGTGGCTATTTTCAACTGTTTATCGCTTGGCAAACCTGCCATTTGATTTTGAAACTCTGAGTAATATTTTTTTGCCACCTCGATGGAAGAAACCGCAAAAATAGAGTTAAACCCAGCCAACCGACGCTCTTTCAACTGATAAAAACTGTTGCGTTTGGTTTTTTGATCGAAATGTTCCCGGATATAATTCACAATATTGGAAATTCGTTTGGGGTCTGCCAATGCTTTTTCCCTATCAATGTTCCATACTTTTTCATCCTGTATATTTTCTTCCTCACGCATGGTGCTAATATAGTCAATGCGGAACGGCAATACGTTTTTATCGGTAATCGCATCAACAATGGTGTAGGTATGTAGTTTAGTGCCAAAAGCCTGCTCGGTTGTTTTTAAATCGACACGGCTGTTGCTGCTTGAATTTTTCGCAAAAATAGGGGTACCTGTAAAGCCAAAGAGGTGATATTTTTTGAAGGCTTTTGTTATTGCTGTGTGCATATCGCCAAACTGAGAGCGGTGGCACTCGTCGAAAATGATAACGACATGTTGGTTGAAAGCCGCGTGATTTTTTTGTTGCTTAATAAGTACCGATAGTTTCTGAATGGTGGTTATAATAATGTGTGCATTGGGGTCATCGAGTTGTTTTTTGAGTTTGGCGGTATTGGAATTACTGTTTGCCGCTCCTTTCTCGAATTTGTCATACTCCTTCATGGTTTGATAGTCAAGATCTTTCCGATCTACCACAAACAGTACTTTATCAATAAAAGGCAATTTGCTCGCTAAAAGTGCCGTTTTAAATGACGTCAGTGTTTTACCACTACCGGTGGTATGCCAGATATAGCCTCCGCCTTTGATTGTGCCGAAGGTTTTGTAATTGTTCGAAATGTTGATTTGTCCCAAAATGCGCTCTGTTGCCACGATTTGGTAGGGGCGCATGGCCAGCAGTTGCTTTTCGGAAGTAAAAACGCAATACTTTGTAAGTAAACTAAGTATGGTATGTTTGGCGAAAAATGTCCGGCCAAAATCCATCAAATCGATGATTGGGCGGTTGCTGGCATCTGCCCACCACGAGGTAAATTCATAGCTGTTGCTGGTTCGTTTTCCTTTGTGAACCATGCTGTTGCCCATTTCTTTGATGTGTGTGAATCGCGTGGTATTGCTGTAATATTTGGTGTAAGTGCCGTTTGAAATGACAAAAAGTTGTACGTATTCGAAAAGCCCGCAACCAGCCCAAAACGATTCGCGGTTGTAACGGTTTATCTGATTAAATGCTTCCTTAATATCCACACCGCGTTTTTTAATCTCGACATGCACCAGGGGTAAACCGTTTACCAGCATGGTCACATCGTAGCGGTTTGCGCGTTGTCCGTCTTCAACTACATATTGGTTGATGACCTGCAAGCGGTTGTTGTGGATGTTGGCCTTGTCCAGGAGGTAAATGTTTTTTACCGTACCATCGTCTTTGGTTAAAAGTTGAATATGATCTTCCTGAATGATGGTTGTTTTTTCTTCTATCCCGCTGTTTTGATTGGCTATTTTGCTTTTGAAAAATTGTTCCCATTCTGTCGTTGAAAATTGGTAATTGTTTAGCGTTTCCAATTGATGACGGAGGTTGGCAATGACTTCCTGCTCGGTGGTAATGGGCAGATATTCGTAGGCTTGCGTTTGAAGTAGTTCAATGAAGGCTTTTTCGAGTTCTGCTTCCGACTGATAGGTTGCTTCCCGGCTAAAAAGGGATTGGTATTCGGAGACTACGGTGCTTTCAGGGCTTTCGGCGACAAGGGTGTATTTATCCATTTTATTTTAGGATTTTTCGTTTTTCAACTTCTTGTAAAACGTTCATTTGTTGAATGGCTATTTGGTTGAGCTTGATCAATCGTTCACTTTGCGACATATTCTCGTTGATAAAAACGGCATTCAGGTTTTCCATATTCGAAAGGCAAATTAGTTCGTTAATGGTGGCATAGTCGCGTATGTTTCCTTTCAAATCTGGGTTGGCGTCCCGCCATTGTTTGGCGGTTATACCGAATAATGCGACATTTAGCACATCGGCTTCGTTGGCATAGACATTCGATATTTGTTGTGTTGTAAGTATTGCTGGAATGAGGTTTTGCTTAATGGCATCGGTGTGAATGTGGTAGTTTATTTTGGAAAGTTCGCGTTTTGCTGACCAACCGAGTTGTTTTTGCTCTTCTTCTTTGAGGCGTTGAAATTCACGAACTAAATAGATTTTAAATTCTGGGCTTATCCACATTCCAAATTCAAAGGCAATATCTTTATGGGCAAAAGTACCACCATACCGACCCGTTTTAGCCTGAATGCTTATGGCATTTGTTTTTTCAACGAAATCTTTAATGCTAATCTTAAAACTGTTCAAACCTGCTTGATTTCTAATTATGGCGAATTCGCCATAATTAAAATCGGGATTGTATAGTTTCTCCCAAATGCCGAGATATTCAAGTGTATTCCTGTTTCTGAGCCAATCGGAGATAAAGAAATCTCCGTCTTTCGCTTTTAACATGTCCGTCAATGAAATGTAATCATTATCATTGATTTGTAAAATAGTTACTTCAGTATCTTTAATTATCAGTTTTGCCATAATCAATTAGCTTTTTTGGTTCTTAAATTATTCTTCAAACCTATCGAATTCGATAGGTTTGAAGTCCAATAATTTTCCTCTGTAATATTCGTATTGTTTGCGGCGTGCTTCTATTTCGGCGGGTAGGCCTTCGGAAATATCGTGAACCAATTTATCGAATTTATCCAATATGGCTACAATTCGGTTCTGCTCGGCAAGGGGTGGAATGGGAATTTTAAACTTTGCCATATCTTTGCCTGAAACACGAATAACCTTAGTGCCTGTCATATATTTTTTCTTGTGGTCAAAAAACATTGGTGTTTGTAAGTAATAAGCCAAATACATTGGGTTTTGATTGTGCTTGTAAATGTAAGCATCGCCACTTACAGCAATTTCATCATCTCCAAGCCATGCAACTGTTTTACAAACATCTACAACATTCTCGCTTGTTGTGGCAATAACCAAATCACCTTTTTGAGCCTTTCTTAATTTTTTTGCAAATTCAGGCGATACAAAGGTTTTCGTTTTGTGGGCAAATGCCCCATAATATGTATAAATCTGCCCATAATGAATACAGCCTACACCCGTTTCTATAAAATCTTTTTTCTGTAAACCATTGCCTCTAACAAATTCACCAATCTCCCCCAATGTGCTCCACTCGACCTCTTTGTTTTCAAAATTCAGTAAATCATTCCGGTAGTATTCATATTGGGCGCGACGCGCCTGGAGCTCCGCCTTTAGTTTCGCCTGGAGCTCAGTAAACTTGTCGAGGATATTGACGATTTCATGTTGGATGGGGAGAGGGGGAATGGGGATTGTTATGCTCTCAACTGCTGAAGCATCCAGAGTTGGAATGCCTGCAACCCTCACTTTTGAACGCAAAATGCTTGTATGACAAAATAATGCATAAAAAGCGTATCGACTTATTAGTAAGTCAGAATGTCCAAGACAAAAGCAGCCATCAGAAGACCAAAATTCAACAGAGCTATATCCTACTGTTCCAGCCGAAGCACCAACATTTATAACCATAACTGTATTAGCAATTCTGTTGCTCTGTCCATAGTATCCTAATGGTTCTAACCCTCCGTGATAAACTGGATATTTCTCTTCTTCAGAAAGTTTATTTTTGGTTAATCTTTTACCTCGCAACACTTTAACCACATCACCCAACTTCACATATTCCACGCCATTAGGGCAAAGCTGTGCAATAAGTTCCTCTATATTGCTCATAGTTCGCCTCCTTTCTTCTCAATTTTTTTAACCGCATTATTTAGCTGCAAAAAACGGTCGAAATCGCTTTCAAACAATTGGTCTTGAACAATTCTGTACTTTTCCCATTCTGTTTCGGCATGTTGGCGGGCTACCTCCATCGAGATTGTGCCAGCGTTGGTCAGTAGTTCGTGTTCGGTAGCCATCAAAATCCGGTCGAGGTGTTGTGCCCAATCTTGCATGGTCATAGGTGTGTTTCTATTTGCTTGGTTTTCAGCAAAATCAAGATAACCGGAAACGACAAGTTCTAAAGACCGCATTTCGTCACTTTCCAAATAGTTTTTTGCTACAAGCGCATCCGATTTTCTAATTTTTCCTGCCGGAGCTGCTTCCCAGGTATGCAAACCCATATTATCCTTTTGGGCATCGGCTCGTTTATAAATCAATTCGGCTGCTGTGTGCCCGTGTATTGCCCAATGCAGTTTATTTTGAACCTTTTTAAAGAAATCAATTGTGGTTTTGGCACTCGAATCATAATCCAATGCGGTGGAATATATATCGGTGATTTTTTGGTAAAAACGTCGTTCAGACAAACGGATTTCCCGAATTACTTCAAGCTGTTTTTCAAAATAATCTTTGGTAAGAACCGTACCAAAATTTTTCAGCCGCTCAACATCCATTGCCCATCCTTGAATAGTGTATTCTTTCACAATATTGTTCGCCCATTTACGGAATTGAACAGCTCTTTGGTTGTTAATTTTAAAGCCTACGGCAATAATGGCTTGCAGGTTGTAATGATTTATTTCACGTTCTACTTTTCGTGCACCTTCGGTTTGAACTATCCGGAATTTCCGGATAGTTGATGTTTCTATCAGTTCGTTATCTGCATATATGTTTAACAAATGTTCGTTGATAGTCCGGACATCAACACCGTAAAGTTCAGCCATCATTTTTTGTGTTAGCCAAACGTTTTCGTCCTCATAACGCATTTCAATACTATCTGGATTATCGCCGGTGGCAGCAATAAAAGTAAGGTATTCCGCAGCAGAACTGCGGATCGTAACTTCCTGACGAATCACGTTTTTATTTTGCAATTTTTTCTTTTTCATAAAGCGCCTCCTTCCAAATCGGCTACAATCTCATCAATGGCAGTGCGTAGTTTATTTTGCTTGATTACTATCTCAGCAATGTGGGCATTGAGTTTTAGGATATCGACTACTTCGGTGGTGTTTTCCTGTTCCACGAAGCTGCTTACGGCAATATTGTATTCGTTTTCGGCAATGTCGCTATTGAGAACAAACTTCGCAAAGTGGTCAATGTCAATTCGCCCGACAAAGGCATTCAGGATCTTTCCCCTGTTGGTTTCGGTCAGCTTGTTTTTGTTGCCTCCGCGCACAAACTCGGCTGAAGCATCAATAAATAGGATGGCATTGTCTTTCTTGCTCTTTTTGAGCACGATAATGCAGGTGGCAATGCTTGTACCGAAGAATAAATCGGGCGGAAGCTGAATGACCGTATCAATATAGTTGTTGTCAATCAGGTATTTGCGTATTTTTTGTTCTGCTCCACCCCGGTAAAGCACTCCGGGGAACTCAACTATGGCAGCTGTACCCGAAGTTGCCAACCAGCTCAGCATGTGCATGGTAAAAGCAAGGTCGGCTTTTGACTTTGGAGCCAAGACACCGGCAGGCGAAAAGCGGGGATCGTTGATAAGCAATGGATTCGCGTTACCTTCCCATTTTATGGAATAGGGTGGATTGGAAACAATGCAATCAAAGGGTTCGTCGTCCCAATGTTTGGGTTCAAGCAGGGTGTCACCGTGGGCAATATTGAATTTTTCGTAATTGATATCGTGCAAAAACATGTTGATGCGGCAAAGGTTGTAGGTGGTGATGTTGCTTTCCTGACCGTAGAAACCTTGCCGCACATTCTCTTTTCCCAGTACTTTGGCAAATTTGAGCAAAAGGGAGCCTGAGCCACAAGCGGGGTCATACACTTTATTAACCTGTTTTTTTCCTACCACGGTAATGTTGGCAAGCAACTCGGAAACATCCTGTGGGGTAAAAAATTCACCGCCCGACTTTCCGGCATTACTGGCGTACATGGTCATCAAAAACTCGTAGGCATCGCCAAAAGTGTCGTTGGAATTATCCTGGTAATCGCCCAATTTTAAATCGCCGATGGACTCCATGATCTTAACCAATACGTCGTTTCGTTTTTGAACGGTAGCACCCAGCTTGTTGCTGTTTACATCAATGTCGTCGAACAAACCTTTTAAATCATCTTCACTATCTGTGCCTTTTGCCGAGTTTTCTATGTTTTTAAAAACGTTGCTCAATGTTTCGTTGAGGTTGGCATCGTTTTTAGCGTTACTTCTGACGTTAATAAACAACTCGGAGGGTTGTATGAAAAAGCCTTTTTCTTTTACTGTATCGGCTCTGCCAATTTCGGCATCCTTATCGGACATTTGAGTGTAATCGAAATTGCTATTGTCGATACGTTGTTCATCTTTGTTAATATAGGAGGTCAGATTTTCGGATATAAACCGGTAAAATAACAGCCCCAATACGTACGATTTAAAATCCCAACCATCCACGCTGCCGCGTAAGTCGTTGGCTATTTGCCATATTGTGCGGTGTAATTCTTCCCGTTCTTGTTCTTTGGTCATTATGTATGGGGTGTTTTATTTTGACCAAAGTTAAACAAATATAAAGATAAAGTGAATGGAGGAGGGGGTAAAATGTTGTTGAATTTTGTGTGTTTGTTTCGGGGATTTCTGAGATTGAGTTTGTAAAAATTTATTGGCATAAAAATCCGATTAATGCTATTTTGCTTTTTACTAAAGTTTCGCACCAATAGACACCTGCGATCGTTTTGAGGAAAAATATTAAGCCTATGTAAATGTAAAAAGATCACTTTCCCTGGATAAAGGAAAGAGCCTGTCTGCTGCCATTGGTCATTGCAATACAAAGAATCGGCAATTTCAGCCAATCTTTGTGAACTCTATTTCTCTCAGCTTGATTTTGATATCCTTGCAGGCCAGAAAACAGAGGCGTTTTATCTTTACTGTTGAAGGAGTGCATTCTTCGGGCGTGTCAA
>Ga0209123_1000387_pt1 | contig 60418 bp, 55 predicted proteins | sample BarGraIncu00431A_FD_184500 | JGI IMG/M metagenome (GOLD analysis project Ga0209123, IMG submission 184500) | Arctic peat soil microbial communities from Barrow, Alaska, USA - Barrow Graham LP Incubations 004-31A (SPAdes) (version 2) | ecosystem: Environmental > Terrestrial > Soil > Wetlands >... | reverse complement strand
TTTTTTTGAATTATATTTGCACAAGACGCCCGCAAAAGCGTAAAAAATACATATTTATCAGTTATTTTCTATGAAAGATCACCTCGAAGACAAGGAGCTAATTCCGGGAGACAATCAACCGGAAGAAACCGAAGAAGTCGATTCCATCCATACAGAAGAAAACCTTGAATCAGATGAAAATGCCGTTGAAAGCGGCCATTCAGAATATCAGGTACCAGATTCCAAGGACATTGCCGTAAAACATCAGCTTTCAGGTATGTACAAGACCTGGTTTCTGGATTATGCGTCCTACGTTATTCTGGAGCGCGCAGTTCCACACATCGAGGATGGTTTGAAGCCTGTTCAACGACGCATTCTTCATTCTATGAAGAGACTGGACGATGGCAGATACAACAAAGTAGCGAACATCATCGGACACACCATGCAGTTTCACCCCCACGGTGATGCTTCCATCGGTGACGCCCTGGTACAGTTGGGTCAAAAAGATATTTTAATTGATTGTCAGGGAAACTGGGGAAACATCCTGACAGGTGACGGAGCTGCGGCTCCCCGATACATCGAAGCCAGACTTTCAAAATTTGCATTGGACGTTGTATTCAATCCCAAAACGACTGAATGGAAACCATCCTACGACGGCAGAAACAAAGAACCGGTTTGCTTGCCTGTTAAATTTCCACTTTTATTGGCTCAAGGTGTGGAAGGTATCGCTGTAGGTCTTTCCTCAAAAATATTACCGCACAATTTCAATGAACTGATCAACGCCTCCATTGCCATTCTGCAAGACGAGCCGTTCGAAATATTTCCTGACTTCCAGACCGGCGGTTACATCGATGTTTCCCGTTACAACGACGGAGAACGGGGTGGCGCAGTTAAGGTCAGGGCTAAAATAAGCAAACTGGATTCAAAAACGCTGGTTGTTACTGAAATCCCTTATGGACGTACCACCTCTTCCGTCATCGAATCCATTTTAAGAGCCAACGAAAAAGGAAAAATAAAAATCCGCAAGGTCGATGATAACACGGCTCAGAATGTTGAAATTCTGGTCCATCTGGCACCCGGCGTTTCCTCGGATAAAACCATCGATGCGCTTTATGCTTTCAGCGATTGCGAAGTGAGCATTTCGCCAAACTGTTGCGTCATCCGGGATGAAAGACCTCATTTTCTGAATGTCTCTGAAGTACTGATAACGTCAACGGACAATACCAAAGAACTTTTACGCCGTGAACTGGAGATTCACAAAGCCGAGCTTTTGGAAAGCCTCTTGTTTTCTTCGCTGGAGAAAATATTCATCGAAGAGCGCATCTATAAGGATAAAGGATTTGAAGATAGCAAGGACATCGAACAGGCCATCCGCCATGTCGATAAAAGGTTGGAACCATTCAAGCCCACTTTTATCCGCGAAATTAACAGCGAAGATATTCTCCGCCTGCTCGAAATCAAGATGGGTCGAATTCTGAAATTTAATACGGAAAAAGCTAATGAGCTTATTTCGAATATGAATGCTCAGATTGAAGAAATCGACAATCATCTGGCTCACATGGTCAATTACACCATCGAATGGTTTGAAGGACTCAAGAAAAAATACGGCAAGAACTTTCCAAGACGCACCGAAATCAGAAACTTTGACACCATTGTGGCTGCCAAGGTCGTTGAAGCCAACGAAAAACTATACATCAACCGGGAAGAAGGCTTTATCGGCACGAGTCTGAAAAAAGACGAGATGATTTGCCCCTGTTCATCCATCGATGATGTCATTCTTTTCTACAAGGACGGCAAAATCAAAGTGGTGAAAGTGTCTGAGAAAATGTTTGTGGGCAAAAACCTGCTGTACGTTAATATTTTCAAGAAAAACGATTCACGAACCATTTACAATTTGGTGTACCGAAACGGGAAGGATGGAGCGTCTTACATGAAACGATTTGCCATCAGCGGTATCACCAGAGACAAGGAATACGACCTGACACAAGGTGTTCCGGGATCTCGCGTCACTTATTTCAGCGCAAACCCCAACGGGGAAGCCGAAGTGATAAAAATCACACTTAAACCGGGACCAAGGATTAAAAAACTGCAATTCGACAAGGATTTCAGCGAAATCGCCATTAAAGGCCGCCAATCCATGGGCAATATTTTATCGAAAAACGATATTCATAAAATAGCCCTTAAGCAAAAAGGAGGCTCAACATTGGGCGGACGAAAAGTCTGGTTCGACAGAGATGTCTTCCGCCTTAATTACGATGGACGCGGAGAATATCTCGGAGAATTTCAAAGCGATGAAAGCATTCTGGTCATCAATAAAAACGGAGTGTATCTAACCACAAACTTTGACCTGAGCAATCATTACAACAACGACGTTCAGATTGTTGAAAAATTTGATCCCAATAAGATCTGGACAGTAGCGCTTTACGACGCTGAACAGCAGCATTTCCCGTATCTGAAACGTTTTGCCCTGGAAACAAGCGTCAAACCTCAGTCGTTTATTGGCGATAACCCCGAAACAAAGCTCATTCTCCTGACCGATGTCTATTACCCGAGATTTAATGTTATCTTTGGCGGCAACGACAGCTTCCGTGAAAAACTCACTCTGGACGGCGACGAGTTCATCAGTATAAAAAGCTTTAAAGCCAAAGGCAAACGAATCAGCACCTTTCAGGTTGATCAGATCAACGAATTGGAACCCCTTCGTTTCCCGGAAGAAAACGAAGACGAAAATACGACTCCCGAGCCGGTTGAAATAGAAGAAGAGGATGAAGACAGTGGAAAAAGCACCATTGATATTGTAGATGAAATTGTCGGACAAATGAAGTTGTTTTAATTTTTAAACTCTAAGAATGAATCGATCGGCAAACCCATCTTTCAAGTCAATCCGGATTATCCTGCTGACTCTTGGGGTTTGCCTCCTTCAGAATCTGCACGCTCAGTCCAGAGACCAAAAAAGTCTGGATTGGCAGTTGGGAGCCGGCAACACCTATCTTTACGATGATTATTTGTCCCCACTTCCACACGAAGGCGCTTCACTCCTATTTTCGAGTACTGGAACAAAACCCTTAAAATGGAACCTGCCCGACAGTCTGGATCGTTCCTTTGAAAATGTGAAATGGACCAATCAATCCAACTTCACCCTAAATGCTGTTTACGGTCAATCTCTTGCCGGGTCAAACATGTTTCATGGCAACATCGAACTGAAAAATAGCCTGATCAGAAAGGTCATATACCGACCAACCTGGAGTGCTTCAACAGGTCCTTATTTGTTATTGGGTGGCGGAGGCAGGTATTGCCTTCAAAATGGAAACAATCCCGGGTCACTTGACATATATCTTGATTTTGGCCTGACTGTTTCGACAAATTACCAATTTAATTTTTGGAAAAAGCAGTTAAAATTGACCTATCAGGGTAGCCTGGCTTTATCGGGACTAGCCTTTTCCCCGGAATATGCGGAATCCTATTATGAGATATTCTACCTGAAAAACAATAAGAACATTTTAAAATACACACATCCTCTCAACAATCAACATTGGATGCAACAACTCAGTCTGGATGTCCCTCTTTCTCACCGCAAAAGCAGCCTGCGACTGAGCGTTCGGAACGACGGACACATCACCCTTTTCAACAACATTCGCACCAGAATCTTGTCCACTCATTTTTCAGTAGGGTATATTCGTTATTTTAAAATCCTGTAAAATAGATGAATATGAAACGAATCGCTCTTTTTTTATTTATAATGGTAAGTCTTCAAGGTTGTAGGGAAGATGTTAATGAGAGCACGAGTTCAAAAAATATTTTTGAGTCCTTGTGGACCATTCTGGATGAAAAATATTGTTTTTTTGATGCCAAAAATGTTGACTGGGACGAAATCCACGACAAATATGCCGCAAAGATTGATACTATTCCCGCCAATTCGGAACTGCTTTTCAATACACTTGGTGAAATGATTTGCGAGTTGAAAGATGGACATGTCAATCTGTATGCAGCTGAGAATGTCATTCGTTATTGGAAATGGTTTGAAGATTTTGACAACCCCAATTTCAGTGAAAAGCTGGAGAAGGCGTATTTGGGCACGAATTACAAAATAGCCTCTGGGTTAAATTATAAAATGCTGAACGACAGCATAGGCTATATTACCTATAGAAGCTTTTCCGCTTCTATCACCGATGCGGGTCTGGATTATATCCTGTACTATTTTAAGGATTGTCACGGCATCATCCTGGATGTTCGTGAAAACTCGGGCGGTAATTTAAGCAATGTGGAAAAAATCGCAAGCCGCTTCACAGAGAAAAAAATAATCGGAACTTATATCCGTCATAAAATTGGAAAGGGTCATAATGATTTCTCCGATTATTGCCCAATGTACATCACTCCTTCCACCAGAAATAGATACACAAAAAAGGTCGTTATCCTGACCAACAGAAAGTGTTACAGCGCTACGAATACGTTCATCTCGACCATGCGACAATTGCCGAATGTCACCATTATGGGGGACAATACCGGTGGTGGTGGAGGCTTCCCCATTAGTTCCATGCTTCCAAATGGCTGGAACGTCCGCTTTTCTTCCTGCTCCACCTATAATTCAGATCATGAACTCATCGAGAATGGCATTGTCCCGGATTCTGTTGTCTCTATCACAGATAGTGATTCTGAAAAAAATATTGATACCATTATTGAGAAAGCGCGCTCATTTTTAAAGGAATAGGCAGTATTCTAAAGAATCGCAATCCTTAAGTCGCATTTTATCGATGCCTTTCTAAGATTTGATTTTTATTTTCTGAAAATTTTTCCTACTTTTGCAATCCAATATTGTAAAAAATGCGCTCGTGGTGTAATTGGTAGCCACGCCAGACTTAGGATCTGGTGCTGTGAGGCGTGGGGGTTCGAGTCCCTTCGGGCGCACAAAAAAAGTAAACAAGTCTATGAAAATGGGCTTGTTTTTTTTGTGTCGTTTTATCTTTCCTAAATTCCAGATACCAAAAAAAGGCAGACCCATTTTGGATCTGCCTTTTATATTCAGAGCGAAAAACGGGACTCGAACCCGCGACCCTCAGCTTGGGAAGCTAATGCTCTACCAACTGAGCTATTTTCGCGTATTTTGGTAGCGCAAAAGTACGAAATCTTTGTAAAAATCCTATAAGCAGCCTGTAAAATAAGTTCAAACTTTTCAGGTGACAGGATTCTTCAGAAGCTTATTCCATATTCGTAATCAGCAGGAACGATCTGGGTTTGAGAGTCACTTTAAATAACTTGTTTTTACTAAAGTCAATATTTTGTACCACATAGGGTTTTGGAAAACCATTCGCATCGATAGTCCCCTCGAAATTTGGGCCACTTTCAGAAGCTATGTAGCTGAAACAGCTTGCATTGGTCAAATTTGGGCCAAGTGCCATTTTGAGATTAACCGTATAGGTGATGGTATATGAATTTGAGACTGCTATCGTGTATTTCCCATCTTTCATTCCACCAATAGCCCTGATGCCTTTTTTATTTGGCAGATTGGCCTTGAATATGGTTGAACCCTGAGGAAAGTACCTGCACATCAAAGACATGGGATAAAACCAAGGGCGAATAGCCTCATCGGCAATACCTCCGAATGCCTCTTCACCAAGAATATTCCAGAACCCCCACCGTTTCAGCTTTTTGCCTGAAACATTATACATGGCATCATCCAGATCCCACAAGATAACCCCGTTGTAACCGGCATCCATATTCTGAATCACAGCATCAGCCATATCCACACCATAAAAGGCATCATAAACCATCATATTGCAATCATCAGATGCATACGGATCGTTGGCAATTCTTTTTAGGTTTTCTACCCCCAAGGTTGATTCAGAAGAGTATTTAAACCCCAATTCACCCGTTATCATCGCTTTGTCTTTTGGAGCAGCAGCGCGATAACCTGCTATCATAGTCCCATAATCGGTACCTTTCACTTGTACATCCGTGGGGTACGTATGGATATCATACGCTCCAATTTTATCTCCAAAGAAACTATTTGCTCTGGTAATCCAGCTGGTCAGACCTAAATCCCAAACGGCAACATCGGGTGCAATCACTGCAATTTTAGAATTCAAGCCTTTTGCTTCGAGTCTCTTCATGATTTCCTCATACGTGCTCTGCCAAAGTGCGTAATCACCGTTTATGGAAGACCAGTTTCCGGCAGGCTCGTTGCACATATTGTAAAATTTCAGGCACGTATAGGCTTTCGTACGGATCATATAATCAAGAAACCGGACAGACTTGGTCAGCCATGCCGTGTCCACCTTATTTCCTGTCAAAGCAGGCTGACCCCACTCACCGTACATGACACTAACCCCTTTTGCCTGACAATAATCCAGAATCTTAAAAAGGATATCCTTGCTAACGTCAGGATTGTAAACATTATTTTTTAGATAATTCCAGCCGGGAGCCGTCATGATTCGGATTAAACCTGGACGCATATAATCCATTCTGGTAAATAGTTTAGTCCAGTCGCCTTCACTCAGTGACGCGGAACCGGTCCAGGCCTTCACGTTGTCGTATCCACCCCATTGTGGGCCATTGCCAACAAAAGGAGTTGACATTGTCTGGGTTGAACTGATGGTCAGATCATTCCATGTATCGGTACTGGTGCTATCTTCATCAGGGACGGTAATTCCGTTGGACGGATTACTGCAAGCACTTAAAAGCATTGCAAAAATGAATGTATAAAGCATATTTTTCATATTCTGTCTGTTTATTACCGAGCCAATTTGGGGGATTTAGCTTGCATCGGAAATGGAACTGATTTTTAACTGTTTTTCAAAATCCCCGGATGCGAGTGGTGTTTTAACCTTGATCGTCCTTTTTTCATTTGGAAGCAGGTCAAAATAGTTCGCATCGAAAAAGTTGTCAATGCCTTCGAGTGAAAGGAATACCCCCCGCGCATAAACCGCACTTTGAAGGTACACCTCATAGCCACCGTCTATTTTCTGAATGGTCCTGGAAATAACCGTTTTGGGGAAATCCATCTCTTTTTGGCTGGCAAAGAAATAATTATTTTTATAGGTTGACCCGTTTGAAGTTTCAAGTACAACATGTGCTACCACTTCGTTTCTATTTTGTCCTTTCAGTAAATCGGTCATTTTCACAGAAAAATAATTTTTGCTGGCATTCTGCAAAACCTTTATTGGTAAGGAATAGGTATTGATGATGGTTCCTTTCAAATCCATCAAGGTCAGGGTCAATTTTGCTTTGGTATCTTTCAGGCGATCGGAAACCACATAGACGTTTAACAGATCCTTCTCTTCAATGGGTGAGACCAGAATATCCTTGTACGCTTCACGTGCGAAGTAATGTTGCGCTTTCCACCGTCCATAATAATCACGGCTTGACCAGGATGCTACCGGCCAACAGTCGTTGTGCTGCCAGAACAGGGTGCCCATGCAATAAGGCATATCACGCCGATGGGCTTCAATGGCTGTTTTAATGGCATCTCCCTGCAAAATCAACGTCATATACAAAAAGGATTCGAAATTTTTGGGCGTTTTATAACCCGTTAAAAGATACGATTTTATCAGACCATTGGCATGCGTTCCACCTCTTTGGTGCGACATCATGACATCAGAAGTAATATCCCAGTCTTTTTCGTATGGATTGTATTTTTTGACGGATTCAAATTCAGGAAAGGACTGAAAACCATATTCACTGAAAAACCGGCTTTTTGTGGTATTGTAATCGGTAATTGGAGCTTTTGCATGCCATACTCCCCAAAAATGGTTATCGCCTTTTTTTGAATCACTATTTTCACCAAAGGCATAAAAAGGAGAAGATGGTCTGTAGGAAGTACCGGGGGCAAATTGAGCAACCACTTCGGGTAAAACCACATGGAACTGATCCTGATATTGTTTCCAGATGGTAGCAGCATATTCCGGATTCTGTTTTTCGTAACCTTCTTTCCATCCCCAGCTAAACCAAGCTGTGTTACACTCATTGTTTCCACACCACAAGGCAATGGAAGGATGGTTTCTCAATCGCTTCACATTATCAATGGCTTCCTGACGGACATTTTCCTTAAATTCGCCCTCAAAAGGATAGACACTGCAGGCAAACATAAAATCTTGCCAAATGAGAATACCATATTTGTCACATTGATCGTAGAAATAGTCGTTTTCATAAATACCTCCGCCCCAAACCCGAAGCATGTTCATATTTGCATGTACTGCATCCAGAACAGTCTTTTCATAAATGGAGTCAGTGACGCGTGGCAAAAAATTATCGCAAGGAATGTAGTTGGCACCCTTACAGAAAACAGGGACTCCGTTCAGTTCAAAATGGAACGTCTCCCCATCTTTATCGGGAGTTGTAATTAATTTCAAGGAACGAATTCCGATCTTGTTATTTTGGACATCAAGCGTTTCATTCTCTTTTGACAGGGTTGTCTTAAAATCATACAGATGAGCTTCTCCCAACCCGTTGCTCCACCACAGTTTTGGATTCTTGATGACAAAATCAAGCTCCAGTCTGTTCAAGCCTTTCACTAATGTCTTCCTGACTGTACTGAATATTTTCCTGGAATTTCCATCTTCAATTTGAAGGATCACTTCTGGTGTATCTTTATCTGAAAGAACTTCAACAAAGGTTTTTAAAGAGGCCGATTGTTTAGTCACTTTGACCTGAATGACCTGAACATTCTCAATTCTGGCTTCATTCCATGCTTCAAGAATAATTGGGCGCCAGATACCCGAAGTAACCAATCTCGGACCCCAATCCCACCCGTAATGATAACCGGCTTTACGGGCAAAAACACTGATTTTCCGATCAAGTAACCCTCCATTTTCAGACTGGTCATTGCTAGCCTGATACTGAAAGGGAAGGGATTCCCATTTTGGCAAATCCACTTTGACCGGTGAATGAAAATATATTTTCAGGGAATTGTCCGTTTTCTTCAACAACGATTTGACATCCACCTTCCATTGCCGGAACATATTATTTGCTGCCAGTATTTTTTCACCGTTCAAATAAACATCTGCATAGGTATCCAATCCTTTAAAGCAAAGACGGATGTTATTTTTTTCAAAGGTTTCTGTCGAAAGGTCAAAATGAGTTTCATAAATCCAGTCTTCTTTGTCAATCCATTGCATATCTCTTTCATTCATCCTGAAAAATGGGTCTTCAATGATTTTGTTAGCCATCAGATCGGTATGAACTGTTCCTGGAACAATAGCCGGATACCAGTTTGTCAAACGTGCTTGACTGAATTGCCAGTCTTTGTTCAGTTCCATGGATGTCGGTAAAGCGTATAAAGCTCCGATGTAAAAAAGACCGGTAAGGGTCAGCAAAATTTTAGGTATCTGATGCTTCATTTTGTATAAATTTTATCAACGTTGTTTAAGAATTTCAGTCTTTAGCATTACAAGCAAAGATATATGCTAATTCTATGAAATGATTGTACTTTTTATCCAAAAGATAATACAATTTTGATACCTGTCTCAGCATGAAAGATAAGGTTATTGAGCAAAATTGCAAACTCTTTTTGCCTCCGACCCTCCATCTTTTTGGAATTATTAGTAACTTCGCAAAATTTTTAAATGAAGGAGGTTTTATGGCACAATACTTAAATGACATTTCGAGAACGTTTAGCGAGTACCTATTGATACCAGGTTTAACAACAAAAGGTTGTGTTCCTGACTTAATAAACTTGAAAACTCCACTGGTAAAATTCAAAAAAGGCGAAACATCGGACATTACGTTGAATGTCCCTTTTGTCTCAGCAATCATGCAATCCGTATCTGACCACAACATGGCCATTGCCCTTGCTAAAAACGGAGGTCTTTCATTCATATTTGGCTCACAATCTATTGAAGAGCAAGCAGAGATGGTTCGTAAAGTCAAAAAATACAAATCCGGATTTGTTGTAAGCGATGCCAATCTGACACCAGAGCAAACGCTTGGCGAGATGATGGCCATCAAGGAAAATACCGGACATTCCACTTTTGGAGTGACAAAAAACGGTAAAGCCGACGGTAAATTGCTGGGTATTCTTACCGGACGCGATCACAGACCAGGCAAAGACGGCCCTGAAAAAATGGTCAAAGAAGTGATGACACCGTTTGATAAACTGATCACCGGAGCATTTGGAATTAGCCTGAGTGATGCCAACGATATTATCTGGAACAATAAGCTGAACTGCTTACCCATCATCGATAAAAATCAAAATCTTAAATATTTTGTTTTCCGCAAGGATTACGACGACCACAAAGAAAATCCGAATGAACTTTCGGACGAGCACAAAAAGCTGGTGGTAGGTGCAGGTATTAACACCCGTGACTACAAGGTTCGTGTTCCCAAACTGATTGAGGCCGGTGCTGACGTATTTTGCATCGATTCATCCGATGGATTTTCTGTATGGCAAAAAGAGACCCTGGAGTATCTTAAAAGTACATTCGGTGACAAAGTGAAAGTCGGAGCAGGCAACGTTGTTGACAGAGATGGCTTCATGTATCTGGCAGAAGCTGGGGCAGATTTCATCAAGGTCGGTGTTGGCGGAGGTTCCATTTGCATCACCCGTGAACAGAAAGGTATCGGAAGAGGTCAGGCCACAGCCATGATTGAAGTAGCCGAGGCCCGTGATGAATACTTCGAAAAAACCGGTATCTATATTCCCATCTGTTCGGATGGCGGTATTGTGCAGGATTACCACATGGTGCTTGCCATGGCTATGGGTGCAGACTTTTTGATGATGGGCCGTTATTTTGCCCGGTTCGACGAAAGCCCCACACGCAAACTTCTTGTAAACGGAAACTACGTGAAGGAATACTGGGGCGAAGGCTCCAACCGCGCCCGCAACTGGCAACGTTACGACATGGGCGGTGCTGACGGTTTGAAATTTGAAGAAGGAGTCGATAGTTTTGTACCTTATGCCGGAAAGTTAAAGGACAATATGGACATGACGCTGGGTAAAATCAAATCGACCATGTGCAGTTGCGGTGTCACATCACTGTCTGAGCTTAAGACCAAGGCAAAAGTAACCCTTGTTTCATCGACCAGCATCATTGAAGGTGGTGCACACGATGTGATCGTAAAAGATTCCAGAAACAATTAAAATTATAAGCATAAAAAAAGGAGTGTCACTGATTTATCGGGACACTCCTTTTTTATGCTTATTGAAATAACTTTTATTTCAAAGCAGTTTTAGTTATTTTCAGGACGAAGTTTACGAACTACAGCACCTGTTCTCCACATTTCGCTTTCGCGCAATGCCTTCAACTCTACTTCCAGTTTTTCACGATAGTCAACTTTCGAGTTGGAATCGATGGAACGTTGAGCTTCGTTGCCACAAGCTACTTCAGCATACAGTTTTTCGAATACAGGTTTGGAAGCATCGTGGAAAGGTCCCATCCAGTCCAAAGCACCGCGTTGAGCAGTAGTTGAACAGTTGGCATACATCCAGTCCATACCGTTCTTGGCGAACAAAGGCATCAAAGACTGAGTCAATTCTTCAACAGTTTCGTTGAAAGCTTCAGAAGGTGTATGACCGTTTGCACGAAGAACTTCGTATTGAGCCAACAACAGACCTTGAATAGCGCCCATCAGAGTACCACGTTCGCCGGTAAGGTCGGAATATACTTCACGTTTGAAAGTTGTTTCAAACAAGTAACCTGAACCGACGCCGATACCAAGTGCCAGACAACGTTCTTTAGCACGTCCGGTAGCATCCTGGAAAATTGCAAAAGAAGAATTCAAACCGCGACCTTCCAAAAACATGGAACGCAAAGAAGTACCTGAACCCTTAGGGGCAACCAGAATTACATCAACATCTGCAGGAGGAATAATGTTTGTGCGATCTTTGTACGTGATGGCAAAACCATGAGAAAAATATAAAGCCTTTCCTGCTGTCAGGTAAGGTTGAATACGTGGCCAAACTTCAATTTGAGCAGCATCGGATAAAAGGTATTGAATTACCGTACCACGTTTGCAAGCTTCTTCAATTTCAAACAAGGTTACTCCGGGAACCCAACCGTCTGCAACTGCTTTGTTCCAGGTCTTTCCGCCCTTGCGTTGACCTACAATCACATTAAAACCGTTATCGCGGAGATTCAGGGATTGACCCGGACCTTGTACACCATAACCGATTACTGCGATTACTTCATTTTTCATCACTTCACGTGCCTTTTCCAAGGGGAATTCTTCGCGGGTCTCAACATTTTCGTCAACACCGCCAAAATTAATTACTGCCATTTTTTTGTTGAATTAAAATATAAAATTGTACTGATTTCCAATTATTACAGGGTACAAAAGTACGATTTTATTTGATAATAGACCTATTATATGTCATTTTCGAATAAAATCTGCGCCCTGCAAATCAAGTCTTCGCCTCTGCGAAGATCAAAAATACACTGATCGGTTTGAGTCTTATCCTGATGAATTTCAACAATTTCCCCAAATAGTGCTTCATTTATATAGTTTACATCGATCCGTTTAATTTTCTGATGCAAAAAGACCTCCAGTGGAAAAAGATCCACTATCCATTCCAAATATTTCATGCTGTTTGCGTGACGATTGGAATCTATATCACTGTATTTTATTCTATGCCTTGAAACCGACTGGTCATTCACACCATTCACCCGTACAGGTTTATCTATCAGTGACGGAATTCCTGTTGCAAAAGCAGCATATTCGGCTTTCGACGTTAAATCCACCGCTTTTCTGGTCTTCATATCCAACATACACCAAAGACTTGATGCAGCACCTATAATTTCACCTTTGGCATCTACTATCTTGAAATTACGGGTCGTTGAAATACGGGTAAAATCTTCAATCCATGTTTCAATCTGAAAAGGTTCTTCCGCAGAAGGATACCTATACATTTCGATGGCCAGTCTGGATAAAACCCAGGCTAAATCCTCTGAATACAGCACATTGATACCAAAGCCATTTTCTTTGGCATTTTCACCGGCAGTGTGTAACAAGTATCCTCCCATTTGTGTCATTCGGATGGCTTGGTTGAAATCCACATCCATGGGTTGGACCTTGTAATCGTACCTGGCTATTTTTCGCATGAATGTTCCGGGTTACGTGCTTCCATTTCAGCCAGAAAATCACTCAGACGTTCAACGGTTGACTTGGTGATGGCAATCCGACCGGAACGGACAAACTGCAAAACGTGGAACACCTTCAACCTTTCAAACAATTCCTGGGTATCTTCTGTATGTCCGGACAATTCCAGAACAGCAAACGTTCGGTTCACTTCCAGTATCCGGGCATTAAATTTGCGGACAATGCTTTCAATCTCAGGGTTATCCAGCATGGCTTCAGCTCCGATCTTATACAAAGCCACTTCCTGATAAATGACATCGTCGTCCGTATGATAATAAGATTTCAGTACATCTATCCGTTTTTCAATTTGTTTCACCACTTTTTTCACCATATCCTCGCTTGTTTCAGCGGTGATGGTAAATTTATGGATACCCGGAATGGACGACTTAGAAACAGTCAGTGTTTCAATATTGATGTGACGACGGGTGAATATGATGGTTATCTGATTTAGAAGCCCAACAAAATTCTCCGTATAAACCGTGATGGTATAGAGTATATTTTCCATGTGCTCAATCTCCTAAAATAATTTGTTCAAAACTGGTACCTGCGGGAATCATGGGGTAAACCATGCCGTTTTCTTCTACTTCAACTTCCAACAGGTAAGCCTCATTTTCTTTCAGCATTTCCTGAATGGCGTCATCGAGTTCCTCTCTTTTGGTGACTTTTCTTGCGGAAATTCCATAAGCTTCTGCAATTTTCGGAAAATCCGGATTATCCATGGGGGTCGAAGAATATCTTTCCCTGTAAAACAATTCCTGCCATTGACGAACCATACCCAGAAAGCTATTGTTGAGGATGATGATTTTGACCGGAATTTTATATTGCATAATGGTGCCAAGTTCCTGAATAGTCATCTGAATGCCACCGTCACCGGTAAATAAACAAACTGTGCGTTCGGGTGCTCCCAAGGCTGCTCCAATGGCTGCAGGAAGGCCAAAGCCCATGGTGCCCAGACCACCAGATGTGATCATGCTCCGACTTTTGATATACTTAAAATACCGGGCTGCCATCATTTGATTCTGACCGACATCGGTTACCAAAACGGCATTATGTTTGGTCGCTTCAGAGACTTTATGAACCACCTCACCCATAGTAATAGGGCCTGCAGCAGGCATAATTTCCGGAATAATGACACGTTCCATTTCTTGCTTTTCGCAAGAATCAAAGCTCTGTAACCATTCAGTATGTTTGGCTGGTTTCAATAACGCAGTTACGGCTGGAAGACTATCCTTTGCATTGCCCAATACAGCAACAGTCGCCTTGACATTTTTGTCAATTTCAGCAATATCTAAATCAAAATGAATGATTTCAGCCTGTTTGGCGTATTTTTTCAGATCTCCTGTAACCCTGTCATCAAAACGCATACCGATAGCAATCAGCACATCGCATTCCGTCGTTTTCTGGTTTGGACCGATATTTCCATGCATTCCAAGCATTCCTTTATATAAGCTAAAATCGCTGGGCAATGCTGAAAGCCCAAGCAAAGTGGCTCCGGCTGGAATGTCAGCTTTGGTGAGAAAAGCCTTAAGCTCTTCTTCGGCATGACCCAAAAGGACACCTTGTCCTACCAGAGCCATCGGACGTTTGGCATTGTTGATCAGTTCTGCCGCTTTGGCTATACTATCAGGTTGCAAGGGTGGGTAAGGCTGATAACTGCGAATAAACACACATTTCTTGTATGAATAGTCCATCATTTCCATTTGTGCATCTTTGGTGATGTCCAGAATAACAGGACCGGGTCTGCCTTCACGGGCTATGTAAAAAGCACGGGCTACTGCCCATGGAATCTCACTTGCACTACGTATCTGATAACTCCATTTGGTAATAGGTGCACTAATGCCAAGTACATCTGTTTCCTGAAAAGCATCTGTGCCAAGCATTGAATTGCCAACTTGTCCGGTAATGACAACCAAAGGTGTACTATCCAGCATGGCATCTGCCAAACCTGTTATAACATTGGTTGCGCCCGGGCCAGAGGTTACGATGACAACCCCGGTTTCGCCTGAAACTCTGGCATAACCTTCAGCTGCATGAATGGCACCTTGCTCATGACGTGTCAGTATATATTGCAAAGTATCCCTATAGGAATACATTGCGTCAAAAATCTTAATGACTTGTCCACCGGGATAACCAAAAATGGTATTTACATTTTCTTCCAGCAGGGAGCACATCAGTGCGTCCGAGCCGTTCATCATTTTCTTTTCCATGTTTTCTTAATCAATTAAACGAATAGCGCCCTTATCTGCTGAACTAACCATTGCAGCGTACGCTCTCAAAGATTTTGGTACAAATCGCTCCCGGTTAGGGGCTGTAAAGGCTTTAGGGCCTCTTAATTCTTCCTGATTCCGGCGTTCGGATAGTTCATCCTCGCTCAGTAAAACATTGATGCTACGTTCAGGTATATTGATATCGATGATGTCACCGTCTTTCAACAAACCGATTGCGCCACCACTGGCAGCTTCCGGAGAAACATGTCCGATGGAAAGGCCTGAAGTTCCTCCTGAAAAGCGTCCGTCAGTTATCAATGCACAGGCTTTACCCAGATGTTTTGATTTAATGTAGGATGTAGGATAAAGCATTTCCTGCATACCGGGACCGCCTTTCGGGCCTTCATGAGTGATAACCACCACATCTCCGGCTACGACTTCTCCTTTTAAAATGCCTGTACAGGCAGCATCCTGAGAATCAAAAACTTTCGCTGTACCTCTGAAATGCCAAAGACTTTCATCGACACCTGCTGTTTTTACCACACAACCGTCCAGAGCAATATTTCCTTTTAAGATGCCTAAACCGCCATCCTTGGTATAGGCATGTTCGTAATCACGAATGCAACCTTCAGAACGATCGGTATCCAATTCTTTGTAACTGCAATTTTGAGAACCCATGACCAGATTAAATTTATTGGCTGGTGCAGACTTATAGATCGTAAGAGCTTTTTCGTCTACCTGGGGTTTGGTGCAATCATATTTATCGATTGCTTCAGCCAAAGTCATTCCGTCTACACGGAAAACGCCGGTATCCACCAGCTTCTGTTTGGCCAGTTCATATAAAATGTTCAGTATGCCACCTGCGCGGTTAACATCTTGAATGTGATACTTCTGCGTATTTGGAGCCACTTTACACAAACAAGGGGTCTTGCGTGAAAGGACATCAATATCGTCCATTGTAAAAGAAACCTCAGCCTCACTCGCGATAGCCAGAAGGTGAAGGACAGTATTTGTAGAACCACCCATGGCGATATCCAGTGTCATAGCATTTAAAAATGCTGCCCGGGTTGCAATATTTCTTGGTAAAACGCTTTCGTCTCCATCTTCGTAAAACTTTCTGGAATTTTCAACAATAAGTGCTGCTGCGTCTTTAAATAAGTTGGTTCTGTTTACATGGGTGGCAACAATGGTGCCGTTTCCGGGCAAAGCCATACCGAGAGCCTCATTGAGGCAATTCATCGAATTAGCAGTAAACATTCCCGAGCAGGATCCACAGGTGGGACATGCTGCCTGTTCAATACGTTTAACCTGAGCATCGCTGACACTTTCATCAGCAGACTGAATCATGGCATCGATCAGATCCAGATGAGCTCCATCCAATTCGCCGGCTTCCATAGGACCTCCCGATACAAATACCGTAGGAATATTTAAACGCATGGATGCCATAAGCATCCCCGGTGTTATCTTGTCGCAATTGGAAATGCAAATCATGGCATCGGCCTTGTGTGCATTGACCATATATTCGACACTGTCTGCGATGATATCTCTGCTTGGAAGGGAATACAACATACCATCATGCCCCATCGCAATACCGTCGTCAATGGCTATAGTATTGAATTCTGCGGCAAAACAGCCCAGTTTTTCAATTTCAGCCTTTACCATCTGACCAATTTCATGCAAATGTACATGGCCCGGGACAAATTGTGTAAAGGAGTTGACTATGGCGATAATGGGTTTTCCCATTTGTTCGGGCTTCATTCCGTTGGCAACCCACAAAGCTCTTGCTCCAGCCATGCGACGACCGGCAGTACTTGCGGAACTTCTTAGTGGTTTTTTCATTATTAAATGTAATTAGCTGACAAAGATAAACTTTTTTATCCAGTATTAATTAATCCATATTCGTTTTTTATATGCCTTTTATTATACAATCTGTTATTATTTTATCGTTTTTTGTTATCATTTAGCACTTTAGATATTCTTTTAGTCCTTAATTGATGGGGAAAACCGTAAAGTTTGATAAAATCAACTATTTTTGTAATTAATAAGTGAAAAAAATCAATAAAGAAACCATACTCATGCCCAAACTATACTCTTTTGATACACCTATAAATAGAACCGGCAGCAATTGCATCAAATACGATCGAATTCAGAAAGAGTTCGGCACCAAAGATATTATCCCTTTATGGGTGGCCGATATGGACTTTGCAACACCCGATTTTATTATGGAAGCCATCCGCAAACGTTGTGAACACGAAGTTCTGGGCTATCCGATGGTACCGGAAGGCTGGTTTAATTCCATTCATGCATGGATGAAAAAAAAATACGATTGGAATATAACCTCTCAGGAAACGGGATTTTTGCCCGGTATCGTCTCCGGTATCGCTTTTGTCGTTCAATGTTTCACAGAACCTGGTGATAAAATTCTGATTCAAACCCCTGTTTATCCACCCTTCATTCATATTCCCAAAAAAAACAACAGGGAATTGGTAATAAACACGCTTAACTATGAAAATGGGCGTTTTGAAATAGATTTTGATGATTTCGAAACCAAGGCTGCGAGTGGCTGTAAACTCTTTATTCTTTGCAGCCCTCACAATCCGGGCGGTAGAATTTGGACCAAAGAGGAACTACTTAAAATGGCAGAAATATGCAATCGTCATCAGATAATCATCGTTTCAGACGAAATCCATGCAGACCTTTCTTTACCCGGACAAAAGCATTATCCGTTGGGTAAACTTTCAACGGGAGATTCAGATCAAATCATCACCTTGATGGCTCCAAGCAAAACCTTTAATATGCCTGGTTTAAGCAGCTCTTTTTACATCATTCAAAATCCGGATTTACGCAACAAATTCAAGCATTTTTTAGACGGTGCAGAATTGTCAAACGGCAGTATTTTTGCTTTTACAGCAGCTCAGGCAGCTTATGAAAACGGTGAATCCTGGCTGGATCAACTTAAAAATTACTTACAGGGCAACATCAATTATGTGGATTCATTCCTAAAAGAGAACATTCCTCAGATAAAAGCATGTATTCCTCAGGCTTCCTTTCTGATTTGGCTGGATTGCAGAGATTTATCCATGAATCCGGATGAACTTAAACGTTTTTTTATTGAAAAAGCCAAAATTGGTTTAAACTCTGGAAACAGCTTCGGTACTGGTGGAGAAGGCTTTATGAGATTGAATGTCGGTTGCACACGGGAGACTTTATATCAAGCTATGTATCAACTCAAAACTGCTATGGGTGAATTATTCTCCTGATTTTTTTTCTTACCTTTGCGCCTCGATTTATTAGAACAAACAACTATAATACTAATTTATACCCTAAAAAAATGAAGGTTTCAACAAACAAGTTTGTATCAGCATCTTATGACTTGATGGTAGGTGGAGAAGAAGGAAAAGAACAGGAATTAATGGAAAAAGCAACTGCAGAAAAGCCATTATCCTTTATCTTCGGAACAGGAATGATGCTTGAAGCATTCGAACATAACCTGGCAGGTCTTGCTGTAGGTGACTCTTTTGATTTCACTCTTGCAGCTGAGGATGCATACGGAGAATACGCCGATGAACAAGTTGTGGATATTCCACGTTCAGTATTTGAAGTGGACGGACAAATTGACGAAGAAGTAATTTTCGAAAACAACATCGTTCCAATGATGGATCAAAATGGCAGTCGCCTGGATGGTACTGTTGTCACTGTCGGAGAAGAAAACATTAAAATGGATTTCAATCATCCTTTGGCTGGCGAAGATCTTCACTTTATCGGTCAGGTTTTGGTTGTACGCGAAGCTACTGAAGAAGAAGTTAAACAATTGATGGGCGGTGGTGGTTGCGACTGCGGAGAAGGCGGTTGCGACAGCTGCGGCGATAAAGAAGGTGAAGAATCCGGTTGCGGTTGTGGCAGTGGCAGTTGCCATTGATAGACTTCGGCCAAGCCTTTAAATTTAAAATATCCTTTAACGGCTATGAGTAATACATTTGGAAAAATATTTAGCCTCACCTCTTTCGGAGAATCTCATGGAAGAGGTGTCGGTGGTATCATTGACGGTTGTCCTGCTGGCATTGAAGTAGACTCCTCTTTCATCCAACAAGAGCTTAACAGGCGAAAGCCCGGCCAATCCAGCCTGACTACTTCCAGAGATGAAGCAGACGAAGTTGAATTTTTTTCAGGTATTTTCGAAGGAAAAACCACAGGTACACCTATAGCCTTTAGTATATGGAATTCCAAGCAAAGGTCTGGTGATTACGATTCTATGAAAGAATTGTATCGCCCGTCTCATGCAGATTATACGTATCAGTTAAAATACGGCATTCGCGATAATCGCGGTGGCGGCAGATCTTCTGCACGTGAAACAATTGCCCGTGTTGTTGCCGGTGCCATAGCAAAACTTGCCCTCAACCAATTGGGTATTAAAATCACAGCTTATACTTCACAAGTAGGCCCACTTAAATTGGATAACGATTATTCAGCATACGATTTCAACCAGATTGAACAGAACCCTGTGCGTTGTCCGGATCCGGAAATGGCAGAAAAGATGGCAAGTCTAATAACCGATGTGAAGGCAAAAGGTGATACGATTGGTGGGGTCGTTACCTGCATCATTCAAGGTGCCCCTATCGGTTTGGGTGAGCCTGTCTTCAATAAACTTCATGCATCCCTGGGAGCAGCCATGCTTTCCATCAACGCTGTCAAAGGTTTTGAATATGGTTCAGGTTTTGATGTGAACCATTTAGGTTCTGAGGTCAACGATGTTTTCTATTCAGATAACGGCAAAATACGCACGCGAACAAACAATTCAGGAGGGATTCAAGGTGGGATATCCAATGGGGAAGACATTTATTTCCGAGTTGCTTTCAAACCGGTTGCAACGATTTTGAAAAATCAGCATACGGTGGATTATGCAGGGAATGAAATAGAGTTTAAGGCACGTGGAAGGCATGATCCGTGTGTGTTACCGAGAGCGGTGCCGGTGGTGGAGGCGATGGCGGCGATGGTCATTTTAGATATGGTTCTTTTAGCCAAAACAAATAATTTATTCCAATAGGAAGCACACTTCTGCGTTGCAGCCTCCTCATCAATCCTCACGTACGAAAAGTACGCTCCGGTGTGATTCGGAAGCGGCGCCTTGTTCTTCACTCCCTATTCAAATAATCTACAGTGAAGGGTTTAAGCCTTAAGAGGAGAAATGCTTTAAAATCAAACGTCATTCTGTATGAGAAAGTTAATCTATTTGAGTATGTTTTCAGCGTTGTTTCTTGCTGCTTGTTCGGGTTCTAAAAAAGTGGAACAAGTTGATTCGGATTTTAAGTATGTGGTGGACCAGTTTGCGGATATGCAGATATTGCGGTATCGGGTGCCCGGGTTTGAGGACTTGACGTTAAAGCAAAAAGAGCTGATTTATTTTCTGAATGAAGCTGCACTGGAAGGTCGTGATATTCTGTATGACCAGAATTGCAAACACAATCTTTGCATACGACGTACCATGGAGGCTGTTTATCAATATGGAAATGTTGACAAAACCGGAAAAGACTGGAAAGAGTTTGAGACGTACCTCAAACGTGTCTGGGTTTCAAACGGCATTCACCATCATTATGCCACCGATAAATTTGTGCCGGGGTTTTCCAAAGAATTTTTCTCAAAAGCAGTTTTGTCTGTAAATAAAGATTCATTGTCTTTGAGTACAGGTGAAACTGTTGAGGCGCTTATCAACAAGCTGACTCCTGTTATCTTTGATCCTAAAATTGATGCCAAAAGGATTAATCAAACAGACGGACAAGACTTGATCGTCACTTCTGCCAACAACTATTATCAGGGTGTGACTCAAAAAGAAGCTGAAAATTTTTACAACGCACTCAAAGACCCCAAAGACAACACCCCGATATCGTACGGATTGAATAGCCGTTTGGTTAAAAAGAACGGAAAGATAATGGAAGAAGTTTGGAAAGCCAACGGCCTTTACGGGCAATCCATCTCAAAAATAATCTATTGGCTGGAAAAAGCCATCCCTGTTGCAGAAAATGAAAAACAGGCTCAAACCATCCGCAAACTGATTGAATTTTACCAGACCGGAAGCTTGAAAACCTTCGATGATTACAGCATTCTCTGGGTAGAAGACCTGGATTCCCGGGTTGACTTTGTAAACGGCTTCATTGAATCGTACGGCGATCCGATCGGGTTGAAAGCAAGCTGGGAAAGTACCGTCAACTTTAAGAACACAGAGGCCACTAAGCGCACTGAGATCATCAGCAGCAATGCACAATGGTTTGAAGACCATTCTCCTGTTGCAAAGGAATTCAAAAAAGAAAAGGTAAAAGGAGTTTCGGCCAAAGTGATCAACGTAACCATGCTGGGTGGAGATTGTTATCCAACCACCCCCATCGGTATCAACCTTCCAAATGCCAACTGGATACGACGCGATTATGGATCCAAATCGGTGACCATCGAAAACATAACCGAAGCTTACGACAAAGCTTCACAAGGAAACGGTTTCAACGAAGAATTTGCCTGGAGCGACAAAGAAGTCCAGCTGATTAAAAAATACGGTTTACTCACCGACAATTTACACACAGACTTACACGAATGTTTGGGTCATGGTTCCGGTAAATTGCTACCCGGTGTTGACCCCGATGGTCTGAAAGCCTACGGTTCAACCATTGAGGAAGCACGTGCCGACCTGTTTGGTTTGTATTACCTGGCCGATCCAAAAATGGTGGAACTGACACTGGTTCCCGACAAAGACGCTTTCAAAGCTGAATATTACAAATACCTGATGAATGGTTTGCTGACCCAGCTAATCCGCATCGAGCCCGGCAACAAAATTGAAGAATCCCACATGCGCAACCGTGCCCTCATTGCTCGCTGGGTTTTCGAAAAGGCAACCCCCTCCAAGGCCGTTGAGCTCAAAAGTAAAAACGGTGAAACCTTTGTTGTCATCAACGATTACCAGCAAGTGCGCAAACTTTTCGGAGAATTGCTGGCAGAAATTCAACGCATTCGGTCAACAGGCGACTACAATGCTGCTCAAAAACTGATAGAAACATATGCCATCAAAGTAGAGCCCACCCTTCACCAGGAAATATTAACCCGCTACAAGAAATTAAATCTGGCTCCTTACAAAGGTTTTGTTAACCCTGTCTACACCCCGCAATACGATTCCAACGGTAAAATGACAGATGTTAAAATATCCTACACCGAAGGGTACGCCGAGCAACACCTGCGCTATTCAAAACAATACAAAACCCTGCCAACGTACAATTGATTTGGAAAATATCCTTCGTGAAATAAAAAAAATGTTGAGGCTGCGCATGAATGGTGTAGCCTCAACCATTATGCGAAACAGCGGACTCAATTACAAGCTGAATTTTGGATTGGACGCCATGTCCATCCGCGAACTGGCCAAACGCTTTGAACCAGACACGAAACTTGCAGAGCGACTTTGGTCTGAGAATGCCAGAGAATGTAAAATTCTGGGCACCCTGCTCTACCCAAAAACGGAGTTTACTTCTGAAAAAGCCGACTTGTGGTTAACAGACTGTTTTAATCCGGAATTGATGGAACAACTCTGTTTCAACCTCCTGCAACATCTGGACTTTGCATCCGAAAAGACTCAGGAATGGATTAAAAGTGAAAATCCCGAAATCAGGACTGCAGGCTATATGTTACTTCTGCGTCTGATACTTGGTAAGAAAAAACTACCCGATTTGACTTTAGCTATACAACTGGCAGAAAAAGAGCTTCATTCTGACAATTTCAGACTAAAGCAAGCGGCCGAACGTTTTTTGGAACGCGTTAAGGTTGACTAATTATCAGCTTCTATAGCCAAGGATTTTCGCCAAAGAAATGCTATTTCTACAATCTTTTTGTATCTTTGTCAGGTTTCTGAAACAAGGTCAGAAACAGATATTTAAAAAGTTGGGCGGATATAATATTCGTTCATTATTTGTCTGTTTAAGGGTTTTCAAAGTTAAATTTCCGTAGGAGACAAAGTCAAATGTTTCACACGGCTACGATAAAAAAATAAACTCGTTCGTTTGAACAAGCATGTTTGCATAATCAGACTCATCAGAGTAAAATTGTATGCGGCATTCCAAACGACCACAAATTAAAAAAACTATCACGGATGAAAGTAGATGTTTTGCTTGGGCTCCAGTGGGGCGATGAAGGTAAAGGAAAAGTTGTAGACGTTCTGACACCCCGTTACGACGTGGTTTGTCGCTTCCAGGGTGGCCCAAATGCCGGGCATACGTTGGAATTTGATGGACAGAAATACGTTTTGAGATCCATACCTTCCGGTATTTTTCAGGGAGACAAAGTGAACATTATTGGAAATGGCGTCGTTATAGACCCGGCTTTGTTCAAAATAGAAGTGGATCAGCTTATGGCTGCCGGTCACCCACTTACCGAGAGATTACTTATTTCAAAGAAAGCTCATTTAATTTTACCCACTCACCGTTTACTGGATGCAGCCAACGAAGCATCCAAAGGTGAAGGAAAAATCGGAACCACCGGCAAAGGCATCGGTCCGACATACACCGATAAAGTCAGCCGCAACGGACTGCGTGTCGGAGATTTGCTGAACAATTTTGACGTTAAATACAAAGCTGCAAAAGCCCGCCACGAAGAAATTCTCAAACAGATGAATTTCAAATACGACCTGGCACCCATTGAAAAAGAATGGTTTGAAGGAGTGGAATGTCTCAAAAAATTCACATTCATTGACAGCGAGCATTTCATCAATAAGAAATTAAAAGAAGACAAAGGCATACTTTGCGAAGGCGCTCAAGGCACCATGCTTGATGTCGATTTCGGATCCTACCCTTTTGTAACCTCTTCCAACACGATTTGCGCCGGTGCATGCACAGGTTTGGGTGTTGCTCCCGGCAGCATCGGAAATGTCTACGGTATTTTCAAAGCCTATTGTACCCGCGTAGGCAGTGGTCCATTTCCAACCGAATTGTTTGATGAAACAGGACAGATTCTTCGCGACAACGGGCACGAATACGGTTCTGTTACCGGTCGCCCACGTCGCTGCGGCTGGATTGACCTGGTTGCACTGCGTTACGCCATCATGATAAACGGTGTCACCGAGCTTATCATGATGAAAAGTGATGTCATGGACAATTTCGACGTCATCAAAGCATGTGTTTCTTACAGCGTGAATGGCGAAGAAACCGAAGACTTCCCTTACGACATCAACGAAGGAGTTGAAACCATTTATACAGAATTACCCGGCTGGAAAACCGATATGACCAAAATGCAATCCGAAGACGAATTCCCGGAAGAGTTCAACAACTACCTCAGCTTCCTGGAAGACGAACTGGACGTACGCATTAAAATCGTTTCTGTAGGCCCCGACCGCGAACAAACAATAGAACGTTACAACGACTAAGCCCAACAATTAAACTATGATATACAATCTGATTCTTACGCAATACACGCACGCAGGTGCCTATCCCAGCCAATCAAGTTTAATGATTTACGGGATCTTCATTTTCTTTGCACTTTTGAGTTGGATTATTCAAAGGGCCTTAAAGTCCAAGTTCAAAAAGTACAGTCAGGTGGCTATGCCCAACGGTATGACCGGAAAAGACGTAGCTGAAAAAATGCTCCGTGAAAACGGCATCACCGATGTGCAGGTACAACATGTAGGCGGCCAGCTGACTGACCACTACAACCCAGCCACCAAGATTGTTAATCTGAGTGAGGATGTATACTTTAGCAACAGTATCTCTGCAGCTGCCGTTGCAGCTCATGAATGCGGACACGCAGTTCAGCATGCAAAATCCTATGCTTTTCTTAACTTGCGATCCAAATTAGTTCCAGCTGTAAGTTTCGCTTCCAGATGGATGCAGTGGCTTTTATTGGCCGGAATCATTTTTGTGCAGTCTTTCCCCCAACTTTTGCTGGTAGGTATTGTCCTGTTTGCTGTTACGACCTTGTTCAGCTTCATTACCCTGCCCGTTGAAATCAACGCCAGCAAGCGTGCTGTTGCCTGGTTAAGCAATGCGGGAATTACGAACAATACGACTTATCCAATGGCCACAGACGCATTGAGATGGGCAGCTTACACCTATGTTGTAGCAGCACTGGCCTCTTTGGCGACTCTGGTTTATTATATTATGATTTTTCTCAGCGGCAGAGGCCGGAATTAAATATTTAAATGCAAAAACCATCCATTCCAAAAGGAACGCGCGATTTTTCACCCGAAGAAATGGTGAAACGCAATTACATCTTCGACACCATACGATCGGTTTTTTATTTGTACGGATTTCAACAAATTGAAACCCCTGCGATGGAAAATCTTTCCACATTGATGGGAAAATACGGTGAAGAAGGCGATAAACTACTTTTCAAGATTTTAAATTCCGGCGACTTTATCGGAGGAATTGATCCGGCTGAACTTTTGGCCAGCAATTCGATAAAACTCACCAACAAGATTTCAGAAAAAGGGCTGCGTTACGACTTGACTGTGCCCTTCGCACGTTACGTGGTGATGCACCGAAACGATATTGATTTCCCCTTTAAACGTTTTCAGATACAACCGGTTTGGCGTGCAGACCGCCCTCAAAAAGGCCGTTACCGCGAATTTTTTCAATGTGATGCCGATGTCGTTGGCAGCGATTCACTTCTGAACGAAGTCGAGCTGATACAAATAATTGACGAAGTGTTCAAACGCTTCGGGCTAAGAGTCTGTATCAAACTCAACAACCGAAAAATTCTGAGCGGTATAGCTGAAATCCTTGATGAAACGGAACGCCTCACCGACATCACGGTGGCCATCGATAAATTCGACAAAATTGGCGCAGAAAACGTCAATAAGGAATTGGCTGAAAAAGGACTTTCTAATGATGCCATCGCCAAAATACAACCTATACTTCAGCTCGAAGGCAGTAATGCATCCAAACTCAATAGCCTGAAAACGATTCTGGCCGCCTCCGAAACCGGTCTAAAAGGTATAGAAGAGCTGGAAACCATTTTCAACCTGACTACTTCACTCCACGTCGGAGCAGAACTGGAACTGGACCTTCGTCTGGCAAGAGGACTCAATTATTATACCGGAGCCATTTTGGAAGTTAAAGCTCTTGATACAGAAATGGGAAGCATCACGGGTGGTGGACGCTATGACAACCTGACCGGTGTCTTTGGCCTTCCGGGTGTTTCAGGGGTAGGTATTTCCTTCGGGGCAGACCGCATTTTCGATGTACTCAATACCTTGAACCTTTATCCGGCGGATGCCATGCGCACCACCAAAGTACTGTTTACCAATTTTGGCGAAGCAGAATGCGCCTATTGCTTGCCCCTCATCAAGGCGGTGCGCGAGGCCGGTATTGCAGCCGAGATTTTCCCGGAAGCCTCCAAAATGAAAAAGCAGATGAGCTATGCCAATTCCAGAAAAGTGGAATTCGTGGCTATTGCAGGCGAAACAGAAATGGCAACAAACAGCATCACACTTAAAAATATGACAAGCGGGGATCAGGAAACCATTCCTACCGACCAACTCGTCGATCTTTTGAAATAAATACAAAAAAATATGAGTCTTTTAGATTTAAGCGAACAGGAAATAGGCAGACGTCAAAGCCTTCAGGCACTGCGTGACGCAGGAATTAACCCTTATCCTGCAGAAGAATATCCCACCAATGCCTTTTCAACGGAAATTCTCGAAAATTTCCGCGATGAGGACGAAACCAACAGAGAAGTTTGCATTGCCGGACGCATCATGACGCGCCGCATTATGGGTAAAGCCTCTTTCCTGGAATTGCAGGATTCCTCAGGCCGTATCCAGGTTTACATCTCACGTGACGCCATTTGTCCCGATGAAAATGACAAGGAATTGTACAACACTATATTTAAGAAATTGCTGGATATCGGCGATTTTATTGGAATCAAGGGTTACGTATTTCGCACTCAGATGGGTGAAATATCCGTTCATGCCGAATCACTGACCGTACTGGCCAAGACACTTCGTCCACTTCCCGTCGTAAAAGAAAAAGACGGAGCTGTTTTTGATGCATTCACAGACCCTGAACTACGTTTCCGTCAACGCTATGTTGATTTGGTGGTAAACAATCAGGTTAAAGAAATTTTTCGCAAACGCACCCAGGTTTTCACCTCCATGCGTAATTTTTTCAACGAAAGCGGATACATGGAAGTGGAAACACCCATTTTGCAATCCATCCCGGGTGGTGCTGCAGCACGTCCGTTCATGACTCATCACAACGCACTTGACATTCCACTTTACCTGCGTGTAGCGGATGAACTTTATCTGAAACGTCTTATTGTGGGTGGCTTTGAAGGGGTGTACGAATTTTCCAAAAACTTCCGCAACGAAGGAATGGACCGCACCCACAATCCCGAATTCACAGCCATGGAAATCTATGTATCCTACAAAGATTACAACTGGATGATGAATTTCACGGAACAAATGCTGGAACGAATCGCTCTGGAAGTTAATGGCACCACCGACCTGATTGTGGGTGAGAATACCATCAGCTTTAAAGCGCCCTTCCGTCGCATCACCATGATTGATTCCATCCATGAAAATACAGGCATCGACATACACGATATGGACGAAGCAGGTTTGCGCGAGGTTTGCAAAAAATTCGATATCGAGCAAAACGAAACCATGGGTAAAGGAAAACTCATTGACGAAATTTTCGGTGCAAAATGTGAAGGAAATTATATACAACCGACCTTTGTAACCGACTATCCCTACGAAATGTCTCCACTTTGCAAGCGTCACCGCACCAACCCTGAACTGACAGAACGTTTCGAGCTGATAGTGAACGGTAAGGAACTTGCCAATGCCTATACAGAACTTAATGACCCCATCGACCAGCTTGAACGCTTTCAGGAACAATTGAAGCTCGCTGAAAAAGGAGACGATGAAGCCATGTTTATTGATATGGATTTTGTTCGTGCCCTGGAGTACGGTATGCCTCCTACATCAGGAATGGGCATCGGTATGGACCGCCTTGTCATGATGATTACAGGACAGACCACCATCCAGGAAGTTCTTTTATTTCCTCAGATGCGTCCTGAAAAAGTTGTCAAAAAAGACCCTATAGAAGCATACACCACCATAGGTATCCCCGAAGAATGGGTTTCCCCTATTCAAAAAGCTGGCTATCTCCAGGTTGAAAACCTGAAAGGTGCTGTACCGGGAAAATTACATCAGGAACTTTGTGGCCTGAACAAAAAATATAAATTGGAATTGACAAACCCAACGATTGACCAGGTCAGTTCTTGGATTTCAAACCTTTAAATAAATATAAGCATGGAACTTCAGGGGAAATTTTGCATCATGGGTGGAGGCAGCTGGGCTACCGCTATCTCCAAGATTCTGATGATGAATGGTACCGAAAAAATCAATTGGTACATGCGTCGCCCCAGTCAGATTGAAGAATTTAAAAGACTCGGACATAATTTAACGTATCTGAGTAGTATTAAATTTGACTTAAACCGGATACACTTCTATAGCAATATCAATTTAGCTGTCAAGAATTCCGATGTTCTGATTTTTGCGACTCCTTCACCCTATCTGAAGCAGCATTTAAAGAAGCTGAAACAAGATATCAGTGATAAAATCATCGTTTCAGCCATCAAAGGCATCGTTCCTGATGAAAACCTATCGGTATCCGATTATTTTCACAAGATTTACAACGTTCCTATGGAAAACATCGCAGCAATAGGTGGACCTTGCCACGCTGAAGAAGTGGCGCTGGAACGTTTGTCTTACCTGACCATTGCCTGTATAAACAAAGAAAGAGCCAGAAGCATTGCCCAAAAATTTTCCTGCAATTTTGTCAAAGCGACCATTTCGGACGACATTGACGGTATAGAGTTTTCCTCGACGCTTAAAAATGTTTATTCCATAGCTGCCGGTATCTGTCACGGTTTAAAATATGGAGACAATTTTCAGGCTGTTCTGATTTCTAATTCAACCCAGGAAATCAGCCGTTTCATCAATACGGCATTTCCCATGGCCAGAAACATCAACGAATCGGTTTATATGGGAGATTTGCTGGTTACCGCCTATTCGAAATTCAGCCGAAACAGGACTTTTGGAACCATGATCGGAAAAGGTTATTCCGTTCGAACCGCTCATCTTGAAATGGAAATGATAGCCGAGGGTTATTACGCCACCAAGTGTATTAAGGAAATCAATGAACGATATCACGTAAATATGCCCATTCTGGATGCAGTCTACAACATCCTGTACGAAAGGGTTTCACCAAGCATTGAAATAAAATTACTCACAGAATCATTAAGATAAAAATTATGGAAAATATTCAGTTAAATATCGAAAAAACCCTTAGCTTCATTTCAAAAGAAGCAATAGAAGGATATGCTGCAAAAACGGCTGAAGCCAACAAAATGCTGCATACAGGCAGCGGTAAAGGAAGTGACTTTTTAGGTTGGGTAAACCTGCCTTCTTCCATCACGACGGATTTTTTGGAAGACATTCAGGCCACGGCCAATATTCTTCGCTCCAAATGTGACGTTGTTATAGTCGCCGGTATAGGAGGCAGCTATCTGGGTGCCAGAGCGGTAATAGACGCATTGAACAACAGCTTCGACTGGCTGTTAAACGATCGCAAGAATCCAGCCATCATTTATGCAGGTAACAACATCAGCGAAGATTATCTGGCTGAACTGACCGATTATTTAAAAACTAAATCTTTTGGTATCATCAACATTTCCAAGTCAGGAACAACCACTGAAACCTCGTTGGCTTTTCGTTTATTGAAAACACAACTGGAAAAGCAAGTAGGCAAAGAAGAATCCAAAATCCGCATCGTGGCCATTACGGATGCCAAACGCGGTGCTCTCAGAACACTTGCTAACCAAGAAGGATACAAGACCTATGTCATTCCTGACAATGTAGGCGGACGCTTTTCAGTGCTTACACCGGTAGGCCTTTTACCCATTGCTGTTGCCGGTTTTGATATCAAACAACTGGTTCTTGGCGCTCAGACCATGGAAAAAACCTGCGGCATTGAAACACCCTTTGAAGAAAATCCTGCAGCCATTTATGCAGCTACCCGCAACGAACTTTACAAGTCCGGAAAGAAGATTGAAATTATGGTGAACTTCCTTCCAAAACTCCATTTCATGTCTGAATGGTGGAAACAATTGTACGGAGAAAGCGAAGGCAAGGAAAACAAGGGTATTTTCCCGGCAGCTGTCGATTTAACCACCGATTTACATTCCATGGGTCAATGGATCCAGGAAGGTGAACGCACCATCTTTGAAACAGTACTCAGTGTCCGCCAAGCCAACCGTGAAGTTATTGTTCCCTCAGACAACGCTGATTTGGACGGTCTGAATTACCTTTCCGGCAAACGTGTTGACCAGGTCAACAAAATGGCCGAACTTGGTACTCAGATTGCTCACATCGACGGTGGTGTACCCAACATTCGAATTGAAATTCCGGTTCTGAACGAATACTACATCGGTCAGTTAATTTATTTCTTTCAAAAAGGGTGCGGTATCAGCGGTTACGTTTTAGGTGTCAATCCTTTTGATCAACCAGGCGTAGAAGACTATAAGAGAAACATGTTTGCATTGCTGGAAAAACCCGGCTACGAAGAGGCAACAAAAGCCATCAAAAAACGTATATAAAAATAACATCCCTCTGCTCACTGGATCAACCAAAGCAGAGGGATTCTTTTAACAATCCATTTAATGTATCAAGAAGCGATTCTTTCCTACCTCACTAAAAACAAGTTCTCAAAAATTGACCTGAAAGCCGTTCTCATAGACATGGACGGTGTCTTGTTTGATTCCATGCCCATTCATGCCTTTGCGTGGTCTAAAACGCTTAAAGAAGAGGGCGTCTTATTCACGGAGGAAGAAGCTTATCTGCACGAAGGCCGTACAGGTGAAGGTACCATCAATCTCATTTTCAACAGAGAGCTTGGCCGTGATGCAACACCTGTAGAACTCAAACGCATTTACAAAAGAAAATCTTACTTATTTGACCATAGTCCGGAAGCGGATGTTATGCCCGGTTCATTGAATTTACTTGAACAGATTCGCGATAATGAGCTGAATCGCATTCTCGTAACGGGTTCCGGACAGAAAACGCTGTTATCAAAATTGGATCAGTTTTTCCCCGGACAATTCACTTTGCCACGAATGGTGACAGCCTACGATGTTGTCAAGGGAAAACCGGATGCTGAGCCCTATCTGCAGGGTTTAGTCAAAGCTGGAGTCCTTGCCTGCAACGCCATCGTAGTTGAAAATGCACCTCTTGGAGTTGAATCCGCCAAAGCAGCAGGAATTTTCACCATCGCTGTCAATACCGGGAAACTGGAAGACCACTATTTATTGGATGCAGGCGCTGACTTGCTCTTTCATGGAATGCCCAGTCTGAATGAAGCCTGGCCTGAGGTTTATAAAGCGTTTGAATCGACCATCCGCTGATCAATAAAGAAGAACGATACCTGTCAAGGATTACAATCCAATTTTCGAATAAGGTACCCGAATGCCTTTAACACGGTAAAAATAAGGATCCAGATACCCATTCTGACAAGACTCAACACCACAACCCGAAAAATTAAGGCTGTACGTAACCAACAACTCATCGCGTCCATTGATGGATTCCGGATGAATACAAGGTGTATAATATCGGGCATATTTGCCATAGAAATATTCCTGAATTTTATAGACCAGAACTCTTTCGGAAAAGGGTCCGGTAGGACTTGTTGATGTTGAAATATACATATTTCTTTTATCGCTGCACATAAAACCATTATCGATCGTTACCATCACATATTTACCATTGCAATAAGCTACATATGAAACGGCGAGGGAACTGCTTATACTCGCAGCTTTATTGGTTGAAGGCATCTCTGTCCATTTTGAACCATCCCAAAATGTCCATGATTGGGGATTCTTTACCGGAAATCGTGCCACATTAATATCCTCTTGAAAACCATTGCCATGACTACCAAAACAATAGACATAGTTATCAGAAGCCTTGACCATGCCGGCTGCATAAATGACAGCTGTTTGACCGGACAAACCTTTCGGGGTGGTACGTTCAGATTTCCACAAGGAATCCTCGCTTTGTGTCAAAACATACAGAGACTGCTCGGTTGCGCCAAGTCCTTTACCCTCACCACAGTGAATATACACCTTATTCCCTATTTCAATACCGGGACCAGCCCATGACCAATCGGTTCCCGGTTGATTGCTGCAGATTTGTCTCGGGCGCCCCATCGGACTGTCAATGATAATATTTGGACAAGTTGGTGACCAGTCCGTTTTAGTTTGCTGAACAAACATGGAGTTGTTGTATTTGAAAAAATCATCACAACAGAACATATTGTTGGGCTGTAAGGATTTGCCATCCCAGGCATCCTGAGTTACCCATAACACTTTCCCATTGTTTTTCCCCCAGGTAAGTGGAATACTGTTACCTTGGTCAAATGCCACAGAACCCTGAGAAGGATCGTTTCGTTCAAAAAAGCCAACCACCACATCGTCTCTGTAAGCATCCGCATTGATGGAAGTAAACAACCAGTTTTGTTTTTCACCAGCCCCGGGAACTTCCTGAACAATGGCAGAGTTGTTGCTGGAAGAACCTTTCAGATTGGTAATAGCCAGTCCGTTCTTTTTATTGATGATATTGAAATAACCCGTTATACCTACTGATCGGATTTCCCAAAGCTGCAGGTCATCTCCCGTGTAGGAATTCTGTTGAAGTTGTAGTCCTGATTTCGCTAAAACGCAGGGTGCAGCCAATGCTTTACCACTGTGAAGGTTCATCAATTCAAAATATTTAACTCCATTAAGCGTTTTTCGATAGATAACCTGCCATTCTTGCCAAATACCAATTCTCGTGGCTTCATTCTGGACAATTTTTGCATTGTTTTTGTATTTCTCGTTGTAGGTAATTTCACCGTAAACCTCCATAAACTTACTGCCAGCCTGACATTTTAGAGTATAGGTACCATAGTCGGAAATAATTGCTTTTGATGTTTCTTTTACCACTTCGGCTGCGGATACGACATTTAACATGTTCTTATTACCTTGTAACACCAGCATGGATGCTACTGCGAAAACAATTACGAATCGTCTTTTCATAATTTGATATCAGGTTAATTTAGTTACAAATATACGATAAAAGAAAACCACTCTTAAATCAATGAAAACTTACCTGGAAATAGCAAATTTTTGAGTGATATTCAAATTCTTATTGCTAACATTTACAAAATAAGTCCCTGTTTGTAAAGTTGAAACTTTTAACTGATAGTCCTTTTCTACTGTAATTATTTTATTGCTTACAGCATTTCCCAATAAGTCATAAACAGTTATGTAAGTTTTGCCATTTACAGCAGAACCCCAATCCACATTAACCTGTTCATTCGCCGGATTCGGATAAAGCCTTAACGAACTCTGCTTTGGGACATTATTTAAAGAGGTCGGTGAAGATACAGTTGATAGATATCTACATGGAATTACTTCATCCGCATTTTCAGGTGTAACCCATCTGACAGCCAAATTATCACCTCCTGCGCTTTGTTTCAAAAGTGCCTCAATGTAATAATTCTGACAGCCTATAAGTGGAATGACTTTTGATTCTTGTTCCGGGTAAACAGTCCATTCCCTCGAATTTGTCCATCCATTGTGGTAAGCTATCTTAACTTTGTTGGCCGAAAGAGAATCAGGGCTTAACCAAAGTTCTACATAATCATCGCCGGCAAGGAAAAATTTATAATCGCCTGTCATAGGTGCCCTTAAGAGTCCCCTGATTCTTACTCCATAATATAACTGACCGGTATTGGAGGGTATCTCAAAGACATTGGTCAGTTCCTTAGTAGAAGTCGGAGCTTGATTAACAGGTATCGAGCTAACGGTGAGTGCACCGCTTAAACCAGTCCATTTTTCCATGATGATTTTTCCTTCGCCAAAGCAATTTCCTTTTATCAGGTAATTTGCTGAGACAACAGGTCCATCTGTTCCTGCAGAAGAAACAAAAGCTTTAATCGTAGCCAATGTACCTGAAGGAATTGTAATTGGCTGAGAATATTTAGTAGATTCTTTGGATGGAGTACTCCCGTCAATGGTATAATACACATCACCATTTCCTGCACTCAGGGTAATATTTTGGGACGAATCGTATGTTCCCGGTGCGGGATTAAATGCAGGCAGACTTGCACCATCAAAAACAAGAGAACCTTCCAGACCGAGGGTTGCAGTTTTAACTTCACCTCTTAAAACAACTTTGATCGTTTTAAAAACTTTGTTATCGGAATATTGACCATCGACTTTCCAACTAAGCGTATTGGTGGAGTCAGTCCAGGTATACATGGTTGTCCGAAGACTGTCTTTGATGTAATCATACGATTTACCATCATCCTCTGTCATCGTGAAGGAACCATCTCGACCAGGATAGATACGGATTTCAAGAGGAGTGACCGTATCTTGCTCAGTATATTGAAGTACCGGGCCAATTGGCAGGATGGTTCCAGCACGGACATACACCGGTATTTCATCCAGTGCTTTGGTGACAGAAATTTTGGATGGTCCCTGAATTATATCGTTCGTATGGAAATCATACCAAAGGTCTGCAGGCAGATAAACTCTCCTTGATCCTCCGGTATTTAAAATCGGAGCGGCCAACAAACCTTTTCCCAAAAGCCATTCATCCGTCATATTGGCAACCAATGAATCGTTCGGGAATTCCATGATTAGCGGACGCATGATGGGAGCACCGGTTTTGTAGGCTTCGTGCCCTAAACTATAGATGAATGGTATCAACTGGTAACGAAGATTTAAAGCTTTACGAATAGCAGCCTCTCCATCTGTTCCCCACAACCATGGGAATCGAGGAGTTGTACCTATATTGGAATGAGCGCGCATGATGGGCAAGAATACACCAGCCTCAAACCAGCGCACTACCAGTTCTCTAGGAGGGTCAGTCGCACCAAAACCACCGATATCACACGTTCCGTAATACATACCCGATAAACCCCAGTTAAGAATATCTGCCGGAGTATTGTTTAACGACTGCCAGGTGGACTGAATATCACCAGTCCAGGTACTGTAACCCATCCGTTGATTTCCGGGAGAAAAGGCCCGATTCAGTGAAAAATGTCTCATGTTTGGTCTGTTCTTAGCAAGCAAATCAACCTGAGTTTTATTCCACCAATAATAACAGGAATAGTACGATTCTCCTTCATCGTTCCACCAGGCATCAACCCCTGCATCCATCAAGGGCTTGTGCTGAGCAATATACCAATCACGCAAGCTGTCTTTGCTAAAATCAATGTCGCGGCTATCGGTTAAAGGATATTTCAGCCATCCTTTGCTACGAGCCATAGTCAGATTGGCAGAATTGCCCAACCTTGGTTTACGAATACCTATAAACTTTACACCTTTGGTTTTATAAGCAGCAATCTGTTTAGTCGGTTCTGAAAAAAGGTTCGGATTAAATGAAAAATCCGAAAAACCAACTGCGCCATTCTTACTCAAACTATAATCCGGAGAACCGGTATACCATTCAAAATCGTAAATAAAAGCATCAACGGGAAGTTTCAGGCTGCGAAACTTATTCAATGTATTTTCAATATAGGCCCGGTTTTCCCAACCCCATCTGCATTGCAAATAGCCAAATGCCCATTTGGGAGGCAACTTTGGTTTACCGGTCAGATTTGCCAAACCACTTGTTGCATCGTAAAGTGTTTTAGCCGGCCACAGGTATAGATCTGCAGCTTTACCGTTATATCTCCACGTCACTGTTGAATTACTGTTGTTCCAGGTTGCAGGAATATTGTCATCCGGAGTAACACCTAGTGCACAAAAACCTGCAGAACTCCACATATAAGGTATATCAACCATACCATTACTAACCTGTGAATTTGAGCTATTTTTAATCAAATTCTTGGTCGTATAATTTCCGGAACCATATAAAACAGCTTTGGAACCTGCATTGTAACTGAAAGTTTGTATGGTAGACATTGAAATATAGGTTCCGGCAATGATCAAAGGGCTTCCGTTTGAATCATACAACATCCATTTTTTGGTTGTACTATTGACCATTAATTTACCATAGGATGTCATAATCCCATACAAAGGAGGCTCAGATACAACGGTAAAACTAGCTTGAGTCGTATCGCTCGGATCAATAAAAACACTTGGGATGACGGTTGGTGTTCCGGAATAATCGACACTTAAACGGAAAGCACCCTTTTTTGCAACGGCCAATTCAACCTGCTTTGTACCAATATCGACTAAAAGACCGTGAGGAGTCAAGGTATATTGAGCCACTGCCCCTGTAAATTCAATAAATGGCAACAGAAGCACCAACCAGATCCTTTTTTGTTTGAATCCTGTAAAATCTTTCATGTTTTTTGTGTTTTCTGGAAATTAAAATTGACTATACTATGTTCATTTATAAGTTATGAAGTAAATGTAAGGCAACAAAATTTAATAAATGTCACCATATATCACCCATTGTCACAGCATTACAGATAAATATTTATCAAAGGACCAATTTATACCCAACCCCATGAACCGTGTGAATAATTTTAGGAAAATTCGGATTTACCTCAATTTTTTGACGGAGCTTCAGAATAAAATTATCGATGGTGCGATTGGTCAGATCAGAATCGATGCTCCATATATTGTCCATAATCTCATCCCGATTAATTGTCTTCCCATTATTGACATACAGATAGTGAAGTATATCTATCTCTTTATGGGTCATCTTCACAGGAAGTCCATCCACAGTAGACTCATGACTCTTAAAGTTCACTCTCAGCTTCCCAATGGTCACTTCCTCATTCGAACCAACTGAAACAACAGCTGTTCTCCTTAAAATGGCCTTGATACGAGCCAATAATTCCCGTAAACTAAAAGGTTTTGTGATGTAATCGTCTGCACCCAACTCCAGTCCCAGCACCTTATCAATCTCCTCATTCTTGGCCGTCAGTAAAATGATAGGAGTTTCTATGTTTTTTTTGCGTGCTGTTTTACAAATATCAAATCCTGAAATATCCGGTAGCATCACATCGAGAATAATCAAATCATACGGATTGTTCAACAATTTACTCAATCCCGTTTGTCCATCATTGGCTGTATCTACCTGATAGGTCTCAAATTCGAGGTTTTTTTTCAAACCCAACAGCATATTCAATTCATCTTCTACGACAAGTATCTTGATCATAATACCATTAAGTTTTAATTGGAAAGACCAGTTTAAAAATAGAACCTTCTCCTAATTTACTTTTCAGAACAATATGTCCATCGTGTGAATCCATTACAATTTTTACCAAAGCTAAACCCAAACCAGATCCTTTCGTTTTCTGAGTAAGATTTTTCTTTGTGACCCTATAAAATTTATCGAAAATCCGTTTCTGATCGAAATCCGAGAGACCAATCCCCTTATCTTCCACTTGAACTACGACAGAATCATCCTTAATAAAGGTTGATAGGATGATTGTTTTCTCAGTTGCACTGTACTTCATGGCATTGTCCACCAAATTTATAACAGCATTGGTTATTGAATCATTATCTGCCAGAATTTCAGGAAGGGATTCGTCGTAATGAACCTGTAAAGTGAATTTTTCCGCTTCGAGTTTAAGCTTGAATATTTGAACAACCTCCTCAACAATCAAATTAATGTTCGTTGGTAAAAAAGTGTATAAATGACTACCACTCTCCAAATGCGAAAAATCCAGAATCTTATTAACCATATTGGACAAACGTCTGGTCTCCTGAATAATGACTGCAAAATACTCCTTCTTTTCTTCTTCTGAATTGACTCTGTCCATTTCAACTGTTTCCACATACATGCTGATTAATGCCAGTGGTGTCCTGATTTCGTGTGAAACATTCGATATAAAGTCGGCTTTAATTTTTGTCAGTTCCATTTGCTTTTTAACATTTCTGGAAATCAACCATGCACCAAAAAGTAACACCAAATCGACAAAAATCATCAGGTAAATATTTTTCCTGGCCCGCGACTCCACCAATTCCTTGATGGTTTGATTTTTTAACTCAATACCCAGATGATACATGTCAAAAAACCAGATTGGTTTACTGAACTCAAATTTCTTAGGAGAATACTGTTTATCGGAATTGTAAAAGATGTCCGCTTCTGTTTTATAGAAAGCTCCAATATAGAATTTATCCTGCGAAATCTCCTGTATCTTAGGGTCTAACACTTCCTGTATGAAACGAGTCGGGCTTACAACTACAGCATTAACAACCACTTCCTTGCCTTTTTTGCTTAAAAAAACAATCAATCGCTGATCTTTATCCTCCAGTTTAAACGATGAAATCTTCCGATATCCTACCTCCAGGTACGTTGAAAGTCGTTCAATAGCACCAATATTATTAGTCAATACTTCTTGAACCTGATTTTTGAGTAAATCCTTTTTTTCACTTAAATACGATTGAGACATGGGAGATAGCCGATCGTTGTATTGAATGACGCATAAAACGGAAGGTGTTTCTTCCACAAATTTATCCAGTTCTTGCTCCCTATTGGAAGGATCATCACCTGAAAGAACGTTTATCCTGTTTGCCCAACTACTCATGACATCATCCGAATATTGGTTCACGGAGTAAAGTATCGATTCAAGCTGATTTCCATAAATCGTCTCAATGACCTTCTCATTTTCCCTATAACTGCCTATTTCATAAATGGAGAAAATGACGGTCGGGAGAATCAAGATGATTAGAAATATGAATTTTATCTTTTTATTCATGGTTTAAATCAATTACCCAAGTATTCAAGATATTTTCGTTGAGTCACAATACCTACAGGCCCTTCATAAATGCCTCCCAAATCTATTTTATCATAAACCCGTACAGCAATAGTATTTTTCAGACCCTTCCTGAGTAATTTCCGGGGAAAATAGTAACCTCTAATGGTCTTATATTCAGATCCTATAATAAAGGGTTTACTTTCGTTAAACTTTAATTTGGTCGATCCAATCAAAACTCCGTTCAAAAAAGCCTGGTCAAGATCATCAATTTTGCCCAACATTAGCACCAGTTTCTCATCAGTTAAACCACCCTTATAAATAAATGATTTTCGGTACCAGGCAAAACCGTCGTAACATCTGAATCCCTGGTCTTCCCAGGTTGACGGAACAAAAATACTGGACCAGCTACAATCAATATAGGCATTCTCTTTCCAGGCAATATTATCCCCTGTGTGGAATTTCCAGGAACATTGAAGGTTGACATCGAGCTTGATAGGCAAGGTACTTTTATAAATACCGACATCACCACTAACTATTCCTCCCCATTGATAGGCATCGTAGACTTTGACTGCAATCAGGTTTGTTCCATTGAATTTGATCAGATTAGAGGGTATATAATATTTTCTGTTGGCTTGATAAGCCGTTTCAAAATTCGGTGGAAAAGTACCGGTTGAACCAATCTTTACACCATTGAAATAGACTTCATCCACATCATCGATATAACCCAACTTCAGATATAGCAATTCTCCGGTATTGAATTTTTGGGGTATTACAACCTTCTTACGGTAAATGCCGTAGCCATCATACCCAGGAAAACCCTGTTCTTCCCAAGGGGAAGGCACATGAACAGAAGTCCAATTGCCATCGTTGTAGTTTAAAGTCAACCAGGCAGTCTTATTTCCTATGGAAAATTTCCAGGAACCCTCCAGATTAATGATGCTTTCCAGGTTTTCATTCTTTGCATTCACAAAAGTGATTGGTAGAACGATTAAAAGCAAAAACATCAATATCCGTGTTAATTTATTCTTCATTTCTTTTTTTATCAAAACAAAAGCCACCAATTTTAGTGTATCCGAAAAAGAAACATGCAGACACCTATACAAAGTGCCCGCATGCCCCCTTCACAACTTTTTATTTTCCTTTAAATAATCCTAAAATGTCAGACGACCTTTTTTATCCAAAACCGCCATCTTAATTTCATTACCCAGAACAACTCTGATCGTTTTGAACACCCTTTTATCGCTATAAGTCCCCTCCACTTTCCAGCTTAATGTTTTAGTGACATCAGACCAGATATAGTTGGTTCGTCTAACCTTGCTTTTTGTATAATCGTACGATTTTCCATCATCTTCCGACATCGTAAAAGATCCGTCACGACCAGGGTAAATCCGAATTTCAAGTGGAGCGATCGTATCCTGTCCGGTGTATTGAATAACCGGGCCCAGGGGTAAAATGGTGCCTGCACGTACATAAACGGGAATTTCGTCCAAAGCTTTGGTCACGGTCAGTTTACAAGGGCCCTTTAAAGCCTGTCCTGTCTGGAAATCAAACCAAAGATCATCCGGCAAGTAGACGCTTCTTGTACCTCCTGCATTTAATAAAGGTGCAGCCAGAAGTCCTTTACCCATCAACCATTCATCGGTCATATTAGCTACCGTTGTATCGTTCGGAAATTCCATTACAAGAGGTCTGATGATTGGTGCGCCTGTTGTATAAGCTTCATGCCCCAAACTATAGATGTAAGGGATTAACTGGTAGCGAAGATTAAGCGCTTTGCGAATAGCAGCCTCACTATCGTCACCCCAAAGCCATGGAAAATGTGGAGGCGTAAAAATATTGGAATGAGCCCGCATCACCGGCAAAAAGACTCCAGCCTGAAACCAGCGAACTAAAACTTCCTTTTCGGGGCCTTTATCACCAAATCCACCAATATCACACGTACTGTAATACATTCCCGACAAACTAAAGTTCAACAAGTCAGCCGGAGTTTCCAACAAAGCTTTCCAGGTTGATCTAATATCTCCGTTCCAGGTACAGAAGCCCATTCTTTGAACACCTGGAGAGAAGGAACGGTTGATGGAAAAATGTCTGTCATTGGGTCTTGCCGAAGCACGCAAATCAACCTCAGCCTTATTCCACCAATAATAACAGGAATAATAGGATTCACCCTCGTCGTTCCACCATGCATCAACGCCTGCGTCCAATAAAGGTTTATTCTGAGCGCCATACCAACTGCGTAAGCTGTCATTGCTGTAATTCAAATCCCGGTTATTGGTCTTTGGCTCAATCAGCCAGCCATTATTACGGGCAAGATCCAGTCTACTGGAATTCCCAAGTCTGGGTTTACGTATACCTATAAACTTTACACCCTGACTTTTATACTCCGCAAGCTGTTTGGCTGGCTCTGGAAATAGTTTCGGATTAAACGAAAAATCGGAATAATCAGGTAATCCTTCTTTTTTAACGGCATAATCAGGCATGGGTGTGTACCATTCAAAATCAATGATAAAAGCATCGACAGGAAGTTTGCGCGTTCTAAAGTTGCTGAGTACATTTTCAATATAAGCCCTGTCAGCCCAACCCCATTGGCTTTGCAAATAGCCAAAAGCCCATTTTGGGGGAAGTTTTGGTTTGCCGGTCAATTTTACATAACCACTGGCTGCATCGTACAATGTTTTAGCCGGCCATACATACAAATCAGCCGAGGTGCCCTTGAATGTCCAATTTACAGACGAACCTACAGCAGTCCAATTGGCAGGTTTGTTGTCATCTTTTGTAATACCCAAAACACTGAAACCGGCTGTATTCCACAAATATGGCAAGTCCGATGTGCCATTGCCCTGCTTGGCTTCGGATTTGGTCTTAATCAGATTTTTTGTGGAGTAGTTCCCAGTACCATATATTCGACCTTTGTCGGAAATACTGTGTGTAAAACTTTGCAAGGAATCCATTGAATGATAGGTCCCTTTTGTAATCAACGTTTTTTCTTTTGCATCAAACAGCGACCATTCCCTGGTGTCGGTATTAATAATCAGTTTTCCATAAGTTGTTTTAATTCCATACATGGGAGGTTTTGAAACTAAAGTAAATTTAGTAGAAACGAATTCACTCTTGTCAATAAAAGTACTTGCAATAACGTCTGGAGTTCCCGTTTTAGAAATACTGATGCGAAAAGCAGAATTATTTGTAACTGCCAGTTCCACTTTTTGATCCACTGTATTTATGATAATACCGCTTTTAGTAATCGTTGACCGGGCAGTTACACCAAACGATTTTACAGGTTGCAGAAGCAACACAAATAATAATACCAAAGAGCCGATGCGAGTTCCTTGAATCATGCTTGTCACTCCGACATTTCGTTGAGGCAAGCTTTTCTGTGCATTTTTTAAATGAATCATGTCAATTTTAGGTTTATAAGATTAGAGCAAAAGTAGAGAATTGGAATCAAATACTTGTCATTCCCAGGTCACATCCTATCATCAATTGTCATCAAAAAAAACAAAAAAAGGTGTTGCAGGCAAAATGACTGCAACACCTGCTATAAAAGTGTGATCCTGTGGAGATCACTATCATCATTTAACATAGATATAAGACTGCTTAAAATTGAATACTAATACCATTGATTCAAAGATAGTTATTTATTATTTGATTTAAACATAAATATGTTCCATTAAATTTGGTTAGCATATAAATTGCCAGTACTTTTGCCAGTATAAAACAATACAGGCATGAAATACAATTGTACTTTCTATCTGGACAAAGAAAAAAACGGTTACAACCCGATCAATGTTTGCATAACTTATGCCGGAAATCGCTTAAGGTATTATATCGGATACCGTATCAAAGAAGACAATTTTATAAAGGAGGAACAAGAGGCAAAAAAAAATTCAATTGGACTGGAGGGCAAAACCAAAGTAAAGTACAATGCTATCAACTCACGCATTGACGCTATCAAAGTAACGATCAAGGCTATTTTCGAGCCTGCAAAATCAGAGCCAAACAAAAAATTCATTATCGACCAATTGGACGAAGCATGTTCAAAGGTGAAATCTAAAAAGGAAGTTGAAACTTTTTGGCAAGCATTCGACAGGTATATTGAAATAGTTGATGTTGCTCCATTGAGCCGGAAACAGATCAAATCAACATGCAGCCATTTTAAGGCCTTTGAGGCCTCTAAAAGGTGGAGCCTTACATTTGATGCTATCAATGGGGAAATCATTACAGCGTTCGAGAAATGGCTAAAAAACGGCACACGTGGGCGCAACCATGTAAGCGGTATATTAAAGAGGTTGAAGCGATTTTTCTTATGGGCGATTAAAGACCAAAAACAAAGGAATGTAGAAATAACAATACAAAACCCCTTTTCTGATTTTACCATTACACCGGAATTGTACGGAACACCTATCATCCTTGAAAAAATCGAAAGGGATTTACTCTATGATCTATCCCTGGAGAATGAACGTCTTAAAAAGGTACGTGATATTTTTGTATTCCAGTGCTATTGTGGTGCAAGAATATCGGATTTATTGAATCTTATGACAACGAATATACAGAAAGGCATATTGAAGTTCACACCTCAAAAAACGTCGAACAAAACAATGACTGAGGTAGAGATCCCATTAAACCAAAAGGCCATTGATATTCTAAAGCGTTACAACAATGCTGATGGTTATTTGTTGCCACACTTAAGCGATGTTGAAATAAACAGATCATTGAAAAAACTTTTTGAAGAGGCAAAACTAAACAGGCCAGTTCAGCACCTTAATCCAAAAACTGGAAACATTGAATATCTGCCATTGTCGGAAGTTGCAACAACGCATTTGGCAAGAAGGACATTTGTTGGTCTATTGTACAAGGCTGGTGAAAAGGACGATATTATCGCATCAATGACAGGCCATGCAGAAAATTCTACTTCTTTCAAAAGATACAGGAAAGTAGATTTGGATCAAAAGAAAAAAGCAACTAAAAACCAGTAAGTTTAAAACTATTGACCAACATTAAAAAAATACAAAGGCCATGAAAACCCATTTTGAAGAAGAATTTGAAAGAGAATACGACACGGTTACTGAATTAGTAACCTCCGCTGTTTTGAGTGGAGTTATAGACAGAGGAATCAAAGATGACTTTATAATGTACATTGAGAGGGTTAGGAAGAATGGAAGATATTTCGAACCCTCAGCCCTAAAAATTACAGATGGTGAAATAGAATTTCCATTGACCTTAAAAAGTTTAAAAGGGTATCTGGGGCAATGGAAAAAGGAAAGCGAACACAATAAGGAAAAATTAGGTATTACAAAACCTTTACAATTTGAATCGCACTCACCCAAAGACAAAACAAAAGTTTTTACTGATTATCTGCTAATTGCAGAGAAAGTTAAACTTATGATATTGTTGAAAAATGTTTTAGTGGGAGCAAAAGCAAAGGACATAGTGCGATTTATTATTGCACTAAGGGAATTGCATTATATAGATATACCCACTCCACAAAATAAATTATGGAAAGCGATTCGAGTTGAATTTAAGGTCATTTTTTCTGATTCAGCAATGAATGGTCATTTTGCACCCACAAGCACCCAAATAGCTTCTACCGAAATTGAAGAAACAAAACAACTTATCAAAAACCACTTAAATATTTAATTGACAATTAGTTGATTTTATAAAGGTATAACAAAACGTTGTACCTTTTTTTTGTGTCTGCTTGTTTCTACTTGTCGCAAGTAATGACAAGTGTAATTGTTTAATATAGCGAAATATACATATTATTTTTGTCAAGTCAAACAACCGAAAATGTCGCGACTTTTTGGGGAAAGACTACAATCAAATGTTTAGAACAATGAGCACAACAACAATTGACACCCGGCCATTATTTCAGTTGACCGTAGTGGAATTTCAGGACCTATTGGCGGCAACGATTCCAGGCACGAAGGACGAACCGACAATAGTACCGGAACGCATCAGGATTTATGGAATCAGGGGACTTGCAACTTATTTGAGCGTTTCAGTACCGACTGCCCAAAGGTTGAAAAACGCAAAGAAATTCCCATTCTACGAAGCCGGAAACAAGCTAATTTTCTACTCTGATGAAGTTGATAACGGCTTAAAGGTAGAGAGCGGAGGGCGTAAGTAATGGATGCCTCAAAACTCACCCTACCAGGTGTTGCTGAGGGTTCTACGATCCTACGTATTTACCGGGGCCTGAAAGGTGGGAGAGTTCTTACCTCACTGGACGCCATCAACGAATACCAAACCGTGAATCTCGTAAAGTATTTATCAATACTCAGACTTGAATTCGGTGTGAATATTCAAAGCAGATGGATAGACCTTAATTCAAAGAAACGAGTGAAACAATTCTTTATTCTTGAGAAATGAACTTAGACAATAGGGATAGCTTTGTTTTTTACCGAAGCTTTTATGAAGCCATGGAAGACTTAAATGATACTGAGCAGCTCGAAATTTATAAAGCAATTACTTCGTATGCATTAAATGGTTTGGAGCCGGAACTTTCAGGATATGTAAAAGCCATTTTTAGATTAATTCGCCCATTAATTGACGCGAATCACAAGAAATGGGTTAATGGAAAAAAGGGTGCTGAATATGGTAAATTAGGGGGAAGGCCAAAGAATAACCCCACCGAAACCCCAACCGAACCCCTAAATAACCCCACCGAAACGGCAACCGAACCCCCAATGTATTATGAAGATGTAAATGTAGATGTATTAAATATTGTCGAATCAGTCGATTCTCCATCTGAATTATCCTTTGAAAATGTTTGGGATTTGTACCAAAAAAAAGGAAATCGGAAAAGCAGTTTGGCAAAATGGGGAAACCTTTCCCTAATAAATAAAAAACAGGCTCTTAAAAGTATTCCACTTTATATTACAGCCACTCCAGATAAACAATATAGAAAAGACTTCGAAAAATACCTTAAAATGGAGGTTTGGAGTGATGAGATTATTATAAATACCCCCACAACAAATGAATCAGCAAACCCAGCATACCGCCCTCTTTGAATCAGAACGCATCGTTCTTGGTACTTTGTTGTCCGACGGTTCTTCGCTATCAGAAGCCTTGATCTCGCTCACACCGGAGTGCTTTTCAACCCCATTACACAGTGAAATGTTTAGTGCTATAAAGGATATTGATGAGGCTGGTGGAACTCCTGACGCTATTAAAGTGGCAGATAACCTAAGAAGAAAAGGTGTAAAGTTTGATCTTGTGGAGCTAATGCGGGTCGCAGGGTGTCACTCTTTTTATGGCATTCAAGATCATGTAAATATTATCCGTTACAATTATGCCGAACGCGATCTTATTTCTATTGCTCAACATTCTATTCTGAAAGCAGAATCCAACGATCTGGAGATAGAGGATATTCTGGCCGATACAGGAAAGGAAATCGAGCATTTGCAGGAGTTCCTTGTTGGACAAAAGCAATCCGATCACATAACTTCTTCAGTAAAGAAGTCGCTGGAAAGCTATTATATCAGACAGGACAACTACGAACACGGCATTCAATCAGGAATAACCACCGGACTTTATGATCTTGATAGGGTCACAGGTGGATGGCAGAAGACGCATCTGGTAATTATCGCAGCACGTCCGGCAATGGGTAAAACATCCATTGTCATATCAGCAGCAAAAGCCGCCGCAAAAACGGGCGTTCCAGTAGCTATTTTTTCGCTGGAAATGTCGGATATCAGCCTGGCCGATAAACTACTATTATCAGAAACAAATATCAGTGCCAATTCTTTTCGTTTGGGAAAGTTAACTGAATTAGAACGTCAAGATTTAGAACGAGCTGCAGGGGCTATTTGTAAGCTTCCTATTTACGTTGATGATAAGGCAAGCGTTTCAATATCTTACATCCGTTCACGGTGCAGAATGCTCCATAAACAGGGGAAATGTGATATGGTCGTAATTGATTATTTGCAATTGGTAAACGAAAAAAGAGACAAAAACCGCAACCGCGAACAGGAAATAGCAACCATGAGCAGGACCGCAAAAATCATGGCAAAGGAACTAAATGTTCCCGTTTTATTACTCTCTCAACTAAATCGAGGTGTAGAATCAAGAGCCGATAAAAGACCTTTACTTTCAGACCTAAGAGAATCTGGAGCCATAGAGCAAGATGCCGATGTTGTGGTACTAATTCATCGTCCGGAGTATTACGGTGACAATGATGGTAAGGGCAACCCAGTACCAAAAAATTATGGTGAACTGATAATAGCTAAAAATCGATATGGAGCGGTTGGTATGATCCCATTTGGTCACAATGATAGTTTAACCAAGATATTTGATTACGACAACGGAAACGCTCCCATAGACCACAAAATAAATAATTCAGAACCTTTTTAAATTAATGTTATGATAGATATGATTCCAAGGCCATTTTGGCCGATATTATTCCAGGAGCTGAAAGCAAGAGTCGAAGAGGTCAAGGCTATAACTGAAGAGATAAAAAGGCAAGAGGCCGCAGAACAGGAAGAAATTAAACGGCAACAAAGCGTGAAGCCACCATCTTCAAAATGGCACAGAATGGGACGGCCACCAGGTAGTAAAAAAATAACAGCAATTTTATGAAATTAATAACAACCACAGGCATTATCATTTTTGAGAATGACAAGCCAACACTAAAAGAAACCATATCCGATGCTATACAATCAGACATTAAGAATATGGAAAATATAAAAGGAGTTGAGTTTTTATCTAACCAATTTGATATAAGGCCAGAGAACAGAATAACAGTCTATCGGTACAATAATGGCAATAAATCACCCTTTAACACTGTACAGTCAAAAATAAAACCTACGGTCTGGGACATCACCGCTAAGGCCATTAAAACAGACAATTTAAATGGTATTTACGGGGTTACCGCTCAGCAAGTTTATAGTGGAAGATGCCACATTTTTACAGATGCGTTTGGTGATGCTTCTATGATGAGGCAAAAGGACTTAAACTTTATTAAACTGGAGGTTGATCGAAACAATGTTATATGTGAAACTGATCAAGAAATAGCCTTCACGCAATGTAATATAATTAGGGAGGTTGCACTTTATGAATTTGCCAAGACGTTTCCACAATACAAAGAAATGGTTTACTGGTATGAGAAATCTAAGGAAATGGATAATGATTTATTTTACAACGCTCTATTATCTTCGGTTAATAGGGCAGAAAATAGAGATATGTCACAGAGAAGCTGGGAAAGTGATGAGATCGGTTCCCCGATTCACGGTATCCCACACAGAATAAGGGTAGAACGTAATGGGTGTATCCTTGCCGAAAAGACAGGAGCCAATATTACGATTTTACGTCTTTTTTCCTATTATCATGATATATGTAGGGAAAGCGATGGAAGTGATCCGGAGCATGGTTTACGTGCATCTTTGCTACTAAAGAGTATACGCAATGCTCGAATATTTGAATTATCAGATGAGTTATTTAATGAATTGTGTTTTGCTTGTGCTAATCATACAAACACGCTGAGGTCAGGCAACGTAACCATAGACACCTGTTTCGATTCTGACCGTTTGGATTTGACACGCTTGGGCATTAAGCCAGACCCTGAGAGAATGGCAACGGAAATAGGAGCTTATTACGCTGCAAACCCTGATGAATTTAAAAATCAAATTGAATTATGGAACAAAAAATAACAAGGAAACAGGCTGAATTTTGCAATCAGTACATGATTGACCTCAATGGTACACAGGCTGCCATACGGGCAGGATATTCAGTCCGTACGGCCAATGAACAGGCAGCCCGCTTGTTAGCAAAAGTTAGTGTAAAAACATACCTGTCAACTTTGCAAGCAAAAAGCCGCGAACAATCCGATATATCAAAACAGGAAGTCCTGGACGAACTGGCCGCTATCCTTCGATCTAAAATTACCGACTATTTATCGTTTAACGGTAAAAAGATAAAATTCAAGTCTTTTAAGGAGCTTTCAGAGCCGCAAATAAAAGCTATTGAAAGCATCTCTAAAGACAGATTTGGACAAATTGAATTGAAATTGCATGGTAAATCATGGAGTATTGAAAGGATCTGCAAAATTTTAGGGTTTGATGGCACAACTGATTTGAAGATCAGCCTTGAAAAGATGGACGAAAGCGCACTGGATCTGATTATCAACAAAATTCTAAACCCAAATAAATTATGAACTCAAAAAATGACAAACTTGCCTTTTTGAAGGCAATTGCTTCAGGCGAAATTAGACCTGAAAATGTACCGGAAAATCCAATAATCGTTGCAGATAGAAAGGAAATGTTTTTGGGACTGATAATGGCCGGTTCCAGTGCTCAGGCGGACAAAGATGCTACATGTCCTATATGTTTCGTTGGTGAGGCTCGGAAAGCCTTGAACGAACTAATTGAAAGTATCAAGGAATGAAGTTTATAACCAATAAAATAAAAAGTATTATGGAAAAAGTAAGAATTTCTACTAATGAAATGGCAGTTGATGCACAAATTGATGCCCTCAATGATTTGAAGAAAGTTTGTGAAAATCTGATTGAACCGTTCAACGTTTTAGGTCTGGGATTGACTACAGAATTACTTAGGGACGTTGCCACAGGTGGTTATAAAGAGATTGAGAAGATTGTATTGAATCAAGTAAAAAACGACTTAAAAACGATTAAAACGCCTTCCATCCGTCAAAGTATGGAAAATGAGGCAAAACAAGCCCTATCCGTATTTAAGGAAAACTGTGAAAAGAACCTGAAAGGTGAAAGGCGCAATTTGGCAAACTATCTGGAAGTCGAAAAAGGACATATTAAAGTTGCACCCGGTTCGCTTGAAGTGATCCAGGAGCAAAACACCTACTATTTAACCGATGCAAAGGAAATTGAGGCTTACAGGCTCCATAATGAAGCGGTTGACGCTGTAAACAGATTCCTGTCAATTATTGAAAGAAAACCCCAAATTATAGCTCAGATTTTTAAGTATCATACTGATGTTTGCCTGGTTGAGGTTGCCAATTTTGACTATGGCTATTTGTTAAACTCTAAAAATTGACATGATGGAAAAGAAGAGTATCGTGCCGGAATATCTAAAAAATGCGCTGGATGAGCGCATAAAAAAGAGAAATGAGGAGGTTGAAGAGCCCCCAATTAAGGGACTTGCAAAAGAAATAGATCCGACACCCCCAATACAAGGCTTGTAGGCAGGGGGGTTCGAGTCTATACTAGGGCACAACGAAAAAAGCTAATATACACATTTGCAGCGTGTTAGCTTTTTTCTTTTCATTTTTTTGTCCACCAATTGTCCACCTGATTCAATCCTGGCCTTTTTTTGTCCACCAATTATTCATCTGATTCAATCCTGGTGGACAAAAAGCTTTTTTATGGTTCAAAATTGATCATAATTCACCTTTTTGTCCACCTGATTCAGAGAGTGTAACCAGTCGCTTGAGTGATTCCAGGCTGTCAAGCTTGTAAGTCTTCCCCTTATAGATAATAATGCCGTAGAAGTCCTCATTTGGGGCGTCAAATAGATTCAAAACCGTAACATCTAAAATCCTTGCAATTTCATTTAGCCGATCAAGTCCGACATTTCCGGCAACATTACGGCTTAAGGCCCCAGGGGTAATGTTTAACCTTTTCGCAAGCTCTGCCAGAGTGATACCCTTTTCTTTACACAGTTCCTTAATTCTTAACATGGCTTCAATTATTAAAGTGAGGCTAAGGTACTCACTTTATTTATACCAAACTGAATAATATATCATAAAGTTGAATCATACATCAATTATTAACGGTTATTAACATCTAAAAAAGGAATAGATATTTATATATATCTATATTTGAGCACTAATAATTTAAATATAATAAAATTAATTATGAAACCAAAGTCTTTTCTTAAAGGTGAGACGTCAATTAGTGATGTGATAACCAATTCCATTTCCGAGTACAAAGATTCAGCGGTGCAGTTGTATGGCATAATTGAAGACCTTGGAAGTACTAAACAAAAGGTTCAGGCTTTATTGGATCAAAACAAAGGCTATACAGAGCCTTACGGCCTTGTAAAACAAACCATCCAGGAACAACTTGATAATGTTGATGCGTGTCTGGCTGAAGCTTTGCAATCCGTTAGCTCTGCACTTGGTTGTCTTGTTTCCCAGGGCCTTGTTGAGCAATATTATAAATTAAATTAAATATTAACAATTAAAACCAAAAAACTATGTACACAACAAATTTTTTAAACGGAACAATGAAGCACACATTTCGGAACGGTTTTGAAGTAATCGTGGATTTCAAAAAAAACAAAATTTCCACTTTGAAAGATGAAAAACCTTTAGAAACCGTTGATTTTAGTAATGAATATACCCTATCTGACTATGATCAATTACTGGTTTCAGTCGGAAATATCGCTAATTATTAACTACTTAATTTTAAGAGTATGGAAACAACAATCGATCCGAAAGCACTGGCAATGACATTAACAAACGAACAGTTTATGGAGCTTTTGCGCCAAGTTATTAAAGAAGCCATTGAGGGAGTTGAGAAGGGGAAAAAGGAAGAAGAGGCTTATTATTCGCCACAAGAGGTCTGTGAGAAATACGGCTTTAGCGAAACCACCTTGTATCGGTGGCGGAAAGCTGGATTATTGGTAGCCAACAAGCAAGGCGGACTTTTAAAATATCGGCGATCTGATATTAACGATTTTCGTAATCATAAAAGTGAAATTTGATTACAATAATTGAGTACTTTTGAAAAATAACTTTAAAATCAAAACATCATGAAAAAACTATTATTATTATTTGCAATTATCATTTTGGTATTTTCGGGTTGCAAGGATAGTGAACCAAACTCAGTATTACTTCCAACTTTGACAACCACAACCATAAATGAAATTACTCAAACAACCGCAACCTGTGGTGGGGTTATTACAGCAGATGCGGGCTTAAATGTTACTGTTCGTGGTATTTGTTGGGGAATAACCGATAATCCAACAATTACCACAAATAAAACCACTGATGGTGTTGGAGTTGGTACATTTAGCAGCTTATTAGTTGGACTTACTCCAGGAACAACATACTTTGTTCGTGCGTATGCTACTAACAGCGCTGGCACGGCTTATGGTAATTCAAATACTTTTACTACAAAACCCGCAATAGTTTATGGTTCCATGACTGATATCGATGGAAATAACTATAAAACTATTACCATTGGTACGCAAACATGGATGGCAGAAAACCTTAGAACAACAAAATATAACAATGGTGATTTAATCGGAACTACAACTACACCAACACAAAATATTTCGTCCGATAGAGATCCGAGATATCAATGGGCATATAATGGAGATGAAACAAAAGTAGCCAAATATGGTAGATTATATACTTGGTGGGTTGCACATGAAACAACGTCAACAATTATAAGTGGGTCAGGAACTATAATTGTTAATCATAATATAGCTCCCACAGGATGGCACGTTTCCACAGATACAGATTGGACAACATTAAAATCTTATTTAGTGACAAATGGAATTGTAAATATGGCCAAAGCTTTATCTGCTACTACAGACTGGCTTATCTCTTCAACTGATGGCAATGTTGGTAACGATTTATCGAAAAATAATAGTACTGGTTTCTCTGCTATTCCGTGTGGTATGCGTTACTCAACTGGGGGCTATGATGATCTTGGTAGTTATGCTTATTGGTGGAGCACTTCATCAGACACAAATGGTCAAGCATGGGGTAGTATCATTGGTTATAATTATTATAGTCCAGAGAAATTAAGCAGGGAGTACGCTTATGGATTTTCTGTCCGTTGTATAAAGAATTAATATTTCCTTTTCTGTCTTCCAGGCCACAAATTATTTGATAACTCAATTTATGCCAGTACTTTTGCCAGTACTCAATAATAAATAAACCGCTATAGCATTTAACTACAGCGGTTTAACTTGTTTTATGTGTGATCCTGTGGAGATTCGAACTCCAATCGATGGAACCGGAATCCACTATTCTATCCATTGAACTACGGGACCAATACGAACGCAAAAATACAATAAAAATCCGGATTACGAAGGTGTCTATCTTTATAAAAGCCTTTTAGTACTGATATCCAATCTGAAAAAAAACATCTTATATGCATTACTTTTATCCATAAATACAAAAATAGTGGTTAAGATTTTTGGTAAAACACTTACATTTTGTCATTTTTCATTATATTTGCTGCCATTAATTAAATATGGCCTAACAATTTACGTATATGAGTTATTTAATACTGCCGAAAGGCTATAAAGCCTTGATTGACTTAAAACAAACCGAACAAGGTATCAAGCAAATAAAAGACGTTTTTCAACAAAGTCTATCCTCTGAATTGCATCTCCGTAGAGTAACAGCCCCACTTTTTGTTCTTGCCGGAACAGGTATTAACGATAACCTTTCAGGACACGAACGCCCTGTTAGTTTTAAGATCAAGGACCTGAATGACCACACCGCTGAAATTGTACATTCTCTGGCAAAATGGAAAAGATTGACGCTGGCAGAATACAACATTGAGACCGGCTTTGGCATTTACACAGACATGAATGCCATCCGTGCCGATGAAGAGTTGGGCAACCTGCATTCGCTTTACGTTGACCAGTGGGACTGGGAACTTTCCATCGAAAAAGAAAACCGCAACATTGATTTTCTAAAAAATGTTGTGAGAAGAATTTACGGAGCAATCCGCCAAACAGAATATTTGGTTTATGAACAATTTCCAAACATCCGTCCGGTTTTACCTGAAAAAATCATGTTTATTCATTCCGAAGAACTGGTTCAAAAATATCCGAACTTAACCTCCAAAGAAAGGGAGAATGAGTTCACAAAAGAACACAAAGCAGTCTTTATTATGGGCATTGGTGGAAAATTATCCAATGGTTGCAAGCACGATGACCGCGCACCGGATTACGACGATTGGACTACTCCCAACGAAGATGGTTTCTTTGGATTGAATGGAGACCTTTTTGTTTGGAACGATGTCTTGGGCAGTTCACTTGAAATATCATCCATGGGTATCCGCGTTGACAAGAAGGCGCTGCTTAAACAACTGGAAATAAGTGGTTGTGAAGATCGCAAAGAGCTTTATTTCCACAAGAAATTACTAAACGAAGAATTGCCATTGAGCATCGGTGGAGGTATCGGACAATCCCGTTTGTGCATGTTCCTGCTCCGCAAAGGACACATCGGTGAAATTCAAGCAAGCATTTGGCCAAAAGAAATGCAGGAAACCTGCAAAGAACACGGCATGTTGCTGATTTAACAGAACTATATAAGCTTTTACAAGCCTGTTTCTAATTCGCTACGGTGATGTGGAAGCAGGCTTGTCTCTTTTCTATCACCACCTTGCAACGGCCTTCTTCAGACATTTCAGTCAGGACTTCCGCCAAAGGATGACGCAACATATCGTGTCTGCAAAAGCCTTCCCGAGCCTGTTTACCGTGTTGAGGTAAAAATTCCTTATAAGAAACATCAAAAGTCGTTCCGAAAATATGAGCTGATAAGGTGACTGCATTACTATTTCTCCTACCCAACCCATTTTGACTTTCATTGGTACGTAACACGGAACTGATCATCATAAAATAGGGCTGAATATCCATCTGTTGGAGTTTAGCTTCAAATCGCACCCCAATTTCATTTAACAAAACAACAGCTCTTGGGACCAAATACGGATAAGAATGAGTTAGCTTCTTTAGTTTGTAGGTGTCGCACTCCTCCAGCTTTTCCAATTTGCCGGAAGACAAATACGATTCAATATTAGCTTCCAGTTCGGCGTTGGTTTGAAAAGGTTTGATTCCCATCCTTTGAGCACACTCCAGATGAACAAGATTGTTATCATTTAAAGGCCCTATTTTCCAGTACTTGGAAGAAATCTTACTGCAATCGGGACAATGACCTATTGGGTAGAATTTTGCAATCTCAGGAGTTTTGGAAAATCCGGTCCAGTTGAAATGAGTAATAAAACGCACCAAGCCTGTCAAAAACAAGCAAGAACAAAAACCTAAAATAAAAAAAAGGATACTTAAACGTTTCGCCCGACGCATAATTCAAAATTTGTGTAGATTTGCACCATAAAGCACTCAAATAATTCTCTCTGTATAATGGATGTAAAGATAGAAAAATCGTGGAAAAACCAACTGGAAAAAGAGTTTGAAAAAGACTATTTTTTTAAGTTGACTCACTATTTACGAACCGAATACCAACAACAAACCATCTATCCTGAAGGGAAACTTATATTTAATGCCTTCGAACACTGCCCGTTCGATCAGGTTCGGGTCGTTATTCTTGGACAAGATCCATACCACGAACCCGGTCAGGCACACGGACTCTGTTTTTCTGTCAAAGAAGGAGTAGCATTGCCTCCCTCCCTTCAAAACATATTTAAGGAGATACGTTCCGACGAAGGATACGAGCCATTTAAAAGCGGAAACCTGGAACGATGGGCCAATCAGGGTGTTTTATTACTCAACGCCACACTGACTGTCAGAGCACATTTAGCCGGCTCTCACCAGAAAAAAGGTTGGGAAACATTTACCGATGCAGCCATTCATGCCTTAGCTGAAAAGCGTTCAGGACTCGTTTTTATTTTGTGGGGTGCATACGCTCAAAAGAAAGGCGCGTTTATTGACGAGAAAAAGCATTTGGTTTTAAAAGCGGTTCACCCATCCCCACTTTCGGTTTATCGTGGTTTTTTCGGATGCAAACATTTCAGCAAAACCAACGACTACCTGATGTCACAGGGACTGGTTCCAATCGACTGGCATTAATTACCCCAAATGGAATTGTCCTTGGGATTCTGATGTTGTTCATACTTGAGATCCTGCAACAAAGTCGATTTTACACGAACTGAAAAGTTATAGGACTTATAGGGACCTATAGGGATAAAACTGGCTGACATTTCCCAACAGTGCAAATCCCGGGTTACGGAACAGTTCATGATTGCGATCTTCTTCATTTTGAAATCGTAGGTGGAAGATGCATTCATCTTCCATTTGTTTGTAAGAGCTATATCTCCGTTGAAGGATAGAGACTGAGATATTTCATGATTATACTCCAAACGCTTCTTATTAAAATCTGAACGGGAATACATTAAAGAATAGGTAAAACTTAAGTTCCAGGGCATTGTAAAAGGTTGATACAAATCCGTTTCGGGGTCATATGGACCTTTTTCCTTGGGCAAATCCTCATTCTGCCCGTTTTGTTCTGACTCTACAGACGAACTACTCAAAGATGAACCATCCGATTTCTTTTTATTATTCTTGTCCTTCTTCTTGAAAGTTGCATTATTGAATGTAAATGTGTGACTTAAACTGGTACCATTTAAACGTCCGGGAATACCATATTTTTCAAACTGAGTCGTATTGACTCTTTCTGGACCACCCGAACTATTCAGTATATAGGTATACGGATCAAACGAACCAGACAGGTTTATACTTTCCATTCCAAACTTTATACGGATATTGGCCGAAATATCACTCCAGTTCAAACTATCTGCCGCCAAATTATAAGAGGACCCGAACGAAAAATTATCAATCAGACTTACTTTTTTGAAAATGGTCGCAGTATCCGTTTCCTGCTTTAGTTTCATTTCCAGATTATTTGCCACCGAAAAGCTGACATTTCCGGATTTCCCGGTACCAGGCGTACCGTACAATGAATTATCATAATGCGAATATGTATTAATAATTTCATCCCCCTTACTGTCTATGTGAGTATATTTACCGTAATAGCCATAACTTTCAGCCCCGAAGTCTGGCCTGTAGGAGTAGGATATAGAAGGTGTAAATACGTGTCTGATCATATTGACCTTATCACCGAAAATCTTTTGATTTGGCTGATACATTCCATACAATTTGGTGGAAGCGCTGACACCGACGGAATAATCCCAAACGCGGTTAAAACCCCAAAGAGTATCAGTAACTTCCTTATTGAGTACCTCATCCCAACTTCTGTTTATTGAACTGGAATACCAACGTTCCGTATAAGAAAAGTCTGGCGTGATATTAATGTAGTTCAAGACATTGAAGGTCGCCGAAACAGGAATACTGTGTTTAATTCCGTTTCTCCAGTCTTTTACAAGGGATTTTTGCAAAAAATCCTTCTCTTTAACCTGACTGATGCTATTGGTAAAAGATCCCGTATAGCTGACCCGAATTTTTTCATACCAACGTTCGTTCCCAACCGGGTTCTTTCGTTTGAAAGGATTTATACTCGACATGGTCAAATTCACGTTTGGCAATGAAACCGTTAATGTTGAGTCTTGACTTCTTTGAGAAATGCTCGCACTCGAGCTCAGGCTGAAGGGACTTTCCGGAAACCGTTGTGTCAGATTGACCGTTGAACTCTTTGTATTATTGGAAAAGGCTTTTGCATTGTAATACGATTTCAGATCACTCCTTGTATAACCGCTAGTCTGAAAATTAATACTGGCAGATAACGTTCTGAATGGATTTGCTTTCGCATCCTGAGAATGACTCCAGGTCACACTTAAATTCTTTGACTTGGCATAATCCGGAAGATTCTTTTCACTGGAAACAGTTACCAGGTATGATGCATTGAAATTACCGGAATATTTATACTTTACTTTATAGGAAGACCTTGTGTTCACCCCCCAGGATCCTTTGGAATACAATTCTCCTGTAAGTGCCAGATCTACATAATCGTTAAATGCGAAATAATAACCTCCATCCTTCAGGTAAAACCCTCTGGTCAATTCATCACCATAAGTCGGGGTGAGCATACCGGATGAATAGTTTCCTTTAAAGGGGAAATAGCCGAAAGGTAAATACAAAGGTAAATCCACATCTTCCATCACCAGGTGAGCAGGACCTGATACGATATAACTTCCCGGTTTAACTTTCGCCCTGCTCAAGTCCAGATAAAAGTGTGGATGTTCATGATTGTCACAGGTGGTGTATTTACCATTAATCATACACATCACGCCGTTCGACAGTTTTTTAGTCTGACCGCTTACAATATAACCTTCACCTTGCTGGGTTACCGATTGCATGATCATTCCTTTTTTTGACTTGAAATTGTATTTCAATTCATCGCTTACTACTTCACCACTTTTATCCTTAAAAACAGGTTTTTCTGCCTTCTTTCCAACAGAATCCAATTTACTGGTGGCATACAACAGGCTACTATCCATATCCATTTGAATAAAGCCGGCATCCAGATTAATTTCTCCATATTTAACCTTTCCCTGACCATATAACAAACCCTTACCTCCTGCAAAAAAGACCAGGGAATCACTGGCTTCATAATCTACAATTTCAGAAATTGTTTGATTTTTTTTAGCAGCAATAGAATCTTTCCTTAGTGTAGAATCGGCAGAAGCGATGGAATCAGAAACGGAAGCAGACCTTGATTTGGCAGATAATGCCGTTTTACTCTTTTTAGAAACAGCCCTAGACTGTCCCTGACTGAGAGTAAAAACACAACAAAACAGCACCAACAGTCCTGAATATAAGCTTATAGAATTCCGACGCAAAAGAGTCATTAGCAGCCCTTGATTAGAGCGCAAATGTACGCAAAACAACTTGGAAACAAAAAGCACATACGTGAAAAGTACTTAACAACAAATTCATTTGTTTAAAAGGACTGATTCTCCATAAATTACAGAAATAAGTCGCACCAAGCGTCAAAGCGTATCACACCTTCGCTGCCATACTTTTCAAGCCTGGACCTGACCATGGATACTGAATCTTCTTCATTTAGTCTGGATTTGGAGAAAAATTTATCCGCAAAACAAATCAATTGCTCCTCCAGACTAACCGGAGAAAGGTCGCGAAGCGGCAACGGTAAATCATTTTTAATGATTTCTGCCGGATTCAGACCTGTTCCCGTATGCCTTTCACAGACCAGGGCATGACGTGAAAAACCTTCCTTTTCTACAATTTCACGACCCAGATAACCATGACAGATGTATGGAAACGTTCCAAAACATTGAATTTTCGGCGCATCTGTCTTAAAAATACCGATATCATGTATCAAGGCCGCTTCCTGCAAAAAAACAAGGTCAATGGGCAATTCAGGGTGTTTTCCTGATAGAGCCAACGCCTTGTCTGCCACAAGACGGCTATGAGTGTACACAATATGATATAGTTCTGTATCCGGAGCTATATATTTTTGAAGAAGTTTAACCGCATCCATCATTTAAAGCAATATTGCATCAGAGTTTCTTATCAAACTATTCGTATTACTTCAACAAAGGAAAAGAAAACTTTTGGCTTCTTGGCATTTTTCCGCTATTTTTGCATGACCATTATTGTTCCAAAAGCATGCAAAATAGAATTCTTAGCTTACTACTACTCCTATTTACAGGATTGTTTGTTCCAGCATCCTTTGTTTCAGCTTTTACAGTTGTCATAGACGCTGGTCATGGAGGAAAAGATACAGGTACTTTGGGCTCCATTGTAAGGGAAAAAGATGTCGTTCTGGCAGTTGGCCTTAAATTTGGCCGGCTCATCAAGGCGCAGCATTCGGATGTCAGGGTCATTTATACCCGGAGCACCGATGTCTTCATCCCTTTAGACCAACGAGCCATTATGGCCAACAATGCCAAAGCGAATTTATTCATTTCCATACATGCGGATCACGCGGAAACTCCTTCCGTCAAAGGTGCTTCCACCTTTACACTCGGACAGAACAGAACCAGAGAAAATCTGGAAATAGCTAAAAGGGAAAACTCCGTAATTTTATTGGAAGAAAATTACAAACAGCGGTACGAAGGATTTGACCCTACTGTCGCCGAATCCTACATCATGTTTGAATTCATGCAGGACAACTATATGAATCAAAGTATCCAATTCGCTTCCATTCTTCAGCAGAAATTTATTTCATCGGGTCGAAGAGACCGTGGTGTTCGTCAGGATGTATTTTTGGTTTTACGGTGTACCAGCATGCCCTCTGTTCTCGTTGAACTCGGCTTTCTTTCAAACGCTGAAGAAGAACAATTTCTAAAAAGCGATGAAGGTCAGGACAGAATGGCCGAAAGCCTTTTAAGAGGATTTACTGATTTTAAGAACGACTATGAACGCAAAACAACTGGTGTTCTGACTTCTTCAAAAAGGACTGATACATCCAGGGTTAAGTCCCAAAGACTGGATTCAGTTCAGGAAGAAAAAAGTGATGAAAAACAATCTGACAGCATCTCACAAGACAATATTTCGAATCAATCTACCAGCGAATCTACAAATTCCGATCTGATTTTTAAAATTCAAATGGCAACTTCCTCCATCAAATTATCTCCTTCAAGCAAGAAGTTTAAAGGGATACAAATGGACTGTTTCTTTGAAAACAGCCTCTACAAATACACTTGTGGCAACTATACCAGTTTTGAAGAGGCAAACCGCAAACGCCGGGAATACAAAAACTCATTTCCTGACGCCTTTGTTATCGCTTTCAAAGACGGGCAAAAAATACCAATTGAGGAAGCAAGAGCACAAGCTAAGCATTAAAATCGTACTTTTA
>Ga0209123_1000386_pt1 | contig 60562 bp, 48 predicted proteins | sample BarGraIncu00431A_FD_184500 | JGI IMG/M metagenome (GOLD analysis project Ga0209123, IMG submission 184500) | Arctic peat soil microbial communities from Barrow, Alaska, USA - Barrow Graham LP Incubations 004-31A (SPAdes) (version 2) | ecosystem: Environmental > Terrestrial > Soil > Wetlands >... | reverse complement strand
TGAGCGCCAACAAAGAATTGACGTTCATTGCAAAGTCAAATGTGATACCGTGAGGAACCTTTTAGAGCGCCGTGCCCGAGGGAATGGTGGTGAAAACTAGGTGAGGGAATGCTGGTGAAAAATGACAAACGAGATTTTCCGCGATGTCGTATGGCACTCCAAACTCATAGCGCCACAATCCGGTCATCTTGTCTAAGAAAGCACCTGCCTCGATCAGGTGTGTGGGAACAATAGATATAATTGCTTTTGTGTCCTCGCTCGACAGGCCACGTTTTGCTCCTTCTGCGAACAGGCATTTGAGCAATGTGCTTTTTTCAGCTACTACGGCAGGGAATATTTTTTCAATAAGCATACCCACTGGCATGTTCCTTTACGTCATTAGCCTCTTGACGCTTCCCCTCACAATCTTTTTTGTTTTCGGCCAATCGTAGATGACCACATCCGGTCATCCTGCCAGTTTGGGTGTTATCCAAGCTTGTTTCCCGGACCGGATTACGTACTTCCCCGAATAGATTAGATTATTCAACCGAGATAATGTTCATATATAGGAGATACCCAGCTTCGGCCCCCACGATACTAGGCTCCGGGCTCCACAATACTTTTCCGCTTCAACTTAAAGACAACACACCTCGGTTGCAAAAAATTCCCAACAATACCGCACTATATTACGTCTCCTGGTTCAAGTCAAAGGGGAATAGCCATGCCTTAGGAGCCAGAGGCCCCTTTCTTCCGTTACGCAAGGTATCTTTTGCGCACTCTTTTGCGGACTCTCTGTCTAGCACAGCACCCGTCTTTCCATTTTTTTTCCCTTAACTGCGAGACTATTGGCTGTTGACCTACTAGGAATTTGCGAGAGCACTCAGCTTTCAATCGACTCTGGCTTCACACCAACGGAAACAGGGGGCGGCATAAGCCGTCCCCTATAATTGATATGCATTTTTTAATTCGACTAGCTTGTGCGAACTACCCGTCTGAGGCTATAAAAAATTGAAGCATAAAATGACAACATCGATATTGAAGCATAAAGTGGCAACGGTGCTCACTTTATGCTTCAAGTGACACAATGATGGGTAAAAAGTGTGGAAATGGCGGAAACACATGGGAATCGAACCCACCTGGGAAGTTTCTCACCCCCCACACCGGTTTTGAAGACCGGGCCGCCCACCAGCGACGGTTGTGTTTCCACGAAATGCAACTAAGGCCTTTTATAGCATCGCTACTGCTAAGTCAACTGCTAATCCCTCCGGCCATGGCCCGTGGCTGCCCTCAGCCCCGTCGCTCGCCGCCGCCCGGAGTCACAAGAACGCTCCCGCACCAAGAAGATGTTGTCAGTTCCTCCGCTTTTGTAGTACGCTCAACTGGCAATCGATTCCGGGCTTTGCTTCCCCGGACCTGCCCTTGACAAACTATACGATTTTCTGTATAGCTTTCCAAGCATCTATTCAATGTTTAAGGAGGATTAATGATTCTGTTAGCCAATATCCTCTTGGCCCTGGCAAAGATAGTCGAGCTGGCAAGCGGACTTCTTACCGTCTATAAGTACATACTTCTGGCAAGTGTCATCATCTCGTGGGTGAACGCCGACCCTTACAACCCGATTGTCAATTTCATCTACCGGGCCACGGAACCGGTACTGCGCCGGGTGCGCCGCTACATGCCCAATACGGGGATGATCGACCTTTCCCCGCTGGTCCTCTTCGCACTGATCTACCTGGTGCAGATCATCGTCTTTGACACGGCGTACGCCTATCTCATGATTATGAGCAGCCAGATGAAGGGGCAGGCCCTATGAAAATTTCACCGATGGATATCCAGCAGCAGCAGTTCAAGGGGAAGATGTTCGGGGGCCTCGACGCCGAGGACGTGGATGCCTTCCTGCAGGCGGTCGCAGGCGAGATGGAGGAGCTGATCCGCGAAAACGGCGATCTGAAGGAGCGCCTGAGCCGCAATGCCACGGCGATCGCCGAGATGGAGGCGCGCGAGTCGCAACTGCGCGAGACCATGCTCGCCGCCCAGCGCATCACGGAGGAAATGAAGGCGAATGCCCAGCGCGAGGCGCATCTGGTGGTCTCGGAGGCGGAACTGAAGGGGGAGCGCATCATCGCCGACGCCGAGCGCAAGCTAGTCGACCTCAATAACCAGATCCAGGACCTGAAGCGCGACAAGGTCCAGTTCGAGTCCGGCTTCAAGGGGCTCCTCGATACCTACTACAAGCTCCTCGCCCTCAGCGATGAGTGAGGGAGAGTTGCGCGTCACCCAGACGCCGGAGGGGATCATCTTCAACATCCACGTCCAGCCCAGGGCCTCGCGCTGCGAGATCTGCCCTCCCAAGGACGGGGAGCTGAGGCTCCGGCTCACCTCGCCTCCGGTCGAGGACGCGGCCAACAAGCAGTGCGTGGAGCTGATCGCCAAGGCGCTCGGGGTCGCCAAGTCCCGGGTCTCCATCAAGGCGGGCGCCAAATCGAGACACAAGACGGTCAAGGTGGAAGGGGTGGAGAGCGCTGCGCTCGCCACCCTATTTAACGAGAAGGGGTAGAAAATTTCATGAAAGCTAAAGACATCATGGTTACCGACGTTCCCTCCATTTCTGTCAGGACCTCGGTAGCGGAGGCCATTCGGACCATGAAGCGCAACTTCGGGGACGAAAGCTTCCTGAACGCGGCGCCGGGTCTCATCGTGCTAAACGAGCGGGGCGGCCTGGCCGGCATCCTCACTCCACTGAGCATCATCACGGCTCTCTTCGACGGCGCCCCCAGGGGCGGCTCGGACGCCCCCTACTTCGCCTCCCTCTGCGACAGGATCAAGGACCTCCAGGTTTCGGACATCATGGAACATCAACCGATCTCGGTCACCCAGGACGCCCGGGTGAGCGACGTCGCCGAGCTTTTCCTGACGCACCGCTTCCAAAGGGTGCCGGTGGTGGACGGTAAGAAGGTCGTCGGCATCATCTACCGCTCCCGGATGCTCTTCGCCATGACGCGCAGCCTCGACGTTTAGCCCCTTGACAAGTCGGGGTGCGGATACGTATATTAAATGTGCTCCACTGCCATTTGACAGTGTCTTAACGTCTAACAGGAGGTAGTACAAGCGATGCCACTTTATGAGTACCAGTGCAAAAGCTGCAATAACAGTTTCGAATTGCGCCAGAAATTTTCCGATCCCCCGGCCTCGGTCTGTCCCGAGTGCGGCGGCGAGGTTGAAAAGCTAATCTCCCAGTCCGGCTTTGCCCTCAAGGGCCAGGGATGGTACGGGGACGGCTATAGCGGCACCAAGCAGGCCGCCCCCGCCACCCCCTGCGCCTCGGGCGGAAGCTGCGCCGGATGCCCCTCGGCTAGCTGATTGATTGCCCCCGGAAACGGGGGTTTTTTTTTGCCCGCCCCCTAAAGCTCTTTACAAACTCCGCCGCGTTACTTATTATTTCTCCATTAAAAATATCGGCTCCGGAAAGCCTCCACCGCGGAGGGTGTTCCGGCCGCAAAACGCCGCATTTCTGCCCCTTTCCGAGCGGGCCGGGCGCCGGCTTTTCCGGCCCGGATTCCCCTCACATGGGAAAAGAGCGGGGTAGTGTTTGCTTTCGGGACCTAAGGGGTGCATGGTAATGGCTAAAATCATTGACGGTAAGGCGATCGCGGCAAAGCTGCGGAGCGCTATCGCGGCTGAGACGGCTCAACTCAAGGAAAAGGGGATCGTACCGGGTCTCGCCGTGGTGCTGGTCGGAGAGGACCCCGCGAGCCAAGTGTACGTATCCATGAAGGAAAAGGCCTGCGCCGACGTCGGGATCTTTTCCGACGAGTACAAGCTTCCCGCCGATACGGGCGAGGCGCAGCTCCTTCAGCTGATCGAGAAGCTGAACCGGGACCCGAGGATCGACGGCATCCTGGTGCAGCTGCCGCTTCCCAAGCAGATCAACACCGACCGGGTGCTGGAAGCGATCTCGCCCACTAAGGACGCCGATGGCTTCCACCCCTACAACGTGGGGCGCCTGGTGATCGGCAAGCCGCTCTTTCAGCCCTGCACACCCTACGGCGTCATGGTACTCTTGAAGGAGTCGGGGGTGGATCTCTCGGGGAAGGAAGTCGTGGTCGTGGGGCGCTCCAACATCGTCGGCAAGCCGGTCGCCCTCATGTGCCTGCAGCAAAACGCCACGGTGACGCTCTGCCACTCGAAGACCCGCGATCTGGCCGCCAAGGTGGCGCTCGCCGACGTGCTGATCGCCGCGGTCGGCGTCCCGGAGATGATCAAGGGCTCCTGGATCAAGGAGGGGGCGGTGGTCATCGACGTCGGGGTGAACCGGGTGGGCGAGAAGAAGCTGGTGGGGGACGTGGAGTTCGGCCCGGCCAGCGAGCGCGCCTCCGCCATCACACCGGTTCCCGGCGGCGTGGGACCGATGACCATCACCATGCTGCTGCATAACACCCTGGAATCGGCCAGAAGAAGAGGGTAGGGCTTACCGTTTGCTGGTGGCCAGGGCGCAACGTGGCGCCGGGCGGCACGGGGCGGGCGGCCCGGTTACTTAATCGGAGGGATGTCATGCGGGTGAAAAAGGCGGTTTTCCCGGTTGCGGGCCTCGGGACCAGGTTCCTTCCGGCTACCAAGTCGACTCCCAAGGAGATGCTGCCGCTCATCGACAAGCCGCTGGTGCAGTACGTCGTCGAGGAGGCGGTCGCCTCGGGCATCGAGCAGATCCTCTTCGTCACCGGGCGCGGGAAAAGGGCGATCGAGGACCATTTCGACATCGCCTTCGAGCTGGAGAGCCTGCTGCACGACAAGGGAAAGGACGCGGAACTGCACCAGGTGCGCGAGATCGCGGAGATGGCCAAGATCTTCTTCGTGCGCCAGAAGCAGGCGCTCGGCCTCGGGCACGCGATCCTCTGCGCCAAGGATTTCGTCGGGGGCGAGCCGTTCGCGGTCCTGCTGGGTGACGACATCATCGACGCCCCGGTCCCCTGCCTGGCCCAGCTCCTGGAGGTTTACGAGAGCTACCGCGCCCCGGTGCTCGCCCTGGAAAAGGTCCCCATGGTGAACATCTCCTCCTACGGCTGCGTGCGCGCCCATCCCCTGACCGACAGGGTCTACGAGGTGCTCGACCTGGTGGAAAAGCCCGCGATCATCGATGCGCCCTCGGATCTTGCCATCATCGGGCGCTACATCCTCACCCCCGGCATCTTCCCGATCCTGGAGGACCAGGAACCGGGGAAGGGGGGGGAGATCCAGCTGACCGACGCCATCAAGAGGCTGGCGAAGCAGGAGTCCATCTACGGTTGCCAGTTTGTGGGGGTGCGTCACGACTGCGGGGACAAGCTGGGGTTTTTGAAGGCGACGGTGGAGATGGCGCTCAAGAGAAACGAGTTTAACGGCGCCTTCGAGGAGTTCCTGCGGCAAAAGCTCGGTTGTTAGCGAAGCCTACTCCTGCCGGAGCCATAGTGGAAGAAGGCGATCAGGTTGTAGGTGTTGCGGGGGTACGCTTTGGGGAAGGAGCCGATCGGGCCCAGCTGCTTCAGCGCCCGGAACACCTCCTGGTCAAGGATGCCGCTCCCTGAGCTTTCCAACTGCTCCACATGCACGATCTCACCGCTTCTGTTGAAGGTCATTTTTACCAGCGTTACCCCCTCGATCCCCCGCTGCGCTGCCTCCTCTGGGTAATGCCAGACCCCATAAATAGCAGTTTCCAAGCGTCGGTGGAAAGAGCCGAACTGGATGTCGTCCGTGTTGATGAAATTAGTCTCGCCGTCTTCGACCTCCTGGCGGTACTTGTTGCGGTAATTATCTTCCAGGCGCGCCAGTTTTCCGGCACTGGGAAAGAGCCGGGAAGGATCGGGGGATTCTCCGGTTTTCGGCCTGAAGATCCCTTCACCACGTGCAATCGGCGCTTTGCCCCCCTGCTCCAGGGGGATTCCGGAGGGTTGCTGTTTAGCGGTGGCTGGTGGAGGCGGCTCGGGACGAGTCACCGCCTGGTTGGGCCGGCCTGTGGTGGGCTGCTGCCGCGGCAGCTCGATTTCCCGGTTTTTTCCTTTGGGGGGAATCGCCCTTGATACCTTCGCCTCCCTGGTCGGGCTCTCGGGAACTCTCTTCACCGACGGTTTGGGTGCTGGCGGCGGGGGAGGGGGCATGGGGAGTTCGGTCAGATCCACCATGGTTGGCTCCGGCGGGCTCTTCACCTTTTCCGGGGGAATAAGCACGACGAGACCAAAGATCGCCAGGTGGAGCAGGACAGAGAGTGACGTTAGGTAAAGGAAAGATTTTTCGACGTAATTATCGGACATTTATCTCCACCCGCGGTTCGGGTGCTATCGCTTAAGTAACTTTTAAGGCAGAGATGACGGCGACCTGCGGTGCGCCGGGGCCCGTCTGAAGCGCGGGCAAGGCGCGTGGTCGACTGGCGGACCGGGGTCTTTAGTCTAACTGCGAGATGGTAGAAGATTGGCCGGCAAAAGGCAAGGGTGAATTGCTGCTGTGCAGGTCTGCCTGCCGGCGCCCGGGAAGCCCAAGCCCAAATCCCGCAGGGTGAGGGCACAGCTCGGTCGGGAATTTCCCGGCGCCAGCGGGGGGGTGTGCAGGGCGCCCGAAGCTAGCGAAGGCTCCCGCCGTCGAAGCTGTACTCAAAGAAGGCGATCAGGCTGAACTCCTGGCCGTGGTAGCTTTTGGGGAAGGAGCCGAGCGGGCCGAGCCGCTTCAGACTCCGGATAACTTCGTCGTCTAGAATCCTGCTTCCCGAACTTTCCAAAAGGTTGACCTGCACGATCTCGCCCCCCTGCTTGAAGGTAATCTTCACCGGGGTAACCCCAGCAATCCCCCGCAGACGCGCACCCTCCGGATAACGCCAAATCTCCTGGACTCCGCTTTCGAAACGGCGCAGGAACGAGCCGAATTCGCTGTCGCTGGTGTCGAGAAAGGTAACTTTCCCCTCTGCGACCTCGGACGCGTATTTTTTCCGGTAGCTCTCTTTGCGGCGTGCCAACTGCCCGCTGCCCGGGAGGGGGGCGCTACGCCCGGGCGGGGACGCTATTGCCACCGGGAGGACCTCCTCGCCGTGGGGAGCCGGCGCCGTTTTTTTCCGGGGGGGGGTGGCCTGCGGTTTCCAGGGCGAAGAGGCCGGCTTTGGCCGGTGCTGCCGGATGGCTTGCGGTTGCTGCTGATTTTGGTCGGTCTCCCGGATTCCTGCCGGCGCGGTCTCCAGGGCCGCGTGCCGGTTCCTCTTGGCGATTCGTTTCACCGGGTGGGCGGGGTCCGGCGCTGCCGGCGGGGCCTGGGATATTTCGCTAAGGTCCACCGGTACCGGTTCGGGAGGAAGCTGCGGAAGTTCTGTGGGGAGCACCGCGATGAGAACGAAGACCGTCAGATGGAGCAGGACGGAGACGGCAAGCAGGCGGAGCATTGTTTTGTCGACGCGACAATCGGCCATGTGTCCCCATGCGAGCTGCCGCTTATTGCGGACTTCGAATAAAACCTGGGCCGCGGCTGCATTTCCCTGCTGTCACGCTCATAGTGCCCTGAGCCGAAACCTGTCGGGGGATGGGTCCGGCCAGCGCGATGGTAGAAGATCAGCCATAAAAACGCAAGTTGGAAACTGTCTAGTCCCTGCCGGGCGGCTTGCCTATCGCTTTGCAGTGGCTAAACTTTTCCCCGAGGGTATCAGCGCCTCTTGACCTAGGTCAACTACATGTGTGGGTAAAAATGGCATGCTGGCATAACGATGGGTGCTCAATCGAATCCGACATGCCGTATACTTAGGATTAAGTTCGCTTTGACTAAGTGAAATCAAGTTTGAGCTTGAATCTGAGCCTGAGTTTGGTTAGTTTGAATTGTTTTCCCTTGGCTGCAACTGTCAATCCCAACGGGCGAGGTTCCCATGCTGGTAGTAGTTTGCGTAAAACAGGTCCCCGATACCACCCAGGTGCAGATCGACCCGGTCACCAACACCCTGATACGCGAGGGCGTTCCCTTCATCGTGAACCCTTACGACACCCACGCCATCGAGGAGGGGCTGCGGCTTAAGGACCGCTTCGGCTTCCGGGTCGCGGCGATTTCCATGGGGCCCCCCAATGCGGAGGCGACCCTGAGAAAGGCGCTCGCCCTCGGGGTGGACCGCGCCATTTTGCTCTCGGACCGGGTCTTTGGCGGCGCCGACACCCTGGCGACCAGCAAGGTGCTGGCGGCCGCTATCGAGCGGCTGGCGCAGGACGAGGAGGTCGGCGTGGTGATCTGCGGCAAGCAGACCATCGACGGCGACACCGCCCAGGTGGGGCCGGGGATCGCGACCCGGCTCGACTTCTCCCAGCTCACCCTGGTGGACCGGGTGGAGGAGCTCGACCCGGTCGCGCGCTCCATACGGGTCAGGCGCAAGCTCGAGGGGAGGCACGAGGAGGTCGAGGCGCCGCTGCCGGTCCTCCTGACGGTCGTGCGCGAGGTGAACCGTCCCCGCTATCCGACCGTGGCGATGCGCCTGGAGTCCGCCGAGGCGACGGTGGAGCTTTGGGACAACCGCACCCTTGGCCTCGACGTGAACGGCATCGGACTCAAGGGCTCCCCCACCTGGGTGAGCCGGATTTTCTCCCCGCAGCGCGCCCTGGGCGAGATGCTCGGCGACGGCGCCCGGGACCCCGAGGGGGCCGCCCAGCTTTTGATCGACAAGATGCTGGAGAAGGACCTGCTGGCACTGTGAAATTTACCCCAAGGAACCAGTCATGACCGAAGCTGTAAAACCACCGAAAAAACCGCGCGGCAAGGCTGCCCTGCTGGAAGGAAAGTGCATCGCCTGCGGCGCCCGCTGCCAGAGCGCCTGTCCGGTCGACGCCATCGAGATGACCGAGGCGGGCGAGCCGATCATCAACACCACGCGCTGCATCGGCTGCGTCAAGTGCGTCAAGGTCTGCCCGGTGCAGGCGCTGGAGATGTCCTTTACCCCGGAAGAGCTGCGGATCCTGCAGGAACTCGCCGCCGCGTCCGCCTCTGCACCCGGGGCGCCGGAGCTGGACCCCGAGGAAGCGGCGCTCGCCAAGCGGCTCTCCGCCTTTCACGGGGTCTGGGTCTTTATCGAGCAGACCGAGGGCGAGGCCGCCAAGGTCTCCTGGGAGCTGCTCGGCAAGGGGAAGGAGCTGGCCCTTGACCGCGACTGCCAGCTGGCCGCCGTCGTCATGGGGAGCGGGGTGGAGGAGCTCTGCCGGCAGGCGATCGGCTACGGCGCCGAAAAGGTGTACCTGATGGACGCGCCGGTGCTGCTCCATTACCGGACCGAGGCCTACCAGCGCGGGGTCTGCGCCCTGGTGGAAAAGTACCACCCGGAAGTCATCCTGATGGGCGCCACCGGCCTGGGGCGCGACCTCGCCGGAGTCGTGGCGACCAAGCTGGCCACCGGTCTCACCGCCGACTGCACCGGCCTCTCCATCGACGAGAAGGGGAACCTGATGCAGACCCGGCCCGCCTTCGGCGGCAACATCATGGCGACCATCGTCTGCGACAAGTTTCGACCCCAGATGTCGACGGTGCGTCCCCACGTTATGCCGATGCCTCACTTCGACCCGGCGGCCCGGGGAGAGATCCTCAGGGAGGATGTGCCGGTCTGCGAGTCGGAAATGAAGGTGAAGGTGCTGAATATCCTCATGGATAGCGGCGCTGGAACCGAGGTCGACATCGCGGGCGCCGAGTTCATCGTTTCCGGCGGCCGGGGAATGATGGGAAAGGAAAATTTCTCCCTGCTGCAGGATCTGGCCGAGGTCCTGGGAGGGGTGGTCGGCGCCTCCAGGAGCGCGGTCGACGCGGGGTGGATGCCGCCCGACCGGCAGGTGGGACAGACCGGCAAGACGGTGCGCCCCAAGGTCTATATCGCCTGCGGCATTTCCGGAGCGATCCAGCACCTGGTCGGCATGCAGGACTCCGACGTGGTGATCGCCATCAACCGCGACCCGGAAGCCCCGATCTTCCAGGTGGCGAGCTACGGCATCGTCGGGGACCTGTTCCAGATCATTCCGGCGCTGACCCGTAAGCTCGCGGCGCTGAAGGCGTCCCGATCGGGAAACAGCCAAACTGACTGAGCTCAATCCTCCCCGTTAAGGGGGAGGGACAGAGGCACTGCCATTTAGTTCAGGGACCGGCGTTGTTTGGTCCCCCCTGTGGAACAGGGGGGAAGGCTCGCGTAGCGAGACAGGGGGGTATGGAGCCCAGGCAATACACCCCCCTGCCTCTTTGACGTTCGGCTTCCCCCCTATTCCATAGGGGGGACAAGGCACCACTTGCCAAGTCCGCCGATCACCAATGAAAAACCGGCATGAGCGGTCGCCTTACACCGGCGGCCGGCGCCGCACTGATAGTTAACGAGGTCTTCCATGATGCCGCATCCTACTTTATTCGTCCCGCTCCTGGTGGCCTCGCTGGTCTTTTTCTGCTTCAGCGTGTACCGGCGCTTTTCCCTGGTCCTGATGGGGCAGCCCGAGCAGAGGCTGGACCAGCCGGTCCGCCGCCTGAAGGAGATGCTGGTCTACGCCTTCGGGCAACTGCGCGTCCTCCGAAAGCCCTTCGGCCTGAACCACTTCGTCATCTTCTGGAGCTTCATGATCCTCGCCCTGGCAAACGGCGAGTTCCTGGTAAACGGCGTCCTCCCGGAGCTGAGCCTGGATCTCCTCCCCCAGGGGGTGCACCATCTGCTCCTCTTCCTCTTCGACCTGGTGTCGCTATTGACCCTGGTGGCGATCGCCCTTTCCTTCGGGCGCAGGCTGATCGTGAAGCCGCCTTATCTGGACAGCCTCTACGTGAAGGCGAGGAGTCCCGAGGCGTTCCTGATCCTCTCCTTCATAGCTCTTTTGATGGTCGCCTACTTTGGCATGCACGGGGTGCTTATCGCGCAGGGGGAGGACCCCGCGGCTGCAGCGATGCCGGTTTCCAGCCTGGTCGCGACCTGGCTGGCACCCGCGGGGCCGCTGCTGGGAACCCTGCTGGTTTTTTTCTGGTGGCTGCACGCGGCGGTACTGCTTGCCTTCATCTGCTTTCTGCCACACTCAAAGCACATGCATATCCTGACCGCGATACCCAACTGCTACCTGGGGAGCCTGGAGCGTACCAACACCCAGCCGAGGGAGGTCTTTGGCAAGGGTGAGGTTTACGGGGTGGGGAGCGTTGAGCGCTTCAGCTGGAAGGACCTGCTCGACACCTACAGCTGCACCGAGTGCGGCCGCTGCCAGGACGCCTGTCCGGCGACCAACACCGGTAAGCCGCTCAACCCGCGCCAGGTCGTGCACTCCATCAAGGTGAACCTGCTGGAAAACGCCTCCGCCCTGAGAAACGGCAGAAAGGGGACGCTCCTGCTGATCGGCCATGAAGGGGAGGGGACCAATACCGAGGAGGCCATCTGGGCCTGCACCACCTGCGGCGCCTGCATGCAGGCCTGTCCGGTGCTGATCGAGCAGATGCCCAAGATCATCAAGATGCGGCGGCACCTGGTGGAAACCGAGGCGCGCTTTCCCGAGGAGCTTTTAAACCTTTTCGAGAACATGGAGCAGAGATCGAACCCCTGGGGGATCGCTCCGGGTGAGCGCGCGAAGTGGGTTTCCACCCTGGAGGTGAAGCCCTTCGTCGCCGGGGAGACCGAGTACCTACTGTACGTTGGCTGCGCCGGATCCTTCGATTCCCGGGCCAAGCACGTCACCGTGGCGCTGGCGACGGTGCTGGATGCGGCCGGGGTCTCCTGGGGGATTCTTGGCAAGGATGAGAAATGCTGCGGCGACAGCCTGAGAAGGCTCGGAAACGAGTTCCTCTTCGACAAGATGGCGCAGGAGAACGTCGCCCAGTTCCGCGAGCGCGGGGTCACCAAGGTGATCACCCTTTGCCCGCACTGCTTAACCACCCTGAAAAACGATTACCGTCAGTACGGTCTGGAGCTCGAGGTGCAGCATCACAGCGAGCTGATAGCAGAGCTTATGCGGGAGGGGCGCCTCAAACTTGAGGGGGGGGCCGCAGGGCTGGGGGCGGTCTCTTACCACGACCCCTGCTACCTCGGCCGGCATAACGGGGTCTTCGACGCGCCGCGCGGGCTGATCGAGGCGGCTACCGGCAAGGCTCCGCAGGAAATCGGACGCAACCATGAGACCTCCTTTTGCTGCGGCGCGGGCGGCGGGCGCATGTGGATGGAGGAATTCATCGGGGACCGGGTGAACCACACCCGGGTGGACGAGGCGCTGCTCGGCTCTCCCGACACGGTCTGCGTTGCCTGTCCCTACTGCATGACCATGTTCGAGGATGGCCTGAAAGACCGCGGTGCCGGCTCGGTGCGGGTCAAGGACGTCGCCGAAGTCGTGGCAGAAGCGCTGCGCAAGGTGTAAACTGACCAAGCATCAACTCAGGTAGAGACGCATTGCATGCGTCTCCTTACCCGATGACACTTTGGATTAACCAGAGCGCGGCAGCGCTGAGACGCATGCAATGCGTCTCTACCCGATGGGTTCGTGGTAGACAAGATCAAACCAGCCACACCCGAAAGGTGGAAATGAGCTAGTGAATGAATTGCCGAAGAGAACCTCAAGGCACAGGACTCCTGTGCCACTACCGGACCGGACTTCCCCGCTGACCCGCACATTCCCCGCTGTTGCAGGTTTCTGCCTCAGTACCCTGCTGGTACTCCTGCCAGCGCTGCTCCTCGCCGCTCCCGCCGCAGCAACTGAGGCCGGAGGGGTCAGCGTGGCGGCGGTTGGCGACATCATGATGGGGAGTGATTACCCAAGCCCGAGACTCCCCAAAAACCGTGGCAAGGCCCTGCTCGCCCAGGCGGCACCCTTTTTCAAGGCCGCGGACATCGCCATGGCCAACCTCGAGGGACCGCTCCTTGAGGGGGGCGAACCGCTCAAGACACCGGTCGAAGGGAAATGCTATGTTTTCCGGACCCCTCCCAGCTATGCGCTCAACCTGAAAGAGGCCGGCATCTCCATGGTCTCACTTGCCAACAACCATGCCTTGGATTTCGGGCGACCCGGCATCGCGTCCACCAAACACGCGCTGCAGGAGGCGGGCGTCGCCTTCTCCAGCAAGGGGGGCGAAATCGCCGAATTCACGGTGCGGGGCGTCCGGGTTGGCATCCTGTCGCTCTCCTTCGGCGCCCCCCCACGCTCCATTGTGTATCCGGCCGAGGCCCTTAAGGAGATCGCGCAGGTTTCCCGGCGCTACGACATCCTGATCCTCTCCATCCACGCCGGCGCCGAGGGGAGGGGCGCGCTCCACGTGACCCCCGGCATGGAGCGTTTCCTGAACGAGCCGCGCGGCGACCTGATCCGTTTCTCTCACGATGCCATCGACCGCGGCGCCGCCCTGGTGATCGCCCACGGCCCGCACGTCCCCCGAGCCCTGGAGCTGTACCGGGGGCGGCTGGTCGCCTACAGTTTGGGGAATTTCGCCACCTATGGCGGGGTCAGCGTCGTCGGGGAGAGCGGGTATGCGCCGATATTGACCGCGCAACTCGCTCCGGACGGCTCCTTTTTGAAGGGAGCGATACATTCCTTTGCGCAAAAGCCCGCCGCCGGGCCCAGTCCGGATCGCCGGCGGCGCGCCCTGCACCTGATGCAGCGGCTCAGCGCCGAGGACTTCCCCGATTCGGGGCTTACCTTTGGTGCTGCGGGCGAGGTCAGCGTTGACTAGCAGAACCCGCACGAATCGGCAGGTGGTGGGAGGTAGAAAAGGGCGAACACAAGGTTCGCCCCTACGGTTTTCACCCTGCCCGGTAGGGGCGAATCTTGTATTCGCCCGGTTTTCAACGGAGTATGATTTGAGAATATCGGCACTGTTACAGCACCGTTGCGACCGGGTGCACTCTCCCTGATGCCTCTCAGCTTTTTCCATCGATTTACCCTCAACCAGCCGCAAAGGATCCCACATGTTCGTTATCATTCAAAATGACCCCCTATGCCCGCCGGGCAGCTGCCTGCAACTGCTTGCCGCCTCCGGCCTTTCTTACAGCACGGTCGCGGCTTTCCGGGAGGAGCCCTTTCCCGATCCCGCAAACCTGAGCGGTATCATCGTCCTCGGCGGGGATATGGGCGTGCACGAGACGGAGCGCTTTCCCTACCTGGAAAAGGTGTGCGGCTTCCTGGGACAGGCGCTGCAAGCCGGCACGCCGCTACTCGGTATCTGTCTTGGGGGGCAACTCCTGGCGCAGGTGGCGGGCGGCCAGGTTGCCTCGCCCTCGCCCCACGGCGAGCAGGGGATCTGCCAGGTGGCCCTGACTGCGGCGGGAGCGGCGGACCCGCTTTTCCTCGGGGTGGAGAGCCCTTTCGTCACCTTCCAGCTTCATAACGACAGCTTCAGTCTTCCTCCCGGCGCGACCCTGCTCGCGGACTCGCCGGCCTGCCCGGCGCAGGCCTTCCGCTTGGGAACCACTGCCTACGGGGTGCAGTTCCACCCTGAGGTGGAGCGCGACATCGTCGGGTGCTGGGAGGGGTTGTCGCAACCTTCCCTGGACCTGGTCCCCGGCTTCCTCTCCGCTCAGACCGCCTTCGAAGCGGCTTCCCACGCCATCCTGGCCAATTTCATTTCGCTTGCCGCAGCTTCCCCCCGCCCTTGAATTCCTGTCGTATTATTGTAAAGTTTTAACGATTGACATCCAGGCGTACCGGCTGCCCCTCTCCAAAAGGAGGGGGCAGCTTCTCAAACCCCGCGTGCATACCGGCGGGGAAGGGGGGGCCGTGACGGTTAGCGGGTTTGCAAAGGGCTCCATCAAGGGAAAACTTGCGTCGTTGCTGCTCGCCAGCAACACCTCGGTGTTCCTCGTTCTGACGCTCGGCTTCCTCAGCTTCGAGGTGGCCTCGCGGCAGCGGGGAAATCAGGCTTCCCTAACGGCCTTCATCCTGCTAATGGCTCTGGGAGCGGCTCTGGGCGTAGCCGGCACGGCCCGGCTCCTCTCCAACCGCATCACCAGGCTCATCTCGGACCCGATTCGCGACCTGACCCGGAAGATGGAGTTCGTTTCCCAAAGCCAGGATTACCAGGTCCGGGTGCAAAGCTGGAATGACGATGAACTCGGCCTGCTGTTCGACTGCTTCAACGAGATGCTTGCCGAGATATCGGTGCGCGACGAAAGGCTCGCGCTGCACTCCGAGGAACTGCAGCTCGAGGTGGCGGAGCGCACCAGGGAGCTTTCCAACGTGAACCGGCAGCTGGAAGAAAGCCTGGACGGGGTGAGCCGCGCCATGGAGGCGGCGCAGGCTGCCAACCAGGCGAAGTCCGATTTCCTGGCACAGATGAGTCACGAGATCCGCACCCCGATGTACGGGGTGCTCGGCATGACCGAGCTTTTGCAAAATACCGACCTGACCAAGGAACAGTCGCGCTTTGTCGATACCGTGCGGCGCTCGGGCGAGGCGCTGCTGACCATCATCAACAACATCCTCGATGTCTCGAAAATCGAGTCGGGAAGGCTGGAGCTCGAAGAGATTTCTTTCGATCTGCAGGAACTGGTGACCGAAGCGGTGGAAATATTTGCCGAGGACGCCGCCAGGAAAGGGCTGGAACTGAGCCTGGAGATGAGTGACGGCGTCCAGGGTTCCTGCATCGGCGACCCCGGGCGCCTGCGGCAGGTACTGGTCAATCTCCTTGCCAATGCAGTGAAGTTCACCCCGCAGGGGAGCGTGCAGCTGTGCGTCAGCCTGGGAAAGGATCCCCACCTGGTGCTCTTCAACGTGCGCGATACCGGGATCGGGATCACGACGGAGCAGAGAGGCCGCATCTTCGAGCAGTTTTCCCAGGGAGACGAGTCCATCACCCGCAGATACGGCGGGACCGGGCTGGGCCTGGTCATAGCCCGGCAGCTGACTGAACTCATGGGAGGAGAACTGAACCTGGCGAGCGTGCCGGGCGCCGGATCCACCTTCACCTTCAGCGCGCGCCTGGAGTCCCCGGTTGCCGGGCTCCCCTGGCAGGACCGGAGTTGCGCGGCGCTACGTGGGAAAAGGGCCCTGATCGCCTCGGAGGACGACGCCACCAGGAAGACCCTGGTGCGACAGCTGACCGGGTGGGGCATCGACGCTGAGTGCGTCCAGGACGCTCCCGAGGCCCTCTGCCGGCTGGTGGCAGCGCCCTTTGACCTGGCGATTCTCGATCACCATCTGGCCGGCACTGACGGGGTCGAATTGGCGGCAACCATCAGGGCGCTCCCCTCCGGGCGCTCGGTGCGTCTGGTGCTCCTGGTGGACGGCAACACCCCCCGGGTGAACCTGTCCGCGCGGGAGGCCGGGGTGGCGGTCTGCCTGAAAAAACCGCTTCGCCAACGCGGGCTCTACGGGGCGCTGGTGCGTGCGCTCGGCATGGAACCGGAGCCCGGGCTCGACCAGGGGGACGGTCTCGAGGCGCTGCAGCACGCGCCCCACGTGCTCCTGGTCGAGGACAACCTGGTGAACCAGGAGGTCGGCAAGGGGATGCTGGAGAGTCTCGGCTGCACCGTGGAACTGGCCGACACCGGTCTGGCTGCCCTAGAGGCCGTGCAGCGCAGCGGGTACGACCTGGTTTTCATGGATTGCCAGATGCCGGAACTCGACGGGCTGGAGGCGACCCGGAGAATCAGGAAATGGGAGGCCTTGGGGGGGGATCTGGCAACGGGCGCGGCTGAGGAGGCGGATGCCCCGCTGTTCCAGAGCCCGGCGCCGGGTCCGGCAAAGCCCGGTGCCCGCCTCCCCATCATCGCCCTGACCGCCTTCGCCATGAAGGGGGACCGCGTCGCCTGCCTCGATTCGGGCGCCGACGACTACCTGTCGAAGCCGTTCACCAGGGAGGAACTCTCCAGGATTATGCGTCGCCATCTCCCGGTACCCGCGAGCGAGGTCGCCCTCGAGCAAGCGTGCGCTGCCGCGCAGCCGTATGGCGGGGCGATCTCCCGGGACCGCATGGTCGGCGCCATCGAGATGATACGGATGCTGCCGGGCAACCGCGGCATGGAGGTACTGCGCAAGGTGGTGGAATTGTATCTTTCCAGTACGCCCACGCTGCTGCAGACCCTGCGCGAGGCGGAGTCGGGGGGCGACGCCGAGAAGCTGAAGGCCGCGGCCCACAGCTTCAAGTCGAGTAGCGCCAACCTGGGAGCCCTGAAGCTCGCCGACGTCTGCAAGGAACTGGAGACGCTCGGACGCGCCGGCTCCACGGTGGGTGCCCTGCCGTTGCTCATACAGGTTGAGGAGGAATACCGCATGGTCCGCGAGGCCCTGCAGGGAGGCGCACTATGCTGACCAGAAAAGTGAAGAGAGGGACGCCGCTGGTGATGGTCGTCGACGACGACCACGCGGTAAGGCTTTTGGCCCGGGAGACCCTGGAGCACTCCGGGTTCGCGGTCCGTGACGCGGGGAGCGGAGAGGAAGCGCTGCAGGCCTTCGAGGAAAGTTCCCCCGACATCGTTCTGCTGGACGTGGTGATGCCGGGGATCGACGGCTTCACGGTCTGCTCCGCGATCCGCCACACCGCTTCGGGGCATGACACCCCGGTATTGATGATGACCGGTCTGGACGACCTGGAGTCGATCAACTGCGCCTACGAGGCGGGCGCCACCGACTTCATCACCAAGCCGATTAACTGGCACATCCTGCGCTACCGGGTAAGCTACATGCTGCGCGCCTCGGGCGCCATGGAGCAGCTCCGGGAGAGCAGGGAGGGGCTGGCCCACGCCCAGAGCCTGGCCCACATAGGCTCCTGGGAATGGGATCTCGCCACCGGAGAGATCCGCTGCTCCGAGGAGGTTTACAACATCTGCTGCACCGAAGGGGGGAAGGGGGGAAACCCCATCCTCGACTCGGTGCATCAGCTCGACCGCACTTTCGTGCAGAGTTCCCTGGACGATGCGGTCGCCCAGCGCGGCCCCTTGAGCTTCGACTACCGCATCCTTTTGGAAGACTCGGTGGAGCGCACCCTGCATGCGGAGCTGGTGACGGTGCTGGACAAGGGGGGGACTCCCGTCTGCCTGACCGGCACCATCCAGGACATCACGGAAAGAAAGCACGCCGAGGAACAGATCCGGCTCCTTGCCTATTACGACGCCCTGACCGGACTCCCCAATCGCCGTTTTTTCCTGCAGCAGCTGGAGCAGGCGCTGGTCTTCGCCAACCGCAACGACCGGATGCTGGCGGTGCTCTTCCTCGACCTGGACCGTTTCAAGCTCGTGAACGACACCCTGGGGCACGGGGTGGGGGACCGCCTGCTGCAGGACGTGGCGGACCGCCTGCTGCGCTGCGTGCGCCGCAGCGACTGTCTGGCGCGGGCGGAGGACGACGGCCCCCCCTCGCTGGTGTCGCGCCTGGGCGGGGACGAATTTACCATCATGCTCTCCGATATCGATCATTTTCAGGACGTCGCCAAGGTGGCCAGACGCATCCTGGAGGCGATCTCGCTCCCCTACTCCCTGGAGGGGCAGGAGGTGTTCCTGTCGACCAGCATCGGCATCAGCCTCTACCCCTTCGACGCTAACTCCGCCAACGACCTGATCCGCAACGCCGATGGCGCCATGTACCAGGCCAAGGAGCAGGGGCGTAACGGCTACCAGATCTACGACGAGTCGATGAACGCCAAGGCCCTGGAGCGCATCATCCTGGAGAGCCAGCTGCATAAGGCGCTCAAGGAGGACGAGTTCACGGTCTATTACCAGCCCCAGGTGTCGGCGCGCAGCGGCGAGGTGGTGGGGGTCGAGGCGCTGGTGCGCTGGAACAGCCGGGAGCTCGGCATCGTGGAGCCCGGCCGCTTCCTGCCGCTTGCCGAGGAGATCGGGCTGGTGATCCAGATCGACCAGTGGGTGATGAGGAGCGCCTGCCGCCAGCACCAGGCCTGGCTCGCGGCGGGGTACGCGCCGGTCACCCTGGCGCTGAACATCTCCGGCCAGCACTTCCTGAAGAACGACCTGCTGGAAACGGTCACCTCGGTGCTGGCGGAGACCGGCATGGACCCGGGGCTTTTGGAGCTGGAGCTGACCGAGGGGGTGCTGATGGCTCACACGGAGAAGACCGTGAAGACGCTGAAAGCCCTGAAGGCCATGGGGGTGCGGCTTGCCATCGACGATTTCGGCACCGGGTTCTCCTCGCTCTCCTACCTGAAGCGCTTCCCGCTGGACGTTTTGAAGATCGACCGCGCCTTCATCAAGGATCTCACCAACGACCCGGACGACGCGGCCATCACGCTTGCCACTATAGAGATGGCCCACACCTTGAAGCTGCAGGTGATCGCCGAGGGGGTGGAGACCCCGGCGCAGCTCGCCTTCCTGCACGAGCACGGCTGCGACACCTACCAGGGCTACCTGTTCAGCCGCCCCGTGCCGCCCGGGGAAATCCCCGCCAAGCTCTCCGTCAGCTACCCCTGAGCTGCGGCGGGCACCGGGAGGACCCCTCTTGCGCTGCCCGCCGCACCCGCCCGCCGTCTGCGACCGAAACTTCCCGAACCTGCAGCTCCTGGTGCATAATTATTAATCATCACTGCCTTTTTTGGCCGCGTTTCCCTGCGCTCTGACTAAACCTCCCGCCACACATCTCTGTAATTGCAGCAGTTATTCGACTGTTTCACCGTTGGCACACACCGTGCTTTACAGTTGCGCAGGCACAACGTGGTGCCCGACAGGCTTTCCCCAAGCTCGCACAGGCAATGGCGCCTTTTCACTTTTTCGGTGGAGAGGTGCCTTTTTATTTGATCATGCTGAATTGGAATGGCAGTTGTTTTCCTGGCGGTCACAAGCGGATTATTCAATGAGGAATCAAAAGCACGGGGCATCGGAGCCTTACCGAGCCTACGAAAAGGAGAACTGACAATGGCAAATGAACCAGCAGTAACACGGGGGACGCTCGGGCTTACCGGCCTGACGATGAACGCAATGGCGCTGATCGCGCCGGGGGCCTTTCTCTGGCTCACCTTCCAGATGCAGTCGCTGTACGGGGCGCCGATGGCGGGGTGCGACATGTGGTGGGGGATCCTGTTCGCCCTGATTCTCTGCCTCGCCACTGCCTACAGCTACGCGGAACTCTCCAAGCTCTATCCCGGCCCCGGCTCTTCCTACCTTTACGCCGAGCAGGCCTTTCTCTCCAAGACCAAGGCGTTCAAGTTCGCCCGCATCGCCAAGTTCCTCACCGGCTGGGCGAGCCACCTGTACTACTGGGTCTACCCCGGGGTCATGGTCGGCGTCACGGCGCTTTTGGCCGGCTTCCTGCTGAACCAGTTCTGGCCCACCACCTTCTCCGGCGTCTACAACAGCCCGATCTTCATGTGGGTCTTCTGCTTCGTCTTCGCCTTCGGCGTGGCCTACGTCGCCTTCCGGGGCGTGTCGGGGACCACGGCGGTCAACGTGGTGATCAACATCGTCCAGATCTCGGCGCTCCTGGTCTTCTCGGTCATGGCGATCGGCTACCGCTCGCAGCACCCGCAGGGTGCCACCGCCTACCATCTCTCCAACGGCGTCGCGGTTACCTACCAGGTGGCGCAGGAGGTCGTGAAGGACGACAAGGGCGTGCCCCAGCCGGTCCTGGTGGACGGCAAGCCGAGTCTCGACAAGGACAACAAGCCGGTCATGCAGATGCAGGACATGAAGGACGAGCAGGGCACCCCGATCGGCGCCGACAAGGATGGCAAGCCGGTCAAGGACCCGAAGCTGGCAGTCCCCTTCACCATCGACTACTCCGCGGCAGGCGCCGTCACCAAGGACGATAAAGGCGTCCAGACCTTCAACTACCACTCCGATGCCAAGTCGATCGTCTCGCCGCACGGCTTCAACTTCATCTTCATCCAGGCGGCAATCGCCATCCTGATCCTGGTCGGCTTCGAGACCGTCACCGCAATGGCGGACGAGGCGAAGAACCCGAAGAAGGACGTGCCCCGCGCGGTGCTGCTCTCCCTGGTGATCCAGGGCGCCGTCTGCTACCTGATCGAGTACTTCGCAGCCAACTACATGCTGAACTCCGGGTACACCATGCCGATGGCCGGGGCCTCCGGCGCCCCGCTGGGCGACATGATGGTCATCGTCGGCACCTGGCTCTTCGGGAGCGTCGCAGCCGGCAAGGCATTCATGCTGGTCCAGGCCTTCACCGTGTTCCTGGCTCTCATCGGAACCACGCTCTCCTGCCTCTCCACCGGCGCCCGCGTAACCTACGCCATGGGGCGCGACGAGGAGGTCTCTTCGCACTTTGGCCTGCTGCACGGCAAGACCATGTCCCCGCACAAAGCCATCTGGGCCCTGGCAGCCCTCTCGGCGGTCATCGGCGTCGTCACCGTGCTGGTGTACCAGGGAGGCACCACCCCCGCGGCTCTGGACATCCACAACTTCTGGTACTCGGTCGGCATCTTCGCCCCGGAGACCTACGCGAAACTCCCCAATACGCTTCTTATCGTTACCCTGATCAGTAACTTCGGCACCTTTCTGCTCTACATGGTCACCTGCATCATCGCCATGGTGGCTTTCAAGGAGCACCAATCCTTCAACGGCATCAAGCACGTGGTCATCCCGATGCTGGGCCTGATCGCGAACCTCGCCATCATGCTCTTCTACCTGATCGGCCCCTTCACGGTCGCCGGCATGAGCTGGAAGGAGCCCTACATAGCTCTCGGCGTCTGCGGAGTCTGGGGCATCTACGGTGCGATCTACTTCCTGAAGACGAGCAAGGCCAAAGGAAGGGAAGTGCTCCTTACCAGCAAGGACGGTCTGAAGATCATCTCCTAGGCAGCCCCGCTCGCTCTAGGTGCAGTTTGATGTCAAGGCGGTCACCCGTACCAAGGTGGCCGCCTTTTTCTTCAGGAGCTTTTCAACAGGCAAGTAACGTGCTAAGGTGCTGCCATCATGGAACTTACCTACGCTGAACTGTCATCGCCCGGGCCGGTCCGGGAAAATAACGAGGATTTCGTCGGGTTCTGGCAGCCGCAGGACCAGGAGGACAAGCGTTCCCTCGGTGCGCTGGCCGCCCTGGCCGACGGTGTCGGCGGGATGGACCGCGGCGAGGTGGCGAGCCGCCTGGCGGTGGAAACCTCCATTGCCGTCTTTCGCGAGGCGAAAGGGGACCAGACGCCGACGCAGCTCATGACCCAGATGTTCAATACGGCCAACCTCGCCGTTTTCGACAAGGGGATGGAGAACCACGGCAAAAGCCGGATGGCGACGACCCTCTGCCTGGCGATTTTACGCAACGACGAGATCGTGGTGGGAAACGTCGGAGACTCGAGGGTCTATCTGGTCAGGAAGGGCGAGATCAGGCAGCTCTCCACCGACCACTCCTACGTCGGCATGCAGCAGAAATTCGGGCTCATCAGCGAGCAGGACGCCAAGACCAGCGAGCACCGCTCGGTCCTGACCCGAAGCGTGGGGCAGGAGCCGGTGATCCGGGTCGACGTGGAGCAGACCACCGCCTTCAAGGGGGACCGGCTGGTGCTTTGCTCGGACGGGCTCTACGCCCACGTGGCCGACGGCGAGATCGCTGAGATCGTCATGCGCCTTTCCCCGGCTCAGGCCTGCCGCCAGCTGGTGGCGCTGGCCGAGAGCCGCGGCACCGACGACAACCTCTCCATCCAGGTGGTAAACATCACCGAAGTCGAGAAGATGTCCTATTACCGCGGCGTCCCGATGTTCCACGAGGCGCCCCCCGAGCCGACCGGATACGAACTCCAGCCCGGGCAGACGCTGGACGACCGTTTTTTCATCACCGAGACCATCAGCCGCAGCGGCATGGCGACGATTTTCAAGGCGACCGACCTGCAGACCAAGAGCGACGTGGCGATCAAGGTGCCGTTTATGGAGTTCGAGAGCGACCCCGGCTTCTATTCGCGTTTCGAGCGCGAGGAGGAGATCGGGCTTTTGCTCAATCACCCCTACATCCTCAAGTTCTACCCGGTCGAGCACCGCACCCGACCCTACATCGTCACCGAATACGTGCGCGGCTATACCCTGGCGCATCTTCTGAACAGCGTGCGCCCCATGCCGGAGAAGGACGCGGTCAAACTCGCCAGTCGTATGTGCGACGCGCTCGCCCATATGCACCAGCACGGCGTCATCCACCGCGACCTGAAGCCGCAGAACATCATGATCTGCTTCGACGGCACCATCCGGATCCTCGATTTCGGCATCGCCAAGTCCGCCGAGGGAAGGCGGCTCACCTTCGCCGGCTTCACCCCGGCGGTAGGCACCCCGGACTACATGGCCCCCGAGCAGGTCAAGGGAAAGCGCGGCGACGAGCAGACCGACATCTACAGCCTGGGCGCCATGCTGTATGAGATGGTTGCCGGGGCACCCCCCTTCGCCAGTGAAAACGAGAATATGTTCGTCATCATGAACGCCCGGGTCACGGGCGACCCGGTCGCCCCGCGCAAGCGGAACCCCGATCTTTCCGAGCAGGTGGAGGAGATCGTCCTGCACGCCATGGAGCGTGAGCCGAAGAAACGCTACGCCTCCGCCGCGGCAATGAAGGAGGACCTTGATAACCCGGGCGAGGTCCAGATGACGGGCCGTTGCCACCACCTGAAGTCACCCTCGCCCTGGAAGCAGGCGGGAAACAGGAAGAATCTCTTGATCGCCCTCGGTGTGGCGGCCGGCGTCATGCTCCTGGTACTGCTGATCTTGCTGATTATGCACCGCGGGGCAGCGGGCCCGAACCAGGTTTCCCCTGCCCCCACCCCTCCCCCCCCCGCGAAAGCGAGGGTGGGCCACAAAAACAAATGATTGGCGTCGCCGGCCAGCGCAGGGCCCACCTCCGGGAGAAGTGACGGGGAGTCGCCAGCGCGCCGTAGGGGTCAATGGAACCATTAAAAGCGAGGTTAACCATGACAGCACTAGCCTGGGTAATATTTATTGCAGCGGCAGTTTTGGAAGTCGGCGGCGACGCCGTGATACGAAAGGGGCTGCACGGCAGCTTCATCTGGTTTATCGTCTTCGGGTTCCTGATGCTTGGCTGCTACGGAGTGGTGGTCAACACGGTCAAGTGGGACTTCTCCCGGTTGCTCGGCGTCTATGTCGCCGTCTTTGCTGTGGTGAGCGTCCTGGCCGGCCGCTTTGTCTTCAAGGAGACCATACCCGCCTCGACCTGGCTCGGGCTCGCCATCATCGTAGCCGGCGGCACGGTGATTCAGATGGGGGCAGGGCTGGCTAAATAATCGGCACCCCTTGCCGGGCGCAGCTGGCACTGTCCTTCTAACTGTCCGTTATTGAAGAGTAGTCTGGCCTTGCACGGTATGGGTACAGATTGTGCAGCATACATGGGTGGTCCAGGCACAATGACGTGCCGGCTCGAAATACTCAAAAAAGGCAATGGCGCCTCTTCACCGACCCGGTGAGAGGCGTTTTTTTATCAGGCAAAGGCGGCGCGGAAGGGTAGATTCTGACCAAACACGCCTGTAATGCGCGAAAGTGCACCCACTGCCGTCAGCACCAAGTCGAATTTATATGCGCTTTCCCCTGCAAAGATCTGCGCTTCGGGTAAAGTTTCTATCTTAATCGGGGTGGCGGCAAGGAAGCCACACGCCGAGCCTGCAAAGGGAGGAGGCTGTGATGAGGAAAATGCTTAAGAAATATGCAGGTGCCTGTTGTGCCGGGGCGCTAGCGCTTCTGTTCGCCACTGCCGCGATCGCCGAGGATAAATCCGTGCCTGCCGCAGCGGCTGTTGTTGTCGCACCCGCCGCAGCCGCCACCCCGGTGAAGGGTGACCCGTCCGGCCTCAACACCGGTGTGGCGGCCGATATCGTGGGAGAGTCGCCCAACTCCCCCAGCGCCGACGACCTGAAGCGCTTGGCAGCCTCGGAGCCTCTTGCCGCCAAGGTTGCTGACGCGGCCGGGCACAACAAGATCGCCATTAACATGGCATGGACGCTCCTGTGCGGTTTCCTGGTTATGTTCATGCAGGCCGGCTTTGCCCTGGTGGAAACCGGCTTCTGCCGCGCCAAGAATGCGAGCCACACCATGGCCATGAACCTCATGATTTACTGCATTGGTCTGCTTGCCTATTGGGCCTGCGGCTTCGCGATCCAGATGGGAGGAGTGGGGGGGCTGCCGACGCTCGGCGGGGGGGGCATGCTGAACGGCGAGTTCGTCCTGCACCTGTTCGGAAAGGACTTCGGCCTGTTCGGTACCAAGGGGTTCTTTCTTTCCGGCAACTGCTATGACTCGGTTGTCTGCACGATCTTCCTGTTCCAGATGGTCTTCATGGACACGGCCGCCACTATCCCGACCGGGGCAATGGCCGAGCGCTTCAAGTTCTCCGCCTTCGTGGTGTACGGCTTCATGATGTGCGGCATTCTCTACCCCCTCTATGCCAACTGGGTCTGGGGCGGCGGCTGGCTTTCCGCTTTGGGGACCAATTTCGGCCTGGGGCACGGCCACGTCGACTTCGCCGGTTCCTCCGTGGTGCACATGACCGGCGGCGTGGCGGCTCTGGCGGGAGCCCTGGTGCTCGGCCCCCGCATCGGGAAGTTCAACAAGGACGGCTTACCCAACCCGATCCCCGGCCACCATATACCGATGGCTATCGTCGGGACCCTGATCCTCGCCTTCGGCTGGTTCGGTTTCAACACAGGTTCAACTCTTGCGGCCTCGGACCTGAGGGTGGGGGTGGTGGCAGTCAACACCATGCTGGCGAGCGCCGCGGGCGGCTTCTTTGCCATGACGGTCATGTGGCTCAAGTACGGCAAGCCCGACCTCACCATGAGCGCCAACGGCCTTCTGGCAGGCCTGGTGGCCATCACCGCACCGTGCGCCTTCGTGAGCCCGGTCTGCGCGGTGCTGATCGGAGGCCTGGGAGGCGCCCTCTGCTGCGGCAGCATTTTCTTTGTGGAGCGGGTACTGAAGGTAGACGACCCGGTCGGCGCCATTTCGGTTCACGGCGTCTGCGGCGCCTGGGGTGTGCTTTCCCTGGGTCTCTTTGCCGACGGCACCTATGGCGATGCCTTCAACGGCGCCAAGGGGACCGTCAGAGGCCTCTTCTACGGTGACGCCGGGCAGTTGGGAGCCCAGATCATCGGTATGGTCACCAACGTGGTCTTCGTGTTCGCGGTAGCCTATCTGTTCTTCAAGGTCCTCGACCGGATCATGGGGATACGGGTTGCCTCGGACATCGAGCGCGAGGGCCTGGACCAGTACGAGGTGGCGGTGGCCGCCTACCCCGAGTTCAACCTGCGCCAGCTGCCATTCTCCAGCGGGTACCGGCCGAAATAGGGGCACTGAGGTTAGTCGAAATAAAGGAAGCCTGAAAAACTGAAGGGGCTGTACGAGGGATTACCCTGCCTTTTTTGGCGGCGCATCTGCATACAAAATATGCAGATGTAGCCGCCTGTCTGCGTCCGCGTCCCGTAAGCTGCCGAATTTACGTGCGGCCCGAATTGGCACGCGCCGTGCTATGAAACGCCCACTGTTGTGAAACGCAAATTTTGTCAGAAAAGGAGGTAAGCAATGAAGCTTATTGAAGCCATTATCAAACCGTTCAAACTGGACGAAGTGAAAGATGCTTTGAACGAGATAGGCATCGAGGGGATCACTGTCAGCGAGGTCAAGGGCTTCGGTCGCCAGAAGGGTCACACGGAACTCTATCGCGGTGCGGAGTACGTGGTCGACTTTATTCCGAAGGTGAAACTTGAGATTGCCGTCCCGGACGATCTGGTCGCCAAGGTGGTGGAAGCGATCGAACAGACCGCGAAAACCGGTCGGATTGGTGATGGGAAGATCTTCATCATGCCGCTGGAGGAGGCAGTCAGGATCAGGACGGGCGAGAAAGGCGACGAAGCCATTTAACTACTGCTAACTTTGAATAAATCAGCTATCAACGGAGAATATTATGATACGAAGGGGTATCCTCAAAATGGCTCAGGTAGAAACTGCTCCAACCGCCGGCAACGCGTCTGTCCTCACATCAAACGTCACTGTTCCCTTTACCAGACTTATGCTTGCCGCTTGTCTGCTGCTGACCCCTATGGTGGTATCGGGCGAAGATAAGGCAGCTCCCGTTGCAACTACTCCTGCGGTGTCCGTGCCTGCTCCTGCCGCGCCCGCAGCAGTCGTCGCGGCACCAGCCGCCGCTGTCGCAGCCCCCGCCGCCGCACCGAAGAACGTCGACCCGGTCCTCAACACCGGCGACACCGCATGGATGCTGGTTTCCTCGGCCCTGGTCCTCTTCATGATTCCCGGCCTCGCCCTTTTCTACGGCGGCATGGTGCGTCAGAAGAACGTGCTCTCCACCATGATGCACTCCTTCGTCGCCATGGGCATCGTCGGTGTACAGTGGGTGCTGGTCGGCTACTCGCTGGCTTTCGGCCCTGACGCCGGGCACGGATTGATCGGCAATTTCAGCAAGGCAATGCTGAACGGCCTGATCAGCTTCAAGGACGGCAACCCGGTGTACGCGCTGTTCCAGAACGTCGCCACCGAACCCGGGTCGATCCCCGAATTCGTGTTCTCCTCGTATCAGTGCATGTTCGCCATGATCACCGTGGCGCTCATCTCCGGTGCCCTCGCCGAGCGCATCAAGTTCTCCGCCTACTGCGTGTTCGTGCTGCTTTGGACCACCCTGGTCTACGATCCGCTGGCTCACTGGGTCTGGATGAGCGATGGCTGGCTGTTCAAGATGGGAGCACTCGACTTCGCAGGCGGCACCGTTGTCCATCTCTCTTCAGGTGTCTCGGCTCTGGTTGTCCTTTACTTCCTGGGCAAGCGTCACGGTTTCCCCCAGGAGCGCATGGCTCCTCACAGCCTCCCCTTAACTCTCATTGGTGTCGGCGTACTTTGGTTCGGCTGGTTCGGCTTTAACGCAGGCTCCGCCATCGTCGGCCCTAACTGCTCGGACGCCGCCGGCGGCCTTGCCGGCCTGGCGATGCTCACTACCATGGTCGCCCCGGCAATGGCAGGCCTCACCTGGATGATCGCAGAATGGATCCACGCTGGTAAACCCTCGGCTCTTGGCTTCGGCTCCGGCGTTGTCGCAGGACTCGTCGTGATCACCCCCGCCGCAGGATTCGTGCAGCCGGGCGCCGCTATCCTCATGGGGATCGCCGGTGGACTGGTCTGCTACATGGGTGTCATGATGAAAGCCAAATTCAGATATGACGACTCCCTGGATGCCTTCGGCGTGCACGGCATCGGCGGCACCACGGGAGCTCTGCTGACCGGCGTTTTCGCCACCGTCGGCGCCACCGGGCTCACATCCGGAAACGGCAAGCAGTTCGTCATCCAGCTGATAGCAGTAGGTTCCGCAGCAGCTTACGCGGTTGTCGTTACCCTGGTAATCTCCTTCGCGATCAGCAAGACCATCGGCTTCAGGGTGGAGAAGGAAGACGAAGTCATGGGCCTCGACCAGACCCAGCATTCGGAGAGCGCTTACAACTAAGCCTCGCATACATGGTAACTCCAGTGGGGGGTCTTCGGGCCCCCCTTTTTTTTAGGCGCTGTTGGTATCCAGTCCGCGGTAAAATGGCCCACTTTGCGCTTCGACTCCGCTCAGCGAACGCCCGCTCCCTGAGCGGAGTCGAAGGGCGCGATGGTGTCTGCGCCTCAAGTAGGTGTGCAAAAAAAACAGAGACCTCACAGAAGCTGCAATTTATCGTTAGTCGTCAGGAGGCGCAGTGTGACAACGATTGCCTGGATAGTGTTTATCGCAGCTGCAACCCTCGAAGTCGGTGGTGATGCAGTCATCCGTAAGGGACTGCGCGGCAAATCGGCGTGGTGCATAGCTTTGGGTTTTCTGATGCTTGGGTGCTATGGAGTCGTGGTTAACACGGTGAGGTGGGATTTTTCCAGGCTCCTCGGTGTCTATGTCGCAGTCTTTGCTGTGGTGAGTGTCCGGGCTGGCCGCTTTCTCTTCAAAGAGATCATACCGCTCTCAACTTGGCTCGGACTTGCCATCATCGTGACTGGTGGTGCCGTAATCCAGATAGGGGCTGGTTTGGCAAAATAGATACAATGAAATAACTGTCTCTCATTGCCTGAAAAGAACATGCTAATCGTGTTGCACCGATTCACTGAGTGCAAGGTGTTTTTCTCAGAGAGTGGGGCTTCTTCTTTGCTGCGCTTTATGCCTTACTTCCCATCCTTTCTGCCATCCGGCACCAATTAACTGCCAATGGCGACTCCGCTTCCCTGTTTTTAACCTTTCCGTAACAAAATTGGTCGCTTTCTTTGAATTTCCCCTGATTTCTGGTACTGTTTCCCTGCCGCAAAAATTCTTTCAGGGAGGGCTTATGGAATCGAGGGAAGTGGTGCTCCGTAAGGCTGGTGACGGGAATGGGTATTATGAACGCTGTGGCGCCGAGGCCGGCGTCCCGGGATTGAGCCGGATCTTTGCCATGCTCTCGGAGGATGAACTGCGGCACGCCGAGGCGCTGCGTGCGCACCAAAACGGTGCCCAGGTGGAACTCGCCCACTCGACGACCCTCGACGGCGCCAGGTTCATTCTGCGCAACCTTTCCCTGCAGGGCGGCGCGCTGGCACAGTTCAACGGGAACCTGGCCTCCTACCTGCGCGCCATGGATTTCGAGGCGGCAAGTGTGCGGCTCTACGGTAAATTGGCGCAGGAAGCGGAGCACCACTGGGAAAAGGAGCTTTTTCTGAAGATTGCCGCCGAGGATGAGATGCATTTCACCCTGCTTGAGCACATGCGTGAATTGCTCGAGCCGCCCGGTACGGCCGTTGATGCGGACGGGGTAAACGATGCCAACTGAAGCGGAGGTCCGGAGCTTTCTTGATCAGGCGGTGACAGCGGCGAAAAAGGCCGGCGCGCTGCAAAAGGAGCGGCTTTGGAGTGACCTCGACATCTGCTTAAAGGGCGAGGTCGACCTGGTCACCGAGGTTGACCGCAGTTGTGAGGAGCTGGTTGTGGCGTCGCTTCAGGCGGCTTTCCCCGGGCACGGTTTTCTCGGGGAGGAAGGGAGCAGCCAGCAGGGGCGCCTCCCCTACAAATGGATCATCGACCCCTTGGATGGCACGACGAATTTCGCCCATGGTTTTCCCTGGTTTTGCGTCTCCATCGCGCTTGAGTTCCAGGGCGAGGTGATTTTGGGGGTGATTTACCACTGCATGATGGACGAGTTGTTCACCGCGGTCAGGGGGGGCGGCGCCTTTTTGAACGGAAACAGGATCCGGGTCTCCACCAGGCAGCCGCTGCGGCGCTCGCTGCTCGCCACTGGGTTTCCCTATGACCGGACCCGGGATAACGAGAACAATTTCGACAACTTCATCAACTTCCAGCTGGCAGCGAGGGCGGTACGCCGGGCGGGTGCCGCCGCGCTTGACCTCGCTTATGTCGCCGCGGGTAGGCTGGACGGTTATTGGGAGTGCAAATTGAAACCGTGGGATGTCGCGGCGGGTACCCTTTTGGTGATCGAGGCGGGAGGGACCTTGACCAACCATGCGGGGCTGCCGCATTCGGTTTACGACCACCGCATCCTCGCCTCCAACGGCGTTATCCATCAGGAGATGCTCGAGGTGCTGAACCGGGAGGTTGAGGTTGAGGTTGAGCAGTGAGGTTGAGCAGTGAGGATACCCGCAAGGGGTATCCCTACAAAAACAGGGGGACAGGCTCCGTTGGTGCCTGTCCCCCTGTTCTTTTCTCAAACTCAATAATATCCCCTCGCCCTCTGGGCCTGCGCGCCGAAGCCTATGGCGAAGGCGTGAGAGAATCCCGGTAAATAGACAGTTTAAGGGATGGCGATCATGAAATGCTCCACCGGGGTATACTCGAGGCCGAACGCTTCGGCGACTCCACGGTAGGTCACCTTGCCGCAGGCGATGTTGACGCCGGCCCCGATGCCGGGATGCTTGCGTACCACTTCGCGCCAGTCCTCGGCGGCAATCGCGGCCGCGTAAGGGAGGGTCGCATTGGTGAGCGCCACGGTCGAGGTGAGGGGCACCGCACCCGGCATGTTGGCGACGCAGTAGTGCAGTATCCCGTCCACTTCGTAGGTCGGCGTTGTGTGGGTGGTCGGGTGCGAGGTCTCGAAGCAGCCGCCCTGATCGATCGCGACGTCCACCAGCACGGTCCCCTTTTTCATCCCCTTCAGCATCTCCCGCGTTACCAGCTTCGGCGCTTTGGTGCCGTGCACCAGCACCGCGCCTATCACCACGTCCGCTTCCTGCACCAGTTCGCGGATCGCCGCGGGCGAGGACATCATCGGGAAGCAGTTCTTCGGCATGACCTCGGCCAGGTGGCGCAACCGGGTGAGGTTGGTGTCAAGGAGATAGACCTTGGCTCCCAGCCCGCAGGCCATCTGGGCCGCATGGGTACCGACGACTCCTCCGCCCAGTACCAGCACTGTGGCGGGCGCCACGCCGGGAACCCCGCCGAGCAGGATGCCGCGCCCGCCCTGGGCGCGCTCCGAATATTTGGCTGCCTGCTGGGCCGCCATCCGGCCGGCCACCTCGCTCATGGGGGTCAGCAGGGGGAGCGTGTTTTCCGCGTCGGTGATGGTCTCGTAGGCGATGGCGACCGCGCCGGTCTTGAGAATGGCGCGGGTCAACTCCTCGGCGGCGGCGAAATGAAAATAGGTGAAGACGATCTGCCCCTCGCGGATCATGCCGTATTCGCTCGGCTGCGGCTCCTTGACGTGCATGACCATCTGGGCCCGCGCGTAGATCTCCGCCGGCGTCGCCACGATCTCGGCCCCGGCGCTCTGGTAGGCCTCGTTGCTAAAGCCGCTTCCCACGCCCGCCAGTGACTCGACCAGCACGCTGTGCCCTTTTCCCGTCATCACCTCAACACCTGCCGGGGTCATGGATACCCGGTTCTCTTCGGTCTTTATTTCCTTCAGTATCCCGACGATCATGGTCTGCTTCTCCTTTGTAAGCTTAAATTGGCCCGCCTGCGGGGCAGGGGACGCTGACACTCTGCCTAGCGCCGTTCGCAAGAGGAGTGCCAAACCCGCGAATTTCGACCTCAGAGCTGACAACTGCCGCGAGCGCGACCCAAAGGGCGCTGCAACAAGCTAAAATATAACCCTTTTTAAAAAATATTCAGCTGCGGCAGAAAATAGTCGGAATGGGGAGGGTCGCAACCGGGAGGGGTGGTTGGCACGATTTCGTGCCAGTGCCGGGGCTCGAATTTTTAATGTGACGGATATTCAGGAGGTTAACTGGTGGAATGAAATCGTGCCACTGGTCGGTTATCGTTCCAGCTGCAGCCCGTGCTTCTTCATCTTGTTCAAAAGTGTCGTGTGGGACACCCCGAGACTCCTGGCCGCCTCACGGATGCTTCCTGCCGACTGCAACCTCTGGGAAAGGATCTGGCGCTCGAAGCCGTCCACCTGCTGGGGGAGCGTTTCCTGGGCGGGGTCGAACGCTGGGCGTCCGGATGTCCCGGCCAGGGCGGGGGCGGCCCCGGAGCCGAACAGTATGTAATCCGCCTCGATCAGTTCGCCCGGGCTCAGAATGGAGGCGCGCTCGATGACGTTTCTGAGCTCCCTGATATTCCCGGGCCAGCGGTGCCGGGAGAGCTTTTGCAGCGCGCCGGCGCCCAGGATCTGGGCGGTCTTGCCGAGGGTCGAGTTGAGGTGGAACAGGAAGTGCTCGGCAAGCGCCGCCAGGTCCTCGATCCTTTCCCTGAGGGCGGGAATCTGGATCTGGAACACGTTGATCCGGTAGTAGAGGTCCTCGCGGAATAGGCCCTGGTCCATCATCCGTTCCAGGTTCTTGTTGGTCGCGGTGATGATTCTCACGTTCACCGGCACCTCGCGGGTCCCGCCGATCCTGCGCACCCGGCGCTCCTGGAGCACCCTGAGCATCTTCGCCTGGAGGGTGAGCGGGATCTCGGCGATCTCGTCCAGAAAGAGGGTCCCGTCCTGGGCGATCTCGAAGAGCCCCGGCTTTCCTTCCCGCCGGGCACCGGTGAAGGCGCCCCCCACGTAGCCGAACAGTTCACTTTCCAAAAGCGTTTCCGGGAGCGCCGCACAGTTGATCGGCACGAAGGGGCCGGGTCGCCCGCTTTCGGCGTGGATCGCGCTCGCGAAGAGCTCCTTGCCGGTGCCGCTCTCCCCGCGTAGCGACACCACCGGGTCGGTGCGGGCCAGTTTCTTGGCGATGGAGATGACGTCCTTCAGGGCCGGGCTCGAGCCGATGATCTCCCGGAAGGTCACCTGGAGCGGTTGGGAGACCGCGTTGGCCATCTCCTTGATCTCGCGCAGTTCCTTGAGGATCTCGACGGCACCTACCACCCGGTCCCGGGAATCGCGGATCGGTTTCCCGGTGGCGAGGAACTGAAACCGGCCGCGCTCGGTAATCAGGTCGCGGTTCACCTGCCGGTAGCCCGGACCGGTGAGGCAGTCGAGGATCCCGGTGCCGGTGAGTTTCAGCTCCTTCAGGTCCTGCCCCATGAGTCCGCCGGCGGGGGAGTCGAGCATCTCCTGCGCTACCCGATTCACGATGGTGACCTTGCCCTCCTCGTCGACCGCGAGGATGCCGTCGCTGATGCTGTCCAGCACGACCTGGAAGCGCTTTTCGCGCTTTTCCAGGGGAAGCGTGTGGATGACCGCAATCTGCTTCAGGCTGGGAATGGTGCGCAGGCCGGCCAATAGCGGCTCCATGTCGCAAGGAGGGGTGATCTGCGCCTCCAGGTAAACGATGGCGCGCTTTCCCACCACCTCCACTTCCATCGAGATGATGTTGGCGCCCTGGTCCGACATGACGGTGGCGATGTTCGCCACCATGCCGACCCGGTCGGTCCCTGATATCTGAAGCTTCACGCTGTTTTTCATGGAGGCCTGTTGATACGTCGTATCGGTAAGCGAAGCGGCGCCAGTATAGCCGATTTTTTCCGGCAACAACATGCAATATCTTCCCGAAACACGGAAATGCGCCCGCATTCGGCCCGGTTTTGCGCCAGGAGGGGCGCAAACGGCAGGTATACCCGGGAAATGTGAAAATATTAAGGAACTGAGGGATAACCAGATGTACAGAGACCTGACTTTATGCTAGATTCCAAAGGCGACCAATCTGATCTGTTATGTTGAGCGCTGGAACCAGAAGCGGAGTAAGGCTTATCAGGCCCAATTGAGTACTACAGAGGTTTTCGATGGTGTTTCAGGGAAGTGAGGACCGCTACCGCTCCGTAGTGGAGGATCAGACTGAAGTCATCATCCGGATAGCGGCCGATGGCACGACCTTGTTTGTCAATGACGGCTATTGTCGTTTGGTCGGCAAGAGTCGTGAGGAGTTGATCGGGAAAAAAGGGGAGCCGATCGCGCTAACGGCAGACCTTCCGATGATCGAGGCAAAGCTTGCCTCGCTGTCACCGGCACATCCGGTCGTCGTCGTGGAGACCCGCGTCCACTCCGGCTCCGGAGAGGTGCTCTGGTTTCAATTCGTCAATCGGGGGTTCTTCGATACCGGGGGGCGGCTACTGGAAACCCAGGCAGTCGGCCGCGACATCAGCGCGCTCAAGGTGGCGGAAGAGGCCCTGCGCAAGAGCGAGGAGCGGCTGAGCCTCGCGCTTTCCGCCTCGCGGATGGGTGTTTGGGAGTGGGACATTCAAAGTAACACCATGTACTGGTCGCTGGAGTGTTTCGAAATCTTTGCTCTGGAGGGTTTCACGGGCACCCTGGAATCCTTCACCCACTCCATTCACCGCGAGGATGTCGCATCCGTCATGGACGCCGCCGAAAGATCCCTCGCCCAGCGCAGCGATTTTATTGCCGAGTTCCGCACCCTGCGTCCTGACGGGGAGGTGCGCTGGCTCTGCAACCACGGGCGGCCCTGTTACGACTCGCGCGGCAAGGCGCTGCGGCTCGCCGGGACGGTTCAGGATATCACCGACCGCAAGCGCTCCGAGGAGAGCCTCAACACCCTGCACGAAAAAATGAGCGATCTGAGCGCCCATCTGGAGACGGTCCGGGAGCAGGAGTGTCTCGCCATCTCGCGGGAGATTCACGACGAGATCGGCCAGACCCTCACCGCGCTCAAGCTCGATCTCTCCTGGGTCAATCACCGCATCGATCCGTTCAATTGCGAGCTGGCCGAACGGCTGGCCGAGATGCGCACCAGCCTCGATTACCTGATTGCCAAGGCGCAGCAGATCACCTCCGAATTGCGCCCCCCGCTGCTGGACAACCTGGGGCTTGCGGCCGCCGTCGAGTGGCAGGTGCGCGAATTCAGGCGGCGCAGCGGGATCGACTGTCACTGCTCGACTCCGGAGCATTGCGAACCCATCGACGGGAAAATCGCCACCGCGGTCATGCGCATCCTCCTCGAGGCGCTGACCAATACCCTGCGCCACGCCCGCGCCACGCTGGTCCAGGTCTGCCTCAGCTGCTCCGCGCACTCCCTCGAGCTGGAGGTGTTCGATAACGGTTCCGGCATCACCGCCGAGGAGGCCGGCTCTTCCATGGCCTACGGCGTCATGGGGATGCAGGAGCGGGCCCGGCTTTGCCATGGCGAGCTCGAGATTGTCGGCACCCCGGGAAGGGGGACCAGCGTCTGCCTGAGCATTCCGCTGGAAACGGTGCGGCCCGCAGCGGCGGGGGAGTCATGATACGGGTCCTGATTGTCGAAGATCACGCCATCGTCAGGCTCGGCATCATCCGGCTGCTGCGCGACCTGCCCGGCGGCCCGGTCCTGATCGACGAGGCGGCGACCGGTCACGAGGCGCTGGAAAAGATTGCCGTCTGCGAATACCACCTCGTGCTGCTGGACCTTTCCCTTCCCGGCCGCAACGGGCTCGACCTTTTAAAGCAGATGCGCCGGCAGCAGCCCAAGCTCCCGGTACTGGTATTGAGCATGTACCCCGAGGAGCAGTATGCCGTGCGCGCACTGCGCGGAGGTGCCGCCGGTTACCTGAACAAGGGAAGCGCCGCGGAGGAGTTGCAGAGCGCAGTCGAAAAGGTGCTGCTGGGGGGGCGCTACATCACCCCCTCCCAGGCTGAACTGCTCGCCGAGGCGCTGATAGACGAGCCGCTCGGGGCTCCGCTACACAGGCTGCTGTCGGACCGCGAGTGCCACTTCGTCACTCTCCTTGCCTCGGGGCGCACCATGAACGAGATCGCCGGCGAACTTTCCCTCAGCGTGAAGACCATCAGCACCGTGCGCAGCCGCGTGCTGGCAAAGCTGCAGTTGCGCAGCAATGCCGAGCTGATCGGGTACTGGGTCACCCATCACCTCGACGTGTAGGTGTATTCTTACGCGTAACTTCCTGTTTTCCACCCTTAAATACAGGTTACCTCTGATTCACATTACCCAGTCGTATATGGTAATAAAGTATATTGGACTACGCCCATCCGGTACTGGCAAAGCGGGGAGCACGCTATGGACTGACCCGGCTGGCAGCGGTCCCCGAAGGATCAAAGCGCAAAAGAGAGGCTACATGTACGAGATTTTGATCGTTGATGACCATGCCATACTGAGAAAAGGGGTCATCAGGAGCCTTGAGGACACCCGCCTCTGCGTTTGCTGCGCCGAGGCATCCAATGCGGAGGAAGCTCTGCGCAAGATCGCGGCGCACAAGTTCGATCTGGTACTGCTCGACATCTCCCTTCCGGGACGCAGCGGTCTCGACCTCCTGAAGCAGTTGAACCGCGAATACCCTGCACTTCCGATCGTGATGCTCAGCATGTATCCAGAAGAAGATTACGCTATCCGGGCGCTCAGCCTGGGAGCCTGCGGTTATCTGACCAAGGAAAGCGCCAGCGAAGATATCGAAACCGCGGTGCAGAAGGTCCTCTCGGGCGGGCGTTACATAAGCCCCTCGCTGGCCGAGACAGTAGCCTTCCATCTCGGGTCGGGACTGGAAAAGGGCGCCCTGCCGCACGACGCGCTGTCGAGCCGCGAGGCCCAGTTCCTCCGGATGATCGGCTCGGGGAAGACCCCTTCCCAGATCGCCGAGGACCTTTCCCTGAGCATCAAGACGGTCAGCACCTACCGCTCCCGCGTGCTCGCCAAGCTGAAACTCTCTAACAACGCGGAACTGATAAAATACGCCATCAAGCATGGGCTTGCCGATTAGGCGCCCAGGCATCTCACGGTGGCCCTTTATCAACGGGTAACTTCTGCCGATTCGTTTGCACTTCGACTTCGCTCAGTGGAACCGCTCCGACTCCGGTTTGCGCTGCGACTCCGCTCAGCGAACGCCCGCTCCCTGAGCGGAGTCGAAGGGTGATCCCCCTCCCCAATCCCACTGCCGTTAAAGCTAAGGACTGGTCCCAGCCCGGGTAGAGACGCATTGACATGCGCCTCGCTGACCTGATCACGCTCAGACAAACCAGAAAGCGCCAGCGCTGAGACGCATGCAATGCGTCTCTACACGGACTAACCCTCCCCCTTCGGGAGAGGGGACTTTTCCGACCTTGATACCTACTCCCTACTCAGAAACGTCCCATCCCACCCGCAGCTGCACTCTATCGACAAACGACTATTTGCGGTGCCGGGCTCCATTTTGCCAAGCTCAACCAAAACCTTTAATAAAACTCCCCCTCCCCCACCAGGGGGGAGGGAGAGTTTAGCCAGATGGAATTGTTAACTTAATGGCAGTGAGGGCTGGGATGGGGATGGGGGCGCCGAAAATACCTGTTTGAAATAACCATGTAATGTTTTATAGTTGTGCAGCCGTTCCCCGGTGACCCGATACTTTTGGAGGAAGCAGATGCTGAACCTGCGCAAGAAAATCCTGGTGGCCATCGACGGCTCCCCCCTTTCCGACAAGGCCGCGGAGGAGGCGGTCCGCATGGCCGCGGGAAACCCGAGTAAATTCAAGAGCAAGGTCTACGGGCTCCTGGTGCTTCCCAACGCGCCGCGCAACACCTTCACCGATTTCGTCCCGGCCCAGCCCATCACCGAGAAGGCCGAATGGAGCGAACTGAAGGAACGTATCTTCTACGTCATCGAAAAGATCGCCGGCGAGGAGGATGTCCCTTTGGAGACGGCGGTCGTGTACGGCGACCCCGCGGAGGAGCTGATCCACTTCGCCCAGAAGGAGGAGGTCGACGTCATCGTGATCGGCAGTACCGGGAAGGGATTCCTGAAACGGAAGTTTTTGGGGAGCGTTTCCCACAAGGTCGTGCGGGACGCCAAATGCTCGGTCTACGTGGTCAGGGGGTAGTCTTGGCGGTCTCGCGCCTCAGGTAGGCAAGGATCTCCTTGAGGCTCTCGATGATGATCCGCTCCCCCTTGGGGAACTCGTGCGGGGAGAGCTCCAGGGTGAGGGTCTGGTCGTAGTCGGTGTTCCTCAGGTGGTTCAGGAATCGGGTGAGCGGCAGGATGCCGTGACCGGGGAGCAGATGCTGACGACCGTGGCCGAAATCGGAAAAGTGGATGTTCCGGATCCGCCCGCTGTTGTAGTAGAGATAAAAATCGTTGATGAAGTTCGCCCGCCCGGACCCCATGTGGGTGCAGTCAAAGGTCAGGAAAAGGTTCTTCTGCGCCAGGAACTCGATCATCTTGCGCGTCTCGGAAAGGATGTAGCCGTTGATCCGGTACTTGCCGGTCCAGGGCATGTTCTCCAGGGTGACGGTCACCTGGTCCCCGCCGATTTCCCGTTGAAAATCCTTGATGCGGTGCAGCCAGCGCCAGTAGCCGATTTCCAAACCGATCCAGGACGGCGGGTGGAAGTTTACCAGGCCGATGCCGCACTGGGCGGCGAGTTCCACGCTGCGCTTCAAGGAGTCGCTGGGCCCCCCCCAGCCGTCCAGCGGCATGAAGGGGGCGTGGATGGAGAGGATCGGGTGGGTCTCGGCCAGCCGCTCGATCATCCGGCGGCAGTTCACCTTCTGAAATTCCTGGTTGATGACCAGCTCGACCCCGTCAAAGCCGACCTCCGCCGCTATTTCGAAGACCTTTTCGAGCGGGAAGATGAAAAGCGTCCCTGCTGAGATAGAAATGCGCATGGCTCGCTCCCTATTCCTGTCCCAAAAGTCTCTGGTTGCCGACCTTCTGCAGGCTCGCCACCGCGTCCAGTGCGCTTCGGAACCGGAGTTCCGTCTCGGCGCTGAACTCTTCCGGTCGGCAGAACGAATCCCCCTCCTCGCCCCGCATCTCGATCAAAATCCTTAGCTGCATAAGACACTGAAACGCCTGCAGGACCCCTTGCGCCAGATCCAGGTCGAGCGCCCCTTTTTCCAGCAGGCGCTGGATCCGCTCCATCGTTCCCCTGGCCTGGATACCCGCGTGCAGGGCCAGGACGCGCAGCGCCATCACCAGCGGGGCGAGGGCGAACTGGGTCAGGTTCAATTCCCCCTTGCGCTCGCCGCCGCGCTCCAGGCGCCATCTTCCGAAGCGGCCGAGGGCGAGCGGCAAAGCCATGGCTTGACGCGCGGTCTGCAGGAAAGGGTCCCGGTTGACCTCCCCCTGCAGGACCCGGGCTGCGGCGGCCAGCGCCTCTGCGGCGAGCGGCTCCTCACCACGGATGAAAGAGAGGTCGGCGAGCATTCCCGGACGCCATTCCGCGCCGGGGATTTCCCGCGCGGGTACTCGCAGCGGGGCGGCGAAAGGGGGGAGGGGGGCCGGGAAGGGCTCTTGCCCGAGCTCTTGCTGCGCGGCGGATTCGCCCAGCAACTCGCGCCACTCCCTGAGGCTGCCGTGCCAGAGTGTGGGGTTCTCGCCGTGCAGGCCGAAATCCTGCAGCGCAATCGCGACCTGGCGCTGGAAGAGGAGAAAACGGTCCTGCTCGCCGTGCAGCAGGAAATAGCGATTTTTACCCTTGATGGTCTGCTCCCCCCGGCCACGATCGCCTGCGACCAGCAGGGCGTAGGCCGGCGCGGTTCCCTGGCCCATCTGGAGCAAGCGTTCCTCGGCCAAGGAAATCGCCTTGGAAAGGAGCAGGTCGTGCAGTGCGCAGCAGAGCTCGCAAAGCGCCAGCACGGAGCGCCGGCGCCGGAAGTGCGCCGAGACGACCTCCAGGTAGCGCGCCTTGAGCGGCAGGATCTTGGCGGGGGAATCCGCTTCTGCGATCCCCTCGTTAAGGGCGTCTATTTCTCCCGTGAGCTGGGTTTCATAGCCCTGTTCCTCCTGGAGCGCCCCGAGGTACTGGTCCAGGAATGACTGGGCTTCGCCGGAGGGACTTTGTTCCCATTTTCGGGCGAGCTTTCCCTTCAGCAGCGCGACCAGTTCTGCGGAGGCGCGCCATTGCAGGATGTCATTTTCCTTGGTTCCCAGCAGCATCGGCATGAGCGGAACTCCCCCTCCCTAACCCTCCCCCTCCGGGAGAGGGGATTCTTGGACTCATATGAACAGCAATATCACAAACGGTCTCTGAACTCCATCAGCCCCCAGCCCCTAGCCCCCAGCACCTTTTTAATCCAGATGCCCGTGCACCTCGTCGTGGAGAAAGCGCCGCATCTCTTCCGGCGGCGCCGGACTCAGCAGCGAAACCACGATCATGACCAGAATCACCAGGGGGGCTCCACAGAGCGCCGAGGAGGTGAGCGGGAAGAGGGTGGCAACCTGGGGCGCGATCCCCCCGAAAAGCGGCTGGGCGAAGGTGCAGACGATCCCCACCAGCATCCCGGCAACGGCCCCGTCGTCGTTGGCGCGATCCCACCAGATGCCGAGCACGAAGAGGGGAAAGATGGTGTTGCCGGCGAGCGCGAAGGCGACCGCGGTGATCTCCGCGATGAGCCCCGGAGGGTTGAGCGCGATCAGCAGCACGATCCCCGCCAACACGAGGGTTCCCGCTTTCGCCACCTTCATCCTGGAGGACTCGCTCGCCATCGGGTGGAAGATCCGGTAATAGATGTCGAAGGAGATGGAGGCGGCCCCGGTCATCAGGAGCCCCGCGACGGTGAAGAACGCCGCGCTGAGCGCACCGGCGGCGAGCACCCCGACCAGCCACCCGGGAAGCCCCGCCAGCACGGCGGTCTTCAGTACGATGATGTCCGCCATGCTGCGCGCCGCGGCCGGCGGCAAAAACTGTCCGGTGCGGGCTTCCATCAGTTTACCGAACACCGCGTAGGCGGGGGCCGACCAGTAGATGATGGCGATGAAGAAAAGACCCCAGACGACGCTCCAGCGCGCGTCGCGCAGGTTCGGCACCGTGTAAAAGCGCGACAGCACGTGCGGCAGCCCGGCAGTCCCTACCATCAGGGTGAAGCAGAGCGCGCACCACTGGAACAGGGTGCCGTGGGCGAAGGGGGCTGCGAAGTCGATGCCGAACTGGCGCGACAGGTCGCTCATCGCCGCCCCGTAGCCGAACTGGGGCAAGAGCCAGAAGTAGCCCAGCCGGTGGGCGAGCCACATGAGCGGCACGATGAAGGAGACGCTGATCACGAAGTAAAGCATCTGCTGGTTGCGCGGCACCCCGAGCATGCCGGAGAGCACCAGGTAGGAGACCACCGCGAGGCCGCCGTACAGCACCCCGTGGCGGTAATCCACCCCCAGCAGGAAGGAGAAGATCATGCCGATCCCCTTGAACTGGGCGACGCAGTAGATGACGGAGATCCCGATGGAGATGACGGCGGTTAAAAAACGCGCCGCCGGCGAGCCGTAGCGCTCCCCGACGAAATCGGGGGCCGTGAACTTGCCGAAGCGGCGGATCTGGCTCGCCAAAAGGACCAGCAGCAGCACGTAGCCACCGGTCCAGCCGATCACGTAGGCGAGCGCCTGGTAGCCGTTCAGGTAGATGAGGCCGGCGAGACCCATGAGGCTTGCGGCGCTCATCCAGTTGCTGGCGATGGCGGCGCCCCCGCCCATCCGGCCGGTGTAGCGCCCGCCGAAGCCGTACTCGAAACTGTCGCGCGACTTCTGCTTCAGCCCCACCAGAATGAAGGAGACCAGCACGCAGACCACGACCCCTATGGACCAGCCCGAGTCACTCATAGCTGCGGTCCCTCTTGCGGCTGTGGTACGCGGTGATCCGGTCGATGTAGAGGTTGAAGGCGATGCAGAGGATGATGAACCAAAGCGGCAGGAACTGTCCGGTGAACCAGAAGTGCAGCGGCAGGTTGAAGAGGGTGAGTCCCGCCAAAAGGCTCCCCGCTCCGGTCCCCTGGCAGGCCGCCAGCAGGATCTGGAACCCGAAGGTCACGAGCGCCCAGCCGAAGAGGATGACGAAGATGATCAGTACCTCGTCGCGCATGTGCCCTTTCTTGGGGCGAAACAGGTTGACCCGGTAGCGTTTGACCTGGCTTGTCATGGTTTCCTCCGATCGGTCTGTCTGGCTTTGGTGAGAGGATCATAACACAAGCGCCGGTGCGGGTGAAGGTGTAATACAATTTCAGACTATGGAAAAATTGGTGTGAATGATCTTTTGCAGCTCCTCTATGAGAAGTAGCGCCTGCCTGACTCTTTCCCGCTCCTCCTTGTCCAGTGAGTAGGGGTTTAAATAGTGGGCGTCGTCCTGGATTCCCTTGATGACCTTGATCTGGAGCAGAATGCGGTGCTTGGTGAGTATCCGGTAGGCTTCCTTCAGGCCGCGCGCCGTCGCGGCGGAAAAGCTCCGCTCGTGCTCCAGGAACTCGATCCGCTTCACGGTCGCGGTCGCCGGGATCCCTTGGTTGATGGCGAGGATCCGCACGTTCATGACCAGCGGCGCCCAGGCGAGCAGCTTCAGGTTGAACTCACCTTTGTGCTCGCCGCTCCCCTCGGTCCAAAACCGTTTTAAAAAGCCGAGGGCAAGCCGCATCTCGGTCGCCGCCTTCGCCATTCCCCAGAGCGCCAGGAAATAATCCTGCTCCAGGGAGCGGATCCGGCTCACCAGGTCATCGGCGAGCTCGCGGTCGCCCGCCACGTAGCGGGCGTCCGAGATGACGATCAGGTCCATCAGGTTCTTGCCGACGTCGGCGCACTCGTAGCGGGCGATGGCCAAAAGGCGGCGCTGCCACTGGGAAAGCGAGCCGCGCCAGTTGTCAAAGGAGGGCATGATGCCGCCGGTGCACTTTTTAAAGCCGATCTCGGCCAGCCGCTCCACGAGGAGTTCGGAATACTCCTTGAAATAGCTGTCGGCTTCGGCACCGCCGCCATCGCCGTAAACAATGAGATAATCCTGGTCCGTTATCAGGGTCTGCTCCTCGCGGCCGTTGCTTCCCATGCTGATCAGTGCGAAGGGGAGCCGGGGAGGGGAGGGCATCTGCTGCAGGACGAGTTCCAGCGCCCGCCCCGCCAGGAGGTCGCGGTACGCGGTGCAGTTCTCGTGCAGCGCCGAGACCGAGAAAAAACGGAGGAAACGCTCCATCTCCAGGGCGTTCAACCCTTCATGCAGCCGCAGCAGGGCACCGGGATCGCTTTCCCGGGGGATGGCGGCGAGGAGGGTCTCCTGGCGCTGGGTGAACTCGCGGAAAGGGGCCAGCTCTTCCCGTGCGCTTTGTTCCAGAGCCTCCAGGAGCCGGCTGATCTCGGCGCGTTCCAAAAGCGGCAGGAAATCGTGCACCAGCCCCATGAGATCCTGGAGTATTTCGGAGTCGCTTTGCTGTGGGGGGATGTTCAGCTGGGGCATGGCTGCTCCAATAAAAAAATGGGGGGAGGTTTCCCTCCCCCCATGGTGACAACTTGACTAGCGGGTGTTGGTTAATGCTCGACGGCTTTTGCCATGCCGAGACCGGTGTTCTGGCGCACATAGACTTCGTCGAACATCTCTTCGCTTCTCCTGCTCGGGAAGGCGAGGGCGCCCAGGATGGCGGCCAGGAAGCCGAGCGGGATGGAGACGATGCCAGGGTTTTTCAGCCCGAAGAGCGGCTTGTCGAGTCCCATCATGGAGGTGCCGTCCTGCTTTTCTTCTACCCGGCTTTTTTCCAGGGCCTTCAGGTCCTTCTCGCCGAGCACTGCGCCGGCCGGAAGTGCTGCCTGCTTCTTCTCCATGGCGACGGTAACCTTGTGCGCCTTGGCTGCTTCCATTTTGGGGTAGGTCATGTTGGGGGAAACCATCACCAGGCCGATGGAAGCGATGGTGCCGACCAAGAGGCCGCTGATGACGCCGCCGGTGTTGAACTTGCGCCAGAACAGTGACAGTACCACGACCGGCAGGTTCCCGGAGGCGGCGACTGCGAAGGCGAGCGCCACCAGGTGGGCGACGTTCTGCTTCTCTGCTGCGATACCGATGACGATGCCGCAGGCGCCTACCACGAAGGAGGTGATGCGTGCCGCCATGACCTGCTCGTGCTGGTCGGCGTGGCCGTCCTTGATCACGTTAACGTAGATGTCATGAGCGATGGCCGCGGAGGCTGCCAGCACCAGGCCGGATACCACGGCGAGGATGGTGGCGAAGGCAACAGCGCAGAGGAAGGCCAGGAACAGGTCGCCGAAGACCGGAGCGATGTCCGCGCCCAGCTGCTGAGCCAGCATCAGGGTAGCCATATTGCCGCCCGGGTCGACCTGGATGATCCCCTGCGGGGTGAGGTTGATGGCCGCGCCGAAACCGAGCAGCGTGGTCAGGACGTAGAAGCCGCCGATGATGAACATGGCGATGATAACGGACTTACGTGCAGCCTGAGCTGTCGGAACCGTGAAAAAGCGCATCAGGATGTGGGGCATGCCGGCGGTGCCGAGCACCAGTGCCATGCCGAGGGAAATCTGGTCCAGCGGATTCTTCAGGTACAGGCCGGGCTCCAGGAAGCGCTGGCCGGCATCGATGCCGTTCATGATGACGCCGTCTTTCAGCACCAGTTTGGAGACGTGGTCCTGAATGTCCGGGCTGTTGACGATGGTATCGAAAAAGCCGATCGGGTTGAAGCCTGCTTTGGCCATGACCAGCACGGAGAGCAGGAAGGCGCCTGACATAAGAAGGCCGGCCTTGATGATCTGAACCCAGGTGGTGGCGACCATGCCGCCGAAGACGACGTAGCCTACCATCAGGACGCCGACGCCGATGATGGAGGTCTTGTAGGGGATGCCGACCAGAAGCGCCATCAGCTTCCCTGCTCCGACCATCTGGGCGGTCAGGTAGAAGGTGGAAACGGCGACGGTCGAGATAGCTGCGAAGGCGCGCACCGGCTTGGGGGAGGTCCGGTAGGAAAGGATGTCGCCCAGGGTGTACTTGCCCGCGTTACGGCAGGGCTCTGCCACGATCAGAAGCACGGTGATGTACGCCACCAGCCAGCCGACCGAGTACATGAATCCATCGTACCCGTACAGCGAGATCAGGCCCGAAATGCCGAGGAAGGACGCGGCCGACATGTAGTCGCCTGCGATGGCCCAGCCGTTCTGGGTGCCGGTGATGCCGCCGCCTGCCGCGTAGAAGTCGGCAGCGGTCTTGGTCTGCGAGGCGGCCCAGACGACGACCCCCATGGTGATGGCGATGATGACTGCGAACATGCTGATGGTGATGACCTTGTTCGCCTTCAGCTCCCTTTTCTTGGGGGCCGGCTTCTCGGCGGCCGGTGCGGCAGGAGTGGCGGTCGGTGCGGCCATGGACGGGGCGCCCGGAGCGGCCGGTGCGCTCATTGCGGGTGCCGCGCCCGGAGTGGCGGCGGCTTTGGTCGGCTCTTCGGCAAAGGCGGCTGCGGCAACGGAGAGGGCCAGGGTGGCTGCTATGATAAGTTTCTTTATGGTCATGTCGTATCCTCCTTTACTCTTAGAGATGTAATTCGTCGATCAGTTCCCTGGTCAGTCGGTCAAAGTCCTTGTTGGCAACGTGGGCGTAGTAAAGAGCCAAACCCCAGGAGACGAAAAACTGGGAGAGGGCAAATACGTAACCGAAGTTGATGACCCCGATCATCTTAACCTTGAAGATATTCGGCGTGTAGGCTGCTCCGATAGGGAGCAGGAAGTAATACACGAGGGAAAAAACCCACCATCCGAAAAGGAAGGCCGTTTTTTTGTGAGTCAGTTCCACGAATTTCGGGTTCTTGGCGATGGCCGCCCAATCGTACTTTCTCTCTGCCATGGTTTGTCACTCCTTTCTAGGTGAAATGCGCTGTTGTCGTGGCGGCGTCCCGCCCCTGTAAATTCCGTCAGTACCCGATAAATCCCCCTTTCGCTCTTTTCTTTTTTCGTAAGCGGCCTGCGTTTCAACACAGGTGCATTTTTTGTTAAGGTGTTTTGCTGGCAGCGCCGAATCGGTAATTGCACGTTATTGCTATGGTTTTGTTGGGGGTAACTGGCACTTCCCGGTAAATGCCCCCCTGGTGCTCGCCTCGATTCAACGATTGGGTAAGTTTCTTTTATCATATGATTTATGAATGTACAATAAAAATAAACGCTGTTTTAAATATGTTCGCATATTTTTTTTAAAAAAAGTGGACATCTGGTCGTGTATAATCAACTGAAATTGCTGAAAATATTGGAAAATCGACGCCGAAATTTTTTTTGACGGTAGCGCCTGTCCGGTTCGCAGGTGGCCACATCTGGTGCTTTGACATATTTGTCGACCCTGATTCAAAACGCTGTCGCACAATTGCGGGCGCTCTGCTGTATGAATTTGTCAGCCTCGTGTAGCTAATGATAGCCGCATATTCCCCAAAGTAAATAATAACGATAAATTTTGACGATTTGCGATTAGACCAGATTGGATGAAATCGCGTCTTCATTGGAGGAGGGGCCCGACTTAGGGTAGGGTGGGGACCCGGGTTGCAGGTTGCCGTGCCTCCGGTTCGGGAGGGAAAGGGCCGCCAAGGCGGATCTTACCTGATTGGAAAGGAGGCTGCAGCGCGGTTGAATGGGGGGAAATGGGGGGGATTGGAACCGGAACGCAGGCAATGCGTCTCAAGGCAAGGCTGGGGTAGAGACGCATTGCATGCGTCTCGGTTTTTTCTAAAGCGCTGTTTTATCGAGCAGGAATAAAGAAGGCGGGGAAGCTTTTGGCTTCCCCGCCCTCTGGTACGGTTGGTTAGGGGGGCTGCAGGTAGTACGGGTTAGACTGCGCAAAATCCGGACTCTATCAACTCAGCCGGGATCCGGTCCGAGAGTTCCCGGTATTTGAGGCACTCCCGGTAGCGGCAGCTGCAAAAAGAAATGATCTGTTTCACGTCGTACGGGGAAATGTAACCGCAGCCGACATCGCAATAATCGTCGTTCTTACCATAAAATGGGCAGACCGTATCTTTAAGCATAAGACTCAAATCTCCCTGAGAAAAGCCATCTAGAAGTGTCCATCTAGAAAGGTGACGCGAGACCTAAATGCAACCGTTGTACCAATTTGCCAGCAAGGCTGGTTCTTCTCTGGGAATGCCTTTAGTATTAGTGGCTTGGCTGCCCACGGTGGTCAACTGGCAGAACCGTGGCGGGAGCCTTTTTTTGCAAAAACGCAAACGATATTAGGCTGTTTTGTTTTTGTGCAGGAGGTCCGCCCGGAGGCCTGAAAATAGTGCCAAGTGGTTATGTGCTGTATAATCAGTAAGTTATGGGCGTAGAGAGAGGAGGGGCGGAGGGCTTTGCAGTTGTGCAAGCTGCCTGAGGCGGTTTTTGCAGGATTGCGAATTTGCAGGGAGGGTGCAGAGCGGGTAAGGGCTTTATAGTATGGTGCCACGAAGAGAGTGCCTCCCGAGCTTGGCTGGGCACGGGCGAACACGAGGTTCGCCCCTACGGCTGCCGGTAAGGGCGAATCTGGAGCTGGCTTACCCGAGGCTTACACCAGGCTGACCTGGTAGGGGCGAATCTTGTATTCGCCCGCTTTCCCAGGAACAATCACTCGCGGCAGCTACGGCGCGGCGGAATTGTACTCGTCCTTTCTGATGCCGTACTTCTTTATCTTTCGGTAGATGGTTGCCATGTTGGTGCCGGCCTCCCGGGCGGCCGCCTCCACGTTGCCGTTATTCTTGCGCAGAAGCCCCCTGATGTAGTCGGTCTCGAAGCGCGACAGCGCCTTGGTATATTCCCCTTCGTCGCCGAGGGCTTCCTCTTCCTCCCGCTCCGCCAGCGCTACTTCGATGAACTGGGAGAGCACGGCCAGGGTGATGTAGCTGCTCCCCTCCATGGCCAGCGAGGCCTCGATCACGTTTCTTAACTGGCGGATGTTCCCGGGCCAGGCGTAATCGACCGCAGCCTCCAGGGCGTCGGGCGTCAGCCCCTTTACCTGCGTGCTGAACTTGCTGTTTTGCAGGGCGATGAAGTGCGCCGCCAGCAGCGGGATGTCGTCCCTGCGCTCCCGCAGCGGCGGGAGGTGTATATTGACCACGTTAAGCCGATAGAAGAGGTCCTCCCGGAACTCCCCCGCTTTGACCGCGATCTTCAGGTCTGCATTGGTGGCGGAAAGGATGCGCACGTCGACCTTGGTGGGGGTCGGGTCGCCCAACCGGTTGAACTCCTGCTCCTGGAGAAAACGCAGCAGGGTCTTTTGCACAGTCATCGGGAGGTTGCCGACCTCGTCCAGAAAGAGGGTGCCGCCGTCCGCCGTCTCCAAAAGCCCGCGCCGGTTCTCCGCCGCGCCGGTGAAGGCCCCCTTGCGGTAGCCGAACAGCTCGCTCTCCAAAAGCGAAGCGGGGAGGGCGCCACAGTTGATGGCGACGAACTTCTTTTCCTTGCGCGGCGAGTTGTAGTGGATCGCCTGGGCGATCAGTTCCTTTCCGGTACCCGATTCGCCGGTTACCAGCACCGAGGTGTCGCGCACCGCGATCTTTTCCACCCGCTCCAGGAGCTCCTTCAGCCCCTGGGAGGCACCAATGATGTTGTCGAAGCGGAACTTTCCGACCAACTCCTCCCGAAGTTCCCGGTTCTCCTCCATGAGCTGCTTGTGCTGCAGGGCGTTTTTAACCCGGTAGAGCAGCTCCTCGGGCTCGAACGGCTTGGTGAGCATGTCGTGGGCGCCCTTTCTCAGGGCCTGAATAGACATCTCGACGGTGGCGTGGGCCGTCACCATGATGACCGGGATGGCGGGATCCTTCAGCTTCACCTTCTGCAGCAGCTCCAGTCCGTCCATTCCCGGCATCTTGATGTCGGAGACCACCAGGTCCCACTGTCCGGCCTGGAAGGTGTCCGCGGCCTCGAACGACCTGGTGAAAGCGGTCACGGCGTAGCCGTTGTCGGAGAGGACCGCCTCCATCATGCGGCAGAGACCCTCCTCGTTGTCGATCACCATGATTCTTTTTTTGACGGTCATATGCACCCCTTGAAAATGCTCATTGTCCGGCTTTCGATCCTCACTCCCTTTGTTTGTTCTTCCCAACTGTCTCAACATTCCAAACTCTCCCTCGCCCTTTGGGAGAGGGGCGGGGTGAGGGAGTCGCAGACTTTTTCCCGCTGCCTCCCACGGAAGGAAAGCTCAAGGGATCGGGACCAGATGGGGGGAAGTGCTTCGTGGCTAATCCCTCACCCCTGCCCCTCTCCCGCCTTCGCCATAGGCTTCGGCGCGCGCGCCCGGAGGGCGAGGGGATTCAGGGAGTAAGACCTGTTGCAAAGAAGTTTGTCGGAAAAACAAAAACCACCCGTAACCGACGCCATTTCCTGGCGCGGATAAGTCGCGTGCAAGCGCGGCGCACCTTACTCGTTGCCGCCCCGCAACCTCTTTTCAGAGATAATCGTCCCGGTCGACCGGGAGCCGCACCTCGACCGTGGTCCCCTGTCCCATCTCGCTCTCGATGCCGATCTTGCCGTGGTGCTGCTCGATGATCTGCTTGGTGATGGCGAGGCCGAGCCCGGTCCCCTTGACGCGCGTGGTGAAGAAAGGCTCGAAGATCTTCTCCATATGCTCCGGGGGGATTCCTCCGCCGTTATCGCTGAATTTGAGGCTCACGCAACCCTCGGCGCCGAAGCCGGAGGATACCACCAGCTTTCCCCCCTGCTGCATGGCGGCGCCGGCGTTCAGGATCAGGTTGATCGCCACCTGGCGCAACTGGTCGCCGTCCACCATGATGACGGGAAGAGCCGGGTCGAACTCCTTGAGGACCGTCACATGGTGCATGTCGGTGTGGTTCGCCGCGAAATCGACGATCTGCTCCAGAAGCTCGTTGATGTTGGTCTCCTCGAGGGCCGGCTGCGGGGTCCTGGCGTAGCTCAGGAGGTCCTGGACGATCTTCTTGCAGCGCTTGCTCTCGCGCTTGATCTCGTGGATGTACTTGTAGTTCGGGTCGTCGTGCGCGAGCTTCCCCTCGAGGTATCCCGCGTAGCCGAGGATGACGCCGAGCGGGTTGTTGATCTCGTGCGCCACCCCGGAGGAGAGTACCCCGAGCGAGGCCATCTTCCCCTGCTGCGCCAGGTTCGCCTCCAGCTCCTTGTTGTGCTTGATGATCGCGGTCATCCGGTTGAAGGCGGTGGCAAGCTCGCCCAGTTCATCGTTCGTGGTCACCTCGATGCGCTCGTCCAGGCGCCCCTGCTTCACCTTCCTGATGACGGTCATCATATGGTTGATCGGGTTGGTCAGTACCCGGGCCGCGACGAAGACCAGCAGCACGGCGACCACGCCCACGAAGAAGATAAGCACGATCATGCTCTCCATGATGTGCCCCTTGATGGCGTTGGCCTCCTGGTAGAACTCGTCCTCATAGGAGCCGACCGCGACGATCCAGTTCCACGGTTTGAAGTATTCATAGCGCACGATCTTCATCCGGGGCACCGGGTCGCCCGCATTTTTCCAGGGGTAGCGGATCCAGCCGCTTTTGCGCTGGCACATCTCCTTGATGAAGTGCGAGCCGTCGCTATCGGTCGCGTTCAGGAAGTTCTTCCCCTCGCCGGTCGGGTGAATCATGAAGTTGCCCGTGGCGTCCAGGCAGAAGACATAGCCGGTTTTTCCCACCTGCTTACTCTTGATCTTCTCCTTGAGGGCCGCAAAGGAGCGGCGCTCGAAGTCCACGTCCTCGTAGCTCTCCGCCAGGTAGCCGCCCGCGGCGATGATCCAGTCCCACTCCTTGAAATAGCGGTAGGCGACGACCTTCTTGCGCAGCACCTTGTCCCCGAGCGCGGCATTCTTCCAGGGATAGACAATGTAGAGCACCTCGCCCGGTTTCGACTGCAATGCCTTTTGGCACATCTCCCTGATGAAGTAGCGCCCCTTCTCATCCCGGCTGTCGAAGACGTTGGCACCTTCCTGTGCCACATGAACCTTCAATTCCCCCTTGCTGGTCATGGCATAGATGTACCCGGTATCGCCGACATTCACCTTGCTGAGAGCGCTGTGCGCCTCCCGCTGTGCCGTCGCCAGGTCGATGCGGCCGCTTTGGTGCTCGCGCTCCTGGGAGCGCATCACGTTGTAGGCGAGGTCGGTGAGCGTGGCGAGCTCCTTATTGAAGCTCTTCTCCTTGTCGTCCTTGTAGACCTGGAACTGCTGGTAGTGGGAGTTGAGAAGGTCCAGGGTGAACCCGGCCATATGCTCCAGGTCGTCCTTACTGGTCTGGGTGATGCCGAGGTAGGCCTGTTTGGTGGAGATGTAGCCGATCACCCCGCCGACGATGAAGATCGGTATTATGACGAGCGGCAGCACCAGGGCAACCATCTTCCAGCGCAGCTTCAGGTTGTTGATGAAGTTGAAGAGCAGTCTCTGCACGAAGTCTCCTTTCCGGCCGGGGAAACCGTCTCATAAGTAAAGGCGAAAGATGCACAGAAGAAGTCAAGGACAAGGCCCGAAGCGTCAGGGTGCTGCAGGAAATAGCAAGGTGCCAGCGGCATGATGCTGTCAGGGAGCGCAAAACGAGAGTTACGGCGTGGTGCAGGCGAGATAGTAGCGTATACGGTTGGCAAAATGCCAGCGTTTTTTCGCACATCTGCGAAAATGTCACCTTGCTGCAGTCCGGTGGCGCTTTAAGGGAGAATTTTCTTTGCTCACTTTGGAGAAAAGCTGGTACTGTTTTACCTTTGGTACTGTGTTAAGGTTCCTGGCAGTGACAGAGGATCGATACGATTTGGAAACTGCGGGACGCAAGCAATGCGTCTCTACCTGATGTCGGATTGGCAAAGAACTTCAATGGCGTGCGAAGAGCCAACTTCGTGTAGAGACGCATTGCATGCGTCTCATCTTTGTGACAGCTGGTGCGCACTATGCTCGATAGAGCTGGTGCGTCCTTCAGTTAGCCAGGACCAGATTGCAGCAGCGCTGAGACGCATGCAATGCGTCTCTACCTGATGTCGGATTGGCAAAGAACTTCAATGGCGGGCGAAGAGCCAACTTCGTGTAGAGACGCATTGCATGCGTCTCATCTTTGTGACAACTGGTGCGCACTATGCTCGATAGAGCTGGTGCGTCTCTATAGTTAGCCAGGACCAGATTGCAGCAGCGCTGAGACGCATGCAATGCGTCTCTACCTGATGTCGGAATGTGGAAGGTCAGGTGCGAGACATATGCCACAGAGTCCGGTGGCAATAAGTACAGGAGCAATTAATGGAAATCCCGCGCTATCCCAGTTCGAGGGGAATCCTCCTTGACGATAAGCCACATCTGGACCGGCTCTTTCTCGAGTTGCAGCCCCGCATCTCCGAACTTACCTTTGCTAACCTTTACCTCTTCCGTGTGGTGCACGACTACCGTCTTACCATGGTGGGAGATGCGCTGGTCACCTTGGCGCGGGGCTGGGACGGTTCCTCCTATTTCCTCCCCCCCTTTTCCGGGGATATCGGTACGGCAGCCCGTGAGCTTTTGGCCGCAGGCCTCACCCTCTACGGGGCGGACCACCCGTTTCTCGCCCAGTATCTCCAGGGGGAGGTTCTGGAGGTCGTGACCGACCGGGACAACTTCGACTACCTGCACCTGCGGGAGGAGATGGCCCAACTGAGCGGGAAGAATTACCACAAGAAGAAGAACCGGGTGAACTATTTCACCGTGCGGCACCGCTATCTGGTGGAGCCGTATGGTGCGAAGCATCTGGAGGGGGCGCTCGCGCTGCTCGATGAATGGCGCCGGATCCGCCTCTCCATGGGGCCGAGTTCCCTGGGGGAGGAAGTCGAGGGGGCCAGGGAGGCGCTCAGGCTCTATCAGGAACTGGGGCTGTCCGGTGTGGTCGTGCTCGTAGAGGGAGAGGTGAAAGGGTTCGCGCTCGGCGAGCGGCTCAACCAGTCCACCGTCGTGTGTCACTTCGAAAAGGGGGATCTTTTCATGGAGGGGCTTTACCAGCTGCTGGATCGGGAGTTCTGCCGGTTGCTCTTCACCGACTGCACCTATCTGAACCGCGAGCAGGATCTGGGCGAGTTGTCGCTGCGGCAGTCGAAGCTATCCTACCATCCCGTCGAGCTGGTGCAGAAGTACCGGGTGAGGAGGGTGTAGGTGGCGGCGCTTGGCTGACCAAGCTACAGTCCGGCGGCTGAGGTGAACTGAGAGTGTCCCCCCTATGCAATAGGGGGGAAGCCGAACGAAGAGAGGCAGGGGGGTGTTTTGCCCAGGGGATGACCCCCCTGTCTCGCTGCGCGAGCCTTCCCCCCTACTGCGCAGGGGGGACATAATCGGAATTCATTCCCGGAGCGGAATGGATGCTTTTCCCTTCTTTTGCTTTTCTTAGCGTCTTTGCGTCTTTGCGTTAAATCTTTTGAGCCAGGTGTTTCCCCAGAAAGTCCAGCAACTCCACTTCCGCTGTCTGGAAATCCTCCATGCTGAGGTTGAAGTCCCCCTCCCAGTCACGGTTCTTGTAGTACACCTTGTCGTAATATCCTAACACCAACCCGGTCATGAAAGGGACCATCTCCCAGCGCTCCAGGTACCCGGCCAGCTCGTCGCACGCCTTGCCACCCAGCTTCTTCCGGATGCGCTGCAGCGCGATCCCCATCTCTTCCTTGTACTCGGGAAGCCCGTACTCTTCGATGAGCCTCCCTACCCGGGTCTGAAGCTTCGCGGAGCACCAGATCCTGATCCCCTGCGCCATCTTCTGATAAAAGTCTCCCGGCAAAGAAACCCTGCCGATCCGCTCGCTCTCCCCCTCAATGATCAGGGGAAGCCCGGCAGGCACCTTCCTGAGCGCATCCCAAAGCAGCGTCTCGAAGCGCTTCTGACCCAGGGTCTGGTTCAGCCCGAGCTGGCCGAAGGCCGAGCCGCGGTGGCAGGCGAGCCCCTCCAGGTCGACCACGGCCTGCCCCTTCTCCTTGAGTCCCAGCAAAAAGGTGGTCTTGCCGATTCCGGTCATGCCGTGCAGCACCACGAGCGGGGTCGCCGGGGTGAAGGGGGTGAAGTAGCCGGAGACGTGGTTTCGAAAACTCTTGTACCCCCCCTCCAGCTGCAGCGCCTGGTGCCCGGTCAGGTCGAGTATGGAGGTGACGGTCTTGCTTCTCAACCCTCCGCGCCAGCAGTAGACCAAAAGCGGCCTCCCCTGGGCTTCCCGGGCGATGGAATCCACCAGTTCGGGAAAGCGGTGAGCGGTGAGCTCCAGCCCGCGCTTCCTTGCTGCATGCGGCCCCTCATGCTTGTAAAGAGTCCCGATCTCGACCCTCTCCTCGTTACTGAGCAGGGGGGCGTTGAAAGCTCCGGGAATATGATCCTCGGCGAACTCCAAAGGGGTGCGGACGTCAACGGGAAGGTGACTGTCGAGAAGACTCTCAATAAAAGGTGTAGTGGCTGGCACGTATTCTCTCCTGTAATCGGCCATTATAGGGAGAGCTCGCGGTTATTGCAAGAAAGGGTTGGCCAAGTGTAGTATAATGGTGCGTCCCGGTGTGACAGCTCTGCAACAAAGTTGCGCTCCGCAGCGCTTCAGCCTGCACGCAGGAGTCTCTGGCGCCTTTTCTGTTGAGCGGCTCTCGCTTCTGTGGTATCTTACACTGTTTTTACATCCCTTTTTGCAAAGTCTAAGGAGATTTTATAGATGTTTGGCGCGCTTATAAAGAAGTTTGTCGGGAGTAAGAACGAGCGGGAACTGAAACGACTCTGGCCCGTCGTGGAGCGTATAAACCAGCTGGAACCCGAGATGGCAAAACTCTCCGACGACGCGCTCAGGGGTAAAACCGCCGCCTTCAGGGAGCGTCTCGCCAAGGGTGAGACCCTCGACGCCCTGCTTCCCGAGGCGTTCGCGGTCTGCCGCGAGGCGGGCAAGCGCGTGCTCGGCATGCGTCACTTCGACGTGCAGATGATCGGCGGCATGGTGCTGCACTCCGGGAAGATCGCCGAGATGAAGACCGGCGAGGGAAAGACCCTGGTGGCAACGCTCCCCTCCTACCTGAACGGTCTCTCCGGCAAAGGCGTGCACGTGGTCACGGTCAACGACTACCTGGCCAAGCGCGACTCCGACTGGATGGGACGCATCCACAAGTTCCTGGGACTCTCCGTCGGCGTCATCGTGCACGGTCTGGACGACGACGAGCGCCGCGAGGCCTACGCGGCCGACGTTACCTACGGCACCAACAACGAGTTCGGCTTCGACTACCTCAGGGACAACATGAAGTTCGACCTGGCCGACTACGTGCAGCGCCCCTTCAATTTCGCCGTGGTCGATGAGGTCGACTCCATCCTGATCGACGAGGCGAGGACGCCGCTGATCATTTCGGGTCCCACCGAGGACTCCACGGACAAGTACTACATCATTGACCGGATCATCCCGCTCCTTAAAAAGGGCGAAGTGGTCGAGGTGGAGGCGAACACCCTCTCCGGCAAAAGAAAGACCTACACCGGCGACTTCACGGTCGACGAGAAGGCCAAGAGCGCGACCCTCACCGAGGAAGGCGTGCGCCGCGTGGAGCAGCTTCTGAAGGTGGAGAACCTCTACGACCCGCGCAACATGGATTTTCTGCACCACACCCAGCAGGGGCTGCGCGCCCACGCCCTTTTCAAGAGGGACGTCGACTACGTGGTCCGTGACAACGAGGTGCTGATCGTCGACGAGTTCACCGGCCGCCTCATGCCGGGCCGGCGCTGGTCCGACGGGCTGCACCAGGCGATCGAGGCGAAGGAAGGGGCGAAGATCGAGAACGAGAACCAGACCCTTGCCACGGTCACCTTCCAGAACTACTTCCGGATGTACCCGACGCTTTCCGGCATGACCGGTACGGCAGACACCGAGGCGGTCGAGTTCCACAAGATCTACAAGCTGGAAGTCGTGGTGATCCCGACCAACAGGCCGCTACTGCGCCCGGACTTCCCGGACGTCATCTACAAGACCGAGCGCGAGAAGTTCAACGCGGTCATCGAGGAGATCAAGGAACTCAACGCCCTGGGGCAGCCGATCCTGGTCGGCACCATCTCCATCGAAAAGTCCGAGGAACTCTCGGATCTCTTGAAGCTGAAGGGGATCCCGCACTTCGTTTTGAACGCGAAGCAGCACGAGCGCGAGGCGGAGATCGTAGCGCAGGCAGGACGCAAGGGGATGGTGACCATCGCCACCAACATGGCCGGCCGCGGCACCGACATCGTGCTGGGCGGAAACCCCGACGGGCTGGCCCGCCAGGAGTTCGGCGGCACCCCCGAAACAAAGACCGAGGCGTTCATCGAGGCGTTCGAGAAGCTGAGCAGCGACGACTCCCCCGAAAGCGAACTGGTCCAGACCCTCACCAAGGAATTCCCCGAGGTCGCAGCACAGGTGACGGCATACCTGAAGGAGACTGAAGAGCCCGACTACGACGAGCTTCAGGAACTGGTGCTGGCCGAGAACCAGAAGCAATTCGACGCGCTGGTTGCCAAGTTCAAGCCGGTTTGCGCGGCGGAGCATGACGAAGTCGTGAAGCTCGGCGGCCTGCACATCCTGGGCACCGAGCGCCACGAGTCGCGCCGCATCGACAACCAGCTGCGCGGTCGTTCCGGCCGTCAGGGCGACCCCGGTTCCTCCCGCTTCTACCTTTCACTGCAGGACGACCTGCTGCGGATTTTCGGTTCCGAGCGCGTTTCCATGATCATGGACAAGCTTGGCATCGAAGAGGGCGAGGCGATCACCCACGGCCTGATCACCCGGGCCATCGAGAACGCCCAGAAGAAGGTCGAGGCGCACAACTTCGAGATACGCAAGCACCTGATCGAGTACGACGACGTCATGAACAAGCAGCGCGAGGTGATCTACACCCAGCGCAAGGAGATCCTGGCCGGAAACGAGATCCGTGAGAGCTTCCTCGGCATGATGGACGACACGGTAAGCGACATGGTGGCGACCTTCGCCATCGACCGGGTCGCCGCGCGCGACTGGGACTGGAAACTGATCGAGGAGACCGTCTACAAGGTATTCGGCTACCATCTCGAGCTGCCGGCCGAGACCCTGGCACGGCTCACGCCGGTCAACTTCGACGATCTTTTGCGCGGCGGTGGGCGTCAGCGCTTCGCCGAGAAGCTCGCAGCGTTCGGCGACGAACTGATGGACCACCTGATCAAGGTCATCATGCTGCAGGTGATCGACACCCAGTGGAAGGACCATCTGCTCTCCATCGACCACCTGAAAGAAGGGATCGGCCTGCGCGGTTACGGGCAGAAGGACCCCAAGCAGGAGTACAAGAGGGAAGCCTACCAGCTCTTCATGGACCTGATGACACGGACCCGCGAAGAAGTCGTGGAAAAGATCTTCTGGGTGCAGGTGGCCCAGGAAGAAGAAGTCGAGCGCATCGAGGTGGAGCAGCAGCGTCAGCAGCAGCGCATGGTGTTCAACCTGGGCGACGATCACCACGAGGCACCGGAGCCGTCCAAGCCGGCGAAGAGCAGCAGGAACGTCGGCAGGAACGATCCCTGCCCCTGCGGCAGCGGTCAGAAGTACAAGAAGTGCTGCGGCAAGTAAAACCAGAAACCGTTAAACCAGAAACTGTTCTAGGTTCTAGGTTCTAGGTTCTGGGTTCTGGGTTCTAGGTTCTAGGTTAGCGGTTGTCTGCTAATGTGATCAGAGAGAGTGAAGACCTTTCTTTCCTCACCTTCAATAAACTCACCCTCCCCTTCAAGGGGAGGGGAGGGCAGGGGTGGGGATGGGGGGGGGACGAACGCAGAACGTAGAGTAGAACGTAGAACGTAGAACGTAGAACGTAGAACGTAGAACGTAGAACGTAGAACGTAGAACGTAGAACGGCCCTTGCCGTTGCTTTAGGAGGCATTATGGACATCAAAGGTTTTCGGTTCTCCGCCGTGGAGGCCGCTATCAAGAAGCCGGGCCGTCTCGACCTGGCACTCATCTTCTCCGAACTCCCTGCCGATGTCGCCGCGGTTTTTACCACCAACAAGGTGCAGGCGGCGCCGGTTCTCATCTCGCGGGCACGTGCGAAAAACGGCCGATGCCGTGCGCTTTTGGTAAATAGCGGCAACGCCAACGCCTGCACCGGCGAACAGGGGATGACGGACGCCCTAAGCTGCGGCAGACGGACCGCCGAGGCCCTGGGGCTCCCGGACGAGGAGCTGCTCATCGCCTCCACCGGCGTCATCGGACAGCAGCTCCCGATGGAGCGCCTGCGCGTGGCGATTCAGCCCCTGGTGGACGGACTGGACCATGGCACCCTGGACCAGGTTTCCCAGGCCATCATGACCACCGACACCTTCGCCAAGCTGGTGCGGCGCACCGGACAGGCGGGGGGCACAAGCTACCAGATCGAGGGGGTCGCCAAGGGTGCCGGAATGATCCAGCCCAACATGGCGACCATGCTCTCCTTCCTGGTAACCGACGCCGCTGTCGAGCCTGCGCTTTTGCAAAGCGCCTTTAGCTGCGCGGTGGGAGGATCCTTCAACTCGATCACGGTGGACGGCGACATGTCGACCAACGATACCGCTCTGATCATAGCTAACGGCGCCGCCGGGAACCCGGTCATCAAGGCCGGCACACCCGAGGCCGCCGTATTCTTCTCCCTTTTGCTGGACGCCATGCTCTCGCTTGCCAAGAGCATCGTGAAGGACGCCGAAGGCGCCACCAAGTTCGTGTCGGTCCGGGTGCAGGGGGCCGCGAGCAACGCCGACGCGAAGAAGGCGGCGCTCGCCGTCGCCGATTCGCTCCTGGTGAAGACCGCTTTCTTTGGTCAGGACGCCAACTGGGGCAGGATCATCTGCGCGGTCGGCTATTCGGGTGTACAGTTAGAACAGGACCGGGTGGAAATCCGCTTCGACGACGTCGTCATGGCCAAGGGCGGCGTATTTGCCGGCGGCGATGCCGAAGCGGCCGGCACGGAAGTCCTGAAAAAGCCGGAATTCACCGTCACCATCGACCTGCACCTGGGAGCCGGCGAGGGAGTCGTCTACACCAGCGACCTCTCCTACGACTATGTCCGGATCAACGCAGATTACCGGACCTGACCTGACGAGGTCGGCCAGCAGCCAAGACCCAATGCACCTGCAGGAGGCACCATGACTATTACCAGACTACTTTGTACGGTGAGCGCCGCCCTTATTTTTGCCGTCGCCGGCCGGGCCTCGTCCCAGGCGAGCGACCTGAAGGTCACCGAGATGGCAGTCACCACGAAGGTCGTCAAGGGGAACCCTATCGACTCGGTACGGCGCATCTCCTCGTCATCGGTGAAGGCGCTCTACTGCTTCACCAGGATCGCGGCCCCCAAAGACACCGACACCACTATCAAGCATGTCTGGTACCTCAATGACGAGGTGGTGGCGGAAGACACCATGCCGGTCAAGGGTTCGCACTGGCGTACCTACAGCCGCAAGGGTGTGGAGAAGGGGGTTTCCGGCGAATGGCGCTGCGAGGCGCTGGACAGCGACGGCAACCTGCTGAAGTCAGTCAGCTTCAGGATGAACTAGCAACCTAAAAGTGCGGTAATATGTCAAGTATTACGTCATGGCATGCCATGACCTTCTTCAGAAGTACCCTCTGCTTCCTCATTCTCGCCTTCGGCATCCCTTGTTTTGGAGCCGACACGGCCGGAATCGATGCACTGCTTGCCGACGCCATAAGCCACAACCTGATCGCCGGCGGCGTGGTGCTGGTCGGCAACCGCGACCGGGTGCTCTTCGAACGCGCCTACGGCCGGGTCTCCGGGGTCCCCGAGGCGCGCGCCCTGACAGTTGACACCGTCTTCGACCTCGCCTCACTCACCAAGGTGGTCGCCACCACACCCTCCATACTGAAACTCGCCGAGGAGCGCAGACTCTCCCTGCTCGACCCCGTCGTCAAATGGTTTCCCGAGCTGGCCGGTCGCGGCAAGGACGCCATCCTGATCCTGAACCTGCTCACCCACACCTCCGGGCTCGACGACATCCCGCTTTCCAGCGTCAACCCGATCGGCAGTGCCATCGAGGGAGCCGCCGCCCAAAAGCTGAAAGGGGAGGTGGGGAGCCGCTTCAAGTACGCCGACCTCAACTTCATCCTGCTCGCCGAGCTGACCCGCAGGGCGACCGGGGCGGGACTCGACCTCTACACCCAGGCCTCCTTCTACCGGCCGCTCGGGATGGCCGACACCTCATTCAACCCGAGCAACAAGGAGCGCTGCTCCCCGACCCTGTGCGACGACCGCCTTTACACCGGCGAGGTCCAGGATACCCTCTCCCGGCAGTTGGGGGGAGTCGCGGGGCACGCCGGGCTCTTCTCCACCGCGCAGGACCTTTCCCGGTTCTGCCGCATGATGCTGTCCGGCGGCACGCTAGACGGCAAGAGAGTCCTCGCCCAGCGTACGGTCGATCAAATGACGGCCCCCTACTTCTCGCGCGGCGGTGACGTGGTGCGGGGCTTAGGCTGGGACATCGCCTCACCGTACTCGTCGCCGCGTGGCCTCGGCTTCTCCAAGGTCTCCTTTGGACACACCGGATACTCCGGTTCCTCGATCTGGATCGACCCGGTGGCCAACACCTTCGTAATCCTGCTGACTGCACGCCTGGATTACAAGAACGTGCACGAATTCAACAAGTTTCGGGGGGATCTCTCCACGCTTGCCGCGCAGCTTTTCGGGGTTCCCCCGGAGCTGAGGGAGATGGGCCTTTTCAATGATGAGTGATTAATAAGAAAGGGCAAAAAACTTGACACCTTACGGGCATTATGTTAGCTTTTTCGCACCATTTTTGTCTGTGGAAACACCCGAAAGACAGCTTCCAAGTAGAGGGGG